>Ga0316192_10000783_pt1 | contig 23240 bp, 17 predicted proteins | sample MerIslwburrow_MG_FD_204931 | JGI IMG/M metagenome (GOLD analysis project Ga0316192, IMG submission 204931) | Coastal sediment microbial communities from Maine, United States - Merrow Island worm burrow | ecosystem: Environmental > Aquatic > Marine > Coastal > Sediment | place: USA: Maine...
TTGATGCTGGTGATCGGATTATCCGCCTGTGCAGGCAAAGACAAGCAGGATGAAACACCAGACCGAATGACAGAGCTGCTCCGCCAGGAGATTTTGACAATCGTTACTGATACTGATCGAGCCAACGAGGCAGCAGAACTGGCCGACAAGTTAAGGCAAACATTTGTTGAAGCAGAAAAGCAATTAGAAAAAGATATAGCTACTTTTCGTTCCTTGAACGCGAACTATGACGCCAGGGAGAATGCATTCCAGGGTTTGTTCATGAACATCAACACCCAGGCCCGGGCGAGGCAGGCGCGGGTTATTGCTATCCGCACAAAAATGAAGACATTGCTCACCGCCGATGAGTGGGCGCAATTGAAAAAAGTCCGCGAAGACGCTCTAAAAGCGGACCTTAACTTTCTGTAAATAAAGGATATCCAAATGTTAATAGCCACCATGATAGCACTGCTTTTTTTAGGCTCCGGTGCCAACATGATGCTCGATGATATTGATCAAATGAAGGACAATGTCAAATCGGAGATCGTCGATGAAAGCGCCCGCAAGGCCGCACTGGATGTTGTCGACAGGTTGGAAGATACCGCGAAAGACTATGCCAAGGCTGACGGCAAGGATGAGAAAGAGCTGATTAAACTCATCCAGGATTATGGCAGCTCGACAGCTGACCTTAAGGCCAATATGGATGCCTCATACCAGCAACGTGTTCAATTCCAGAAAGAAATGATTGCGCTTCGCTTTGCATTGAAAGACAAGCTGAGCCGCGAACAATGGGATAAGATTTTTTCCAAAGATACGTCTACTAAATAATCGACAGGATTGATTTAGCCGCGAATAACGCAAAAAGCGCAAATATTTTGATAGTAGTTAAGCTGGTTAGCTATGTTCGCGTCTTTTGCGTTTTTTGCGGCAAATTTGTGTATTCCTATTAAAGGTTATAATCGCCTTCCTGATTAAGCTACAACCATTACAGTTAATGAAGCTATTCTCATCTCTTCACGCGTTTGCGCTTTTCATAATACTCAATACCGTTTGTGTTTCTGCCCAGGCAGACTGGATTAACCTGACCGGTGCTGAAACCTCACCCAATATCGCCGAGATTTATGTGCTGGATGACCATGTCAAGGTCAAACTGGAAGTCTATGTCGGCGATCTTTCAAGCTTTGAAGAACTGATACCGGATGACTGGATCGAGGACCCGGAAATCAAGCGCCCGCCACTCAAACAAAGGCTCGAGCATTTTGCCAACAATACGCTGAAGTTCATTAGCGATGATGGCAACACCCTGGCGGCGCAATTAGTCCTGGTTGAACCCAGGATGCGTGTCGACAGGAAATCGCCGTTTGCCGGCATGATCAATCCTTATACACGCCAGCGCGTCGCCGAAGCCCCGGCCGACAAGCGCGTGCTCTATGCCGTGATCATTTATCCATTCGACGGAAAACCGCAACACATTACCATGGTGCCGCCGCTGGATGACGAAGGCAGAGCCAGGGTGACGATGGGCTTCATTGCCTATCACAAGGCAGTGCCGATCATCGACTTCCGTTACCTGGGGGCACCGGCAACGCTGACACTGGACTGGTCAGACCCCTGGTATTCAAAATTCGACAATCCAAACCTGAAGCGCCATCATAAATCAGCCCTGATGTCCTTTCTCTATGTTGAGCCCCATGAGGTGCGGCATGAAGTACTGATTCGTGTAAAGGATTTGGCGAACTGGATGGATCTCGGATTGCGTGGTGAGGAATATATTGAAGTTGATGAACTGGATATACTCAAGCAGCGGATTGGGTCGTTTCTGCTGTCAAAAAACATCGTCAAGGTCGATGGCGAAGCGCTCAAGCCCATTCTGGATCGCAGTAATTACGTGACCGTTGGCATTAGCGGTATTCAGATCCTGGAGCAGCCGCAAAGGCTCGAGATATCCACCGCCATCATCGGCGTGATCATTGCGTACCTGACCGAGGGTATGCCACAACACGTGACCGTGGACTGGGAGCTGTTTACCGACCAGGTTCAGCAGGTACCAGCAACAGCCACGGACCCTGCCGGGCCGCTGCCAACCTTTCTGACACCCGATGATAATGTCCACACCTGGACCAACTATCTGAAGAACTACACGCCGCCGACGGTGGCGCAGGTCGCGGTAAAGGATACGGTCAACAAGCTGTCGATACCATTGGGTAGTCTATTCGGTTTAATCCTGTTCATCATGGCACTGTGGTGGCTGTGGTATCGTCGCCAGCATCAACAGCCATATTGGATTGCCTTGTTGACCGCTTTCGCAGGCCTGGTGATCGCGGTTGTTACATTCCCTTATACCCAGCTCTCGGTCAACCGGCCTACGGCATTGATTAGCGGACTATCGAATGATGAATCAAAGCTGATCATGCACAGCCTGCTGAAAAACGTATACCGCTCATTCGATTTTCGCGATGAGTCGGATGTCTATGACAAGCTGGCCTTGAGTGTGCAGGGTGATTTGCTGGAAGAAATCTATTTGCAAAACCGCAAATCATTCGCCGTGAAGAAAGCTGGTGGTGCCCAGGCCCGGGTGAAAGAAATAGAAATACTTGATGCTGGAGCAGAACCGTTATCATCTGATGGCAAAGGTTTTGGTGTAAAGGCAAAATGGACAGCACAGGGATCGGTTGGGCACTGGGGCCATGTGCATACCCGTAAAAACTATTATGATGCCATGGTGAACGTTGAGGTCATTGACGGCTACTGGAAAATAACCGACCTGGAATTACTGGAAGAGAAACGCCTTGATCCATACACAAAACCAGAAGTATCAGAAAAAAATATCTGATAAATCTTTCCATAACAATCAGGCAAGCAGCAGTGATTGATATCGAGGCACTCGAGTTCCATTACCCGCAAGGCGAGTTTCACCTGTCAATTCCACATTTGTCTGTGGCGCAGGGTGAGAAAGTCGCGGTTATTGGTCCGAGTGGTTCCGGCAAGACCACCTTGTTGAACCTGATAGCCGGCATCAACCGGCCACAACAGGGGACAGTCACAGTAGCCGGTCAGCTCGTCAGCTCCTGTAGCGACGCCAAACGGCGGGATTTCAGAATCTCCAATATCGGCTTCGTGTTCCAGGACTTTGAACTCCTCGACTATCTGAATGTGCTGGATAACATTCTGCATCCTTATCGCATTACTAACGCACTCAAGTTATCTCAACAGGTACAGCAGCGTGCAATTGATCTGGCAAACGGACTGGGCATTGGTGACAAGCTGAAACGCTACAGCGGCGAGCTGTCGCAGGGTGAGAAACAGCGCGCGGCCATCTGCCGCGCTTTGTTGCCGCAACCTCAACTGGTTCTTGCCGATGAAGCCACGGGTAATCTCGATCCACGCAACAAGGGCAGGATTCTTGATTTGTTATTTGAAAATGTCGAGTCTCATGGTGCTTCCTTACTGGCAGTAACACATGATCATGAGTTGCTGCCACGCTTTGACCGCGTCATTGATTTTCTTGATTTTCGCACCGAGGCAGCAGCTTGATCAACAGCCTTTATATTGCCTGGCACTATCTGGTTTTCAACAAGGTGCGCAGCGCAACCCTGGTTGCATGTATTACCTTGATCGCTTTTCTCCCAATGGCGTTACAACTGGTGCTGACAGAGAGCCAGCAGCTGTTACAGTCACGTGCCACCTCGACACCATTACTGCTCGGTGCGAGGGGCTCAGCGCTCGACCTGGTGATGAACAGTCTCTACTTCGATGATGAAACACCTGAAATTCTTAGTATGCAGGCCGCCGATGAAATAGCAGATACCGGCCTGGGCTACGCGATACCTTTATATATACGTTTCCAGGCACGAAACAAGCCGATCGTCGGCACTACTATCGATTATTTTGATTTCCGTGAGCTTGAGGTCGCACAAGGACGCATGCTGGCGATGCTGGGTGAATGCGTTATCGGTGCCAGTGTGGCCGAAGAGCATGGCCTGGTACCCGGCGACAGCATCGTTTCCTCGCCGGATACGCTGTTTGATCTGGCCGGCGTTTATCCGTTGAAGATGAATATTACCGGTGTACTGGAACGCAGTCACACACCTGATGATCAGGCTGTATTCGTTGATCTCAAGACAGCCTGGGTGATCGAGGGGCTGGGGCATGGCCATGAAGATTTGAGCAAGACGCGTGACAGCAGTGTGATATTGAACCGCACGGAAGACAAGGTCACCGCCAACGCAAAATTATTTCAGTACACCGAGATCACCGAAAACAATATGGATGGATTCCATTTTCATGGTGATTCATCTGTTTATCCACTGACAGCGGTAATAGCAGTTCCCAATGATGCCAAGGCAGCCACCCTGTTGCGGGGCCGATACCTGGAAAACAAGCAATACCACATCGTGCGTCCAACCGAAGTCATTGAAGGTCTGCTGGAAAATATCTTTCGCATGAAGAATGTCATTGATTCGGTGATTGCCATCGTCGGGCTTGCCACGGCTTTGGCCATTATCCTGGTGTTTGCGCTGTCAGTACGACTGCGACAGCGTGAACTGACGACTATCTTCAAGCTCGGTTGCAGCCGTATGACTGCAGTGAAATTGATTGCTGCAGAAATTGTCATTATTCTGCTGGCCAGCAGCATCACTAGTGCTGGCTTGCTGTATGTAGTGCAGGTCAATGCGGAAACACTGGTAAGAATGTTGATTTTCAATTAGAAAGTTTCGGTGAAGCTGTAATAGTTATGACTACAAAAATTCGCTTATTGATCGCTAGCTTTTTACTACTTGCCGGCAGTGTTGCAAGTGCTGCTGACACATTAACGGTTTATACCGTGAATTACCCGCTGGCTTATTTTGCTGAGCGCATTGGCGGCAATTTAATTAATGTTGTATTTCCTTTACCGTCTGACATCGATCCGGCATTCTGGGAACCGGACGCCAAAGACATAGCAGGATTCCAGCAGGCTGATTTGGTTTTGTTGAATGGTGCAGGTTATGCGAAGTGGCTCAAGCGTGTAAGTTTACCGCGACGTAAACTGGTCAATACTTCCGCAGCATTTCAGCATGACTATATCAGCGTCAAGCAGACAGTCACACATCAACATGGACCGGCTGGCGATCATTCACATGCTGGTACCGCATTTACAACCTGGCTGGATTTTAACCAGGCTATCATGCAATCAAAGGCAATTCTGTCGGCACTGCAGAAATTTCGTCCTGAAAACACTGATGCATTCAGACAGAATTACGCCTTACTGGAAAAAGAACTCGATAGCCTTGATCAAACACTCATGGCCCTTGTGGTGCAAGATGCCGACAAGGCGTTTATAGCTTCGCACCCTGTTTATCAATACCTTGCGCGGCGCTATAAAATCAAGCTGAATAGCGTGATGTGGGAGCCCGACGTGGTGCCTGACAACAATCAGTGGTATGCATTGCAGCAACTGCTTGCGAACAATAATGCCAAATGGATGATCTGGGAAGGGGAGCCCGATCAGCAATCAGTAGCAAAGTTGCAGGCAATGGGTGTAAGCAGCCTGGTATTCGATCCAGCTGCAAATGTACCGCAAGAGGGTGATTTTATTTCTGTGATGAAGAACAGCATCTCGAATATCGAAAAAGCATTTCGAAACCAGTAAATTTACATATCACCTGTAAATGACTGTATATTCCATAATAAAACCTCTCCAAATCCATGGTATAAGGCCTGTTTTTGTTGGGGTGCTTCAGATTATTAGCTAATATTAGGGTAACAAATCGGTCAGATTGGATGATAAATGGGTGAGTTCATTACATTAGTGGTTTTATTGATTCTATCCGGTGTGTTTTCCGGGTCAGAAACTGCCCTGGTGGGCTTGTCAATGGGGCGCGTGCAAGCACTGGTAAAGGAAGGCCGTATCGGTTCGGCCGCTGTGTACAGGCTGAAGAAAGATCCGTCGCAGATGTTAACCACCATACTGATCGGCAACAACCTGGTTAACATCGCGGCCTCTGCATTAGCAACAGTCATCGCCACGAGAGAATTCGGCAGTGTCGGGCCGGGAATAGCCGTTGGTCTGCTGACATTTTTTATCCTCGTGTTCGGTGAGATTACACCAAAGAGCCTGGCAACACGCTACCCTGAACGCATCTCATTGTTTATCGCCATGCCGCTGCTGGCATTTATGCGCCTGATTTACCCGCTGGTGTGGATGTTCAGTAAATTCACCACCTGGGTTTATCAATTAACGGGTGGTAAGGAGGAGCCTACTGTTACAGAGTCTGAACTGATCAGCATGCTCGGCTATGGTGTCCAGGAAGGCGAGATAGAGCATGATGAAAAGGAAATAATCGAACGTGTATTCAGTTTCAATGATCTTACTGTCAGGGACGTAATGACGCCGATGCGAGATGTATTCTCACTTGATGGTCGTCAAACCGTAGCAGAGGTACTGCCTGTTGTTATCCAGAAGCCGTTTTCCCGTATTCCGCTGATCAATAAAGAAACCAACCATTTCTACAAGCTGCTCCACCTTCGCGATCTACTGAAAGCATCAGCAAACGAATGCGGTGATGAACTCATACAGAACATCGCGCATGAACCACTCTATGTCCCACAATACCTGGCAATTGATGACCTGTTTGCCAAGTTTAAGCGTCGCAGCCGTATCTTTGCCATTGTTGTCGATGAGTTTGGCGATGAGCGCGGCATCGTCACACTTGAGGATTTGATGGAAGAACTGGTCGGCGAGATCTACGATGAAAGCGATATTACGCCAACAGCGGTAGAACAGATTTCAGAACATGAAATTGTAGTAGAAGGTTCCGCGGAACTCAGAATTATTGAATCGCTGTTTGAAATGGATCTGCCGGGAAAACCAACAGATACCGTAGGATTATGGATTCTAAGCCATACCGAGAAAATCCCGAAGGTGGACGAAACATTCTTCATCGACGGTCTCAAGGTCAAAATTCTGCACGCAACCAGCCGCAGCATCGAGCAGGTGAATGTTCGTCGAATACCTTAATCCGATTCCTGAAAAGAAAAAAAGGCTGCCAGAAGGCAGCCTTTTTTTGTGTTGGTGGAGGTGGCGGGATTCGAACCCGCGTCCGCAAGTCCTCTGCCATTGGCTCTACATGCTTATTCCGCCTTTTAGTTTAGCGCTGTGTTACCCGACGGACAGGGAAAGCACAACGCGATTCCGGATAAGTTTTAACGAATTCACACCGGACATGCTTCATCGCGATCCTGTATTTGCGACCCCGGTTAACTGAGCGTACAGGAACGCATCAGGCCGAGGGCTTTACGCAGGTTATTAAGCTGCTAAAGCGTAGTTGTCGTCGTTGGCAACTATATGTTTTGCGGTTGGATTTACGAGGTCATCGCACCTCGGCATGCACCTCCGGTTTCACTACCCACGTCGAAGCCGTGTCACCCCCGAAGATTATTGGCTGGTCAAGCCTGTTTCAATTATATGCTGAGACTGAGCAACAGGCCAGAAGTTCCTGAAAATAGTGCTTTTGTCCGGCGGGCATCTACAGCAATGACTTTAAGACCTGTTGTGAGCCAGAAGGTTTTATATGTATCTGTATTGCTTTAAAATCCACGCCTTCTTTCCCATCGACAAGGCATCGCAAGAATGCAGTTTTTTACAGGATCCCCCGCGCTGTCCAGATTCCGCCTGGAAAAACGACTCGCGGAGATTCAGCAACAAGTACCTTCTGTTGGCTGCATCTCCTCGCACTATACCCATTTTGCCGATGTCGATGGTGAGCTGACGACAGCAGAAACAGAAGTTCTGCACAAGCTCCTCGAATACGGGCCGACGATCAGTGACAGCAGCTGTGAAGGTCAGCTGTTCCTGGTAACCCCAAGAACCGGCACGATTTCACCGTGGTCGTCAAAATCGACCGATATTGCCCACAACTGCGGCCTTGAAAAGATTCTTCGTCTCGAACGCGGCATTGCCTACGCTGTCGGCAGCAAGGATGGCCATCAATTCAGCGAATCTGAGCTCGATGTGATTAAGCATGCCCTGCACGACCGCATGACCGAAATGGTGCTGACAAATTACCTGGATGCCTCGATACTGTTCTCCCATGCCGAGCCGATGCAAGGTGAAACTGTAGACGTCATCAATGGCGGAAAGGATGCGCTGGTGACTGCGAACCGTGCAATGGGGCTGGCGCTTTCGACGGATGAAATCGATTACCTGGTCGATTATTTCACTTCGATCAAGCGCAATCCGCGCGATGCCGAACTGATGATGTTTGCGCAGGCCAATTCGGAGCACTGCCGCCACAAGATCTTCAATGCTGACTGGATCATTGACGGTGAAAAGCAGGACACATCATTGTTCAAGATGATCCGTAATACGCACGGCAGGCACCCTGAAAACGTGCTCAGCGCGTACAGTGACAATTCTGCCGTGATCAATTCACACCATGGCAAGCGCTTCATGACCGATAGCGATAATCGCTATATCTACAGCGATGAGCACATCGCGCTGCTGATGAAAGTGGAGACGCATAATCACCCGACAGCAATTTCCCCATTCCCGGGCGCCGCTACCGGATCCGGTGGTGAAATTCGCGATGAAGGCGCCACGGGCAGGGGCTCCAAGCCAAAAGTGGGCCTGTGCGGATTCTCGGTTTCCAACCTGAACATTCCCGGTTATACACAGCCCTGGGAAACGGACCACGGCAAGCCGGATCGCATCGTTTCTGCGCTCGATATCATGATCGAGGGCCCGATAGGCGCAGCTGCGTTCAACAACGAATTCGGTCGGCCGAACATTGCCGGCTACTTTCGCACCTTTGAGGAGACCGTGCCTGCTGCGGACGGCGAGGAAGTGCGCGGCTATCACAAGCCCATCATGCTGGCTGGCGGCTATGGCAACATCCGTGAACAGCATGTAGAAAAACTGAGCCTGCCCGTGGGTACACCGGTTATTGTGCTGGGTGGCCCGGTCATGCTTATCGGCCTGGGTGGCGGTGCCGCTTCATCCATGGATAGCGGTGCAAGTGCGGAAGATCTTGATTTTGCTTCTGTACAACGGGGCAACCCCGAAATCGAGCGTCGCTGCCAGGAAGTCATCGATGGCTGCTGGAAGCAGGGCGATGACAATCCGATCCTGTCGGTGCATGATGTCGGCGCAGGTGGTCTTTCCAATGCACTGCCTGAGCTGGTTTACGATGGAGGCCGCGGTGCGGCGTTTGAACTGCGCGAAGTCCATAATGACGAGCCCGGCATGACGCCGATGCAGATCTGGTGCAACGAATCGCAGGAACGTTATGTCATCGCAGTCGATCCCGACAAGCTCGATAACTTCAAGGCATTGTGTGAGCGTGAACGTTGTCCCTATGCGGTTCTCGGTAAAACTACAGAAGAACTGCAATTAACGGTCCATGACAGTCACTTTAATAATAACCCGGTGGATATGCCGCTCGATGTGCTGCTGGGCAAGCCGCCGAAAATGCTGCGTGACGTTCAGCGCCTCACAGTGCAGCAACAGGCTTTCGATACTTCGGATATTGATATCAAGCAGGCAGCCCTGGATGTGCTGCGCACGCCATCTGTTGCCAGCAAATCATTTCTGATAACCATCGGTGACAGGTCAGTGACCGGAATGGTCGTGCGTGACCAGATGGTGGGTCCCTGGCAGGTGCCTGTGGCGGATGTTGCCGTCACCACGGCTTCCTATCAGGGTTATTACGGTGAAGCCATGGCCGTGGGTGAGCGTACACCGATAGCCTTACTCGACGCACCGGCCTCAGGCCGCATGGCTATCGCTGAAGCGCTGACAAATATTGCAGCAGCCGATATCGAAAATCTTTCAGATATCAAACTGTCAGCGAACTGGATGGCTCCTGCTGGTCATCCCGGTGAAGATGCGAAGCTTTACGATACGGTAAGAACCGTTGGCATGGAGCTATGCCCGCAGCTGGGTATAGCTATTCCTGTTGGTAAGGATTCGATGTCGATGAAGACCGTATGGGAGCAGGACGGTGAACAAAGATCCGTGACTGCACCATTGTCATTGATCATTTCCGCATTCGCGCCCGTCGGCGATGTCAGGCGTACATTGACACCCATGCTGCGTACAGACAAAGGCGCGACTGAATTACTGCTGATCGATCTCGGCAACGGCAGGAACAGGCTGGGTGCTTCAGTACTTGCACAAACCTGCAAGCAGATTGGCGATGAACCACCGGATCTTGATGATGTTGAACAATTCAAATCGTTTTTCTCCGCACTGCAGCAGTTAAACCGTGAAGGTCTGTTGCTGGCATGGCATGACCGCTCCGATGGCGGCCTGTTGGCTTGTCTGTGCGAAATGGCTTTTGCCGGTCACTGCGGCCTGGAGGTTCAACTCGATTCACTTGCAGATGATGTCATCGCCGTATTATTCAACGAAGAACTGGGCGGCGTATTACAGGTCAGGTCTGCGGATATGGACCAGGTCAACGCTGTTCTGTCAGCACACAATCTTGGTGCCTGTACACACGCTATTGGCACTATAACTGCAGATAGTCACATCAGTATGACTAAAGGCGTGTATACAGTATTTGCAGCCACAAGAAATGAATTACAACAGGCCTGGAGTGAAACCAGTTATCGTATACAGTCTTTACGCGATAACCCGGCGTGTGCGCAGCAGGAGTTTGAAGCCATCACGGCGCATGATCATGGTATCAACGTTCAGCTGGAATTTGATCCTTCCGAAGATATTGCAGCGCCTTATATTACTGCCGCAACCCGGCCGAGGATGGCAATTCTGCGTGAGCAGGGCGTCAATGGACAACTGGAGATGGCGGCTGCCTTCGATCGTGCAGGATTTGAAACCATCGATGTGCACATGAGTGACATCATCGAACACGGCATGCAGCTTGATGATTTCAAAGGCCTGGTCGCCTGTGGCGGCTTCTCTTATGGTGACGTCCTGGGAGCAGGCGAGGGCTGGGCAAAAACCATCCTGTTAAACAACAGGGCACGCGATACTTTCGCTGCCTTCTTCAATCGTGATGACACCTTCAGCCTGGGCGTTTGTAACGGCTGCCAGATGATGGCCAATCTGAAATCACTGATTCCGGGCGCCGAACACTGGCCGCATTTTGTACGTAACAACTCCGAGCAATTCGAAGCACGCTTCAGCCTGGTGGAAGTCATGGACTCTCCATCCGTGCTGCTTGCCGGCATGCAGGGATCAAGAATGCCGATCGCCGTGGCACACGGAGAAGGACGTGCTGAATTCAAGCAGGGAAGCCAACCTGAAGGTTTACGTACCTCGCTAAGATTCATCGATCATGATGGTAACGCCACTGAAACCTATCCACTCAATCCAAACGGATCACCAGAAGGTATAACCGGTTTCACCACGGATGACGGCCGCGCAACCATCATGATGCCGCACCCGGAACGCGTCTTCAGAACAGTACAGAACTCGTGGCATCCGGATGAATGGGGCGAAGATGCGCCGTGGATGCGGTTGTTCCGTAATGCGCGAGTTTGGGTAGGTTAATGAATGGTGGGCGGAGCCCACCCTGCGCAGAGTAATATACGAAAACTAAATGAATAGGTAGGGTGGGCTCTGCCCACCGAAATACTCGGGAAGGACCCCATGTCAAATTACAAACGATTAAAATCTGAAGGCGGCACATTCTTTTTCACGGTTGTTACCAATAAACGACAACCTGTTTTTGATATGCCTGAATGCATTAAATATCTTCGTGCTTCTATTAAAGAAACACGTCGTACATATCCATTCCATGTTGATGCATGGGTATTGCTTCCAGAACATATGCATTGTATCTGGACCCTGCCTGATAACGATAGTAATTATTCACGTCTATGGGGATTAATAAAGCAAGGCTTTACAAAGCGAGCTAGAGGCTTATTGCCAGATCAATCAATTTCTCTATCACGTATCAAGCACCGCGAAGCATCTGTATGGCAAAGGAGGTTCTGGGAGCATGAGATCAGAGATGAGCAAGATTTCAATAACCATATCGATTATATCCATTACAATCCTGTCAAGCACGGTCATGTTAAAAGAGTCCAGGATTGGCCTTATTCCACATTTCACCGCTATGTAAAAGGGGGGATTTATCCTGTTGACTGGGCTGGTGATGGCATAGATGATATAAAACAAGAATATGGTGAGTGAAATGGTGGGCAGAGCCCACCCTACAATCCCGCCATTGACTGTAGGGTGAGCTCTGCCCACCATTCCACCGAGGCCACCACAAAATCTAGCCATATTTTGTAGGGTGGGCTCCGCCCACCATTTTTATATTCATCTACCACGTTAGTATTCTGGCTACGAATTATTCATATGTAAATTCAGAACTGACCCGAATGCAGCTTGTCCATACATAAACCATGGAGGAAATATGGCCATACTGATCAGAAAAACACCAGACATTAAGCCATCCGAGATCACACCAAAATCGGTCTATCTTGATCGAAGAAAATTCATGCAGCACTCGCTGGCAACGAGTGTGTTGCTTGCAACAGACGCCATGCTTCCTGCATGGGCCAAAAAGTGGCCCGAACTCGCTGACAGTAAATACAGCACAAAAGACACACCCAATACATTCGAAGAAATTACTGGCTACAACAACTTTTATGAGTTCGGTACAGGCAAGGAAGACCCGGCAAAGAATGCGGTGAGTTTTGATCCTAAACCCTGGAGCATTAGCGTTGAAGGCGAATGTAACAAACCGGGCACATTCGATCTCGAAGATGTTATCAAGCCTTATGCTTTACAGGATTATATCTACCGCTTGCGTTGTGTAGAAGGCTGGTCGATGGTCATACCATGGGTCGGCTTTTCACTTGCAGACATGCTTAAAACTTTCGAGCCAAACTCAAAAGCGAAATATGTCGAATTCACCACACTCTACGATAAATCACGCATGCCGGGACAAAAGCGTCGTGTACTCAACTGGCCTTATGTTGAAGGCCTGCGCATCGATGAAGCCATGAATGAACTTCCCATCATGGCTGTCGGATTGTACGGTGACATTCTGCCTAACCAGAATGGCGCACCGATCAGGCTGGTTGTTCCGTGGAAATACGGTTTCAAGAGCATTAAATCCATCGTCAAGATCAGGTTCACCGAAACACAGCCCAGTACAACCTGGAACGAAGCTGCACCGAAAGAGTATGGTTTTTATTCCAATGTTAATCCTGACGTCGACCACCCGCGCTGGAGCCAGAAAAAGGAACGGCGTATAGGCGCACCGTTCTGGAAACCGAAAATCGATACAGTACTGTTTAACGGTTATGGCGATCAGGTTGCGCACCTTTATAATGGTATGGATCTGGTCAAGAGCTTCTAGATAACAGTTAATAGTGAATAACAAAATTATTAGCCGCAAATGACGCAAAAAGCGCAAACATAATATGTTATTTTTTTTCCTAATTTCTTAACTATTTGCGTCCTTTGCGTTTTTCGCGGCTAATGCCTTTGAACTATTCTACGCAATAATCCTAATGCCATTAAATCCTTCAGACAAGACGACTGCGTTTGTCATCAAGCCCATACTGTTTTCAGTATGCCTGGTTCCGTTTCTTGCGCTTGTTATCGGTGCTGTAAATAACACCCTGGGCACCAATCCGGTAGAAACCATGACCCACGAAACCGGTGAATGGACTTTGCGCTTTCTGCTGGTGACGTTGGCAATTACGCCTTTGCGACGCCTGAGCGGAAAAAGCTGGTTAATCAAGTTGCGTCGAATGCTTGGACTGTATGCATTTTTCTATGCCTGCCTGCATTTCATGACCTACATCTGGTTCGATCAGTATTTTGACTGGATGGAGGTTATCAGGGATGTACCCAAGCGCCCGTTTATCACCGTGGGTTTTACAGCTTTTGTATTATTGATTCCATTGGCCGTCACATCGAACAATAAAATGATGCGGCGTTTGAAGAAGAACTGGGTCAAGCTGCATAAACTGGTTTATGTCATCGCGGTGTTGGGTGTTTTGCACTTCCTGTGGCTGGTCAAGGCCGATACGCTGGAACCGCTGATTTATGCCAGCATTCTGTTAATACTGCTTGGCTATCGTGCGTATTACCAAAGAAGAACATGATTTCACCGCAGAGGCGCGGAGACGCAGAGAAAAACCGCACGTAGGGTGGGCTTTGCCCACCCTACAAAGCCACATCTTTCTACCTGTTTTTTCCTCTGCGTTCTCCGCGTCTCTGCGGTGAATAGTTAACTGGCCTCGCCAGGATAATCCGCAATACCCGGATCCTTCATCACGCCAACCAGTTTCGGATGGTTGATCTTCGGCAGCTTCAGAACATTGTCCTTACCTTTATTCTTCACGATATAGTCACGAACAACATCCCACATCAAGCGGCCGTCTGGTGTACGGTTTACCTGCGCCCAGCCGGCAACCTTGTATTTCTGGTCCGCTTCGATCAAATGGCCGTTATCAAGACGGGCATTGGTAATACGCTCATACAGTTTCTTCGATGGCTCAATGGTGTAGTCGAGTCCACCGACGCGAACCATGTCACCGCCTGACTGCAGGTAAGGGTCGGGATCAAACAGGTTGTCTGCAACCTGTTCGAGGATGTTTAGCAGGTCATGGCCTGTCATTTCCTGCACATAGGTTTCAGCATAGGTCATGGAGCATTGTGTCATCACGTCTTCCATGGTGATCCAGTCGCCTTCCAGGGTGGTTGTACCCCAACGCACACCTGCGGACAGGGCAATATCTGCCTTGTATTCTTCACGCAATGCGTTGCATAACACCTGGTCCCAGGTGCCCATAAAGTTGCCACGACGGTAAAGCGTCCGATCCGCGATAGCCAGTTTTTCGTCGAGAATTTCCTTGTAGGTTTTACCCAGCCGGTTCTTGTTGTAATACATCTTCTTGACGCGGCTCTCGACAATGTTTTTGTCGTATTTAGTATTACGCATCTGATCGATATAAGCCTGTAATTCCTTGTCAGCAGGCAGCGCTTCGGAAAAGATCGGCAGCATTTCATAATTAATTGACTTGATCTTGCCACCGTCAATATCGAAGTCCATGACGCCAAGGAATTTACCATTCGAACCCGCATTGGTGACCAGGCATTCATGACCCTCTACGTTCTTCACTTTCAGAGGCTTGGGAACACCGTCATGGGTGTGTCCGCCAAATACGGCGTTCAGTCCGGGTACGCGTTCAGCCATCTTGACGTCAACGTCCATGCCGTTGTGTGAAAGCAGCACAATTGCGTCAGGCTTCTCGTCTTCACGGATGCCTTCAACCAGTTCGATCATGTCATCTTCACGCAAGCCGAAAGACCAGTCAGGGAAAAATTCCTGCGGGTTTGCATTTGCGGTGCGCGGGAAGGCCTGACCAACGACACAGATGCGTGCACCGCCAACTTCGCGTATGACATAAGGCTGGAAGGCGTGACCGGTATCTTCATCATAGAGGCCACGGCCATCATAGGTTTCGACCAGCTTGGCATAGCCATCGTCCATCAGTGAGTCTTCTTTGACACGTACGTTCTGGCCAATAAAATCGCCTTTGAACAGGGCGACATTGCTCAGCACTTCATTCTCCCTGTAGGTAAATTCCCAGTGGCCGACCATAACGTCGATACCAAGAATATTTGAAGCCTCCACCATGTCGACACCACGCGTCCACAATGATGTGCCGGAGCCTTGCCACAGGTCACCACCATCGAGCATCAACGTGTTCTCGCGTCCGCCCATTTGCTCGCGCAGGCTGTCAGCCAGTGTTTTCATGTGTGCCATGCCACCCATGCGGCCAAATTGTTTTGCAGCCTTGTTGAAATTCAGGTAGGTATAGGCGTGTGCTTCAGGGGTATTTTCCTTCAAGCCCATTTCCTTCAGAAACTGTTTGCCGACCATGTGGGGCGGGCGGCCAAACGCATCACCCATGCCAAGGTTTACATTGGGTTCACGGAAAAATACAGGATTCAACTGGCCATGAAAGTCTGTGCAGTGAATGATACGCACATTGCCGCGCTTGGGAATCGTGTAAAAGTCCTTTGGAAGAGCAGCTGCAGCAGCTTCATTACTGCACGAACTCAGCCATGGAACAGTGCCGGCAGCGGCAGCGGCACTCATTAACTTAAGGAATTCTCGGCGATCAATTCGCGACATGGTTTAAACCTCTCTTATACGGCGATAATGCGCATTATTCTTAACAAACAGTAGATATTATCGTAGTTTTCATAAAAGTGTTAATTAGTATTGGTTAATGTAGAGTGACGTTTAATACCCGATTTAATTCAAGGAAAATACATCTGCTTATCTACTGATAGCCATCTGGGTTAACATCCGCACTCCATGAAATTGCGCATCTTTCTAATATTGCTCACGACTCTCGGCCTGGTTAGCGTGACAACAGCTGATATCGTCAAACCGGCACTGGTTGAAATAAGTGCCAACACAAATGGCAGCGTCAAAGTTGAAGTCAGGGCCAGTATCGAGGCATTACTCACTGGTATTAATGCGCAGTACAAGAACACTCAGGATGCACCCACGGCTGAAGAATATGATGTACTGCGTGCGCTTCAGCCGGAACAGCTTAACGATGAATTTGAGCCATTTAAGCAGGAATTCCTCAAGCAGATATTTCTCAAAGCCGATGGTCTGCCTGTTGTTTTGGATATTGTTGATGTCAGGATACCGCAACCCGGATATACAAAAGTTCCCCGTATCAGTGTTATCACGCTCAGTGCCGAGCTTGATCAAAGCACCCGGGCTCTACAGTGGTATTATCCTGCGCGCTTTGGCGATAACGCTGTTCGCGTTCGCCAGGTCGATGAAGACAATGAACAATGGCACTGGTCAGAATGGCAATGGCTACGCAAAGACACGCCCAGCCAGTCATTTTCCCTGGAACAGATATTCACTCGAAGACCCGTCACAGAAGTCATTTTTTCGTATATCACGATCGGCTTCGAGCACATTGTTCCGAAAGGGACAGACCACATTCTGTTCATTGTCGGTATATTCCTGCTCAGTACCCGATTGAAGCCGTTGCTGTGGCAGGTGACCATGTTTACTGTCGCGCATACGCTGACGCTGGCATTATCCATGAAAGGCATCGTCAGCCTGCCTTCGAATATCGTTGAACCCTTGATTGCGCTGTCCATTGCCTATGTTGGAATAGAGAATATCTTCGCGCATTCCCTGCATAAAAGCCGACTGGTTCTTGTTTTTCTGTTTGGCCTGTTGCACGGACTGGGTTTTGCCGGTGTGCTGTCAGATTTCGGCATGCCACCCAATGCATTTGCAACAGCACTGATCAGCTTTAATGTAGGTGTCGAGCTGGGCCAGCTCACCGTCATTCTTTTTGCTTACCTTGCTGTGGGTATCTGGTTTCGTGACAAGCCCTGGTACCATCAGCGCATCACCGTCCCCGGGTCTCTGATAATTTCAATCATCGGTCTGTACTGGACCTATGATCGAATTGTATTTTAAAAGGCTGAATTAACCGCAGAGACGCGGAGGCGCAGAGAAAAAATAATTTTCTGCCGCAAAGATCGCAAAAATGCGCAAAATTAACATCCATAATAAACTTTTCTTTGCGCTCTTCGCGTTTTTTGCGGCAATAGATGCTGTTAATATTTTCTCTGCGCCTCGCCGCCTCTGCGGTAAACAGATAATCCAGGTTTCAGATGTCATTTCCCCCTGATATAGCGCTCATCATCAAAGGTTGCAATCCAGTCGGGCCGATAAACGACGAAAATGGTAATCAACATGCCTGTGACGAAAGCTTCCGGGAACATAAACAATGGCAAATACTGCAGAGATTCTTCAATCAGTTGTTCATTGGGATAGGCATTTATCAATGAAAGCAGGGTGATCGCCATGAGTCGGCTAATTGCTATCGCGACAGCTGCGCCAAAGAATGCACAGACAAAGATGTATATAAAGAAGTTATCCGGCAGCCACTTTTGCGAGAATTTTAGAATAGTGTAGCTTGTGGCTATCGGTATAACGATGCTGATCAGTCCGTTTATTCCCAGACTGGTCCAGTCCGAGGCCTGCAGCAGCAAGGATGCAATCATTGTCACTGTCAGTCCTACGATGGCCAGTGACCAGCCAAACATCAAGGTAAATAATGTGGCTCCCAGGTGATGGAAGCCCAGCCCGGGAGATATACCTGCCTTGAAGCCCCATATCGTTAACAGGATAACAACAGCACCGAGAAAAACATGCTGGCTTTCCTGGCTGTTTAACAATGCTTTCCAGGGTGCAAACCTTGTCGCCAGCAGCAAACACAGCAAAAACAGAATATTGCTTGCCCATAACAGGCTTTGCGGCAGCAGATCGGAAGGAATGTGCAGCCCTATGAGCCAGTTGATATCGAGGTTCATTTTACGTGTCTTTGTAGCGAGATAATGATTGTAGTGAAGTGTGAAATTTAAAAGTTCAATTGTAATGGAATTCTTTGACTAATCCTGATTAAATCCGCGCCATGTTTCAACCTAAAGAGCTTTTCATCGGCCTGCGCTATACACGCGCCAAGCGTAAAACGCACGTTGTCTCGTTTATTGCCTTTATCTCCATTGGATGTGTCTCGCTTGGTGTTTTTGCCCTGATTGTTGTGCTTTCGGTGATGAACGGTTTTGGTAACGAGCTACGTGACCGCACCCTGAGCATGACATCGCATGCAACCATTACAGGTTTTGATGGCACCATGAGCAACTGGGAGCAAAATGTAGAAAAAGCCAAAATGAACCCAAACGTTATCAGTGCTGCACCTTATATACGCAAGGAAGTGATGATGTCGAATGGTCGGCGTGTCAGCGGTTCACTGGTAAGAGGGATCGAACCGGAAGCGGAAAAAACCGTATCGACTGTAGCCAGCAAAATGGTTTCCGGCGAACTTACAGACCTGCAACCCGGTGACTATGGCATTGTCATCGGGCGCGAACTGGCCAGCTCGCTGGGTGTATACGAAGGCGACAGAATAACGGTTATCACACCACAGGCCAGTGTTACGGCTATAGGTGTAATGCCGAGATTACGCCGCTTCAAGGTGGTCGGTGTGTTTGAGGTCGGGATGCACGAGTTCGACAGCGCCATGGCCTACATGCATATCGCCGATGCCGCTAAACTTTTTCAACTGCAGGATGGCAAGGTCAACGGCATTCGTCTTAAACTGGTCGATTTATTCGAAGCCCAGAAAGTTACACGCGAGCTGGACAAGGTGTTTGGTGAAGAATACTGGATTCGCGACTGGACCCGGCAACACAGTAATTTCTTCAAGGCGCTGAAAACTGAAAAAACCGTGATGTTCATCATCCTGTTGATGGTCATCGGTGTTGCTGCGCTGAACATTGTTTCGATCCTGATGATGACAGTTAAAGACAAGGAAGCGGATATCGCTATTTTACGTGCGCTTGGCATGAGACCGGGCAGCATCATGACGATTTTCATCATCCAGGGCACCGTCATAGGCATACTCGGTACACTGATCGGGGTCGCGGCCGGGGTGCCGGTTGCGCTGAATGTGTTTGAAATCGTTTCCTGGCTGGAGCAGCTGTTCAATACCGACTTCCTGCCTTCAGATGTTTACTACATCAGTGACATCACAGCAGATGTGCAGCCAAAAGAAGTGATCACCTACGCGTTATCAGCATTTTCGATTACGATACTTGCAACCATCTATCCTGCGTGGCGTGCTTCAAGGACCATGCCGGCAGAGGCCTTGCGTTATGAGTAGTGCAGAATTCAGTCTGCAGGCGATCGACCTGTGCAAGGATTATAAAGAGGGCAGCGGCGAAGCACTGCATGTACTCAGGAACATCAACTTCACACTCAAGACAGGTGAAACCGCTGCAATCATCGGCAGCTCAGGTTCCGGTAAATCAACCCTGCTTAACCATCTTGGCGGCCTGGACACACCGACATCGGGCCGGGTACTGATCAATGATGAAGAGCTTTTCACCATTAGTGAAAAATCACGTTGCCATGTGCGCAACCAGCATCTGGGTTTTATCTACCAGTTCCACCATCTGTTGCCTGAATTCTCCGCACTTGAAAACGTCGCCATGCCGCAGCTGATCGATGGTGTGGATAAAGACAAGGCGCGGGAGAAATCGCTTCAGCTGCTGACCGAAGTTGGCCTGGCTGACCGCATCGAGCATAAGCCCGGTGAACTGTCGGGCGGTGAACGCCAGCGTGCAGCCATTGCACGCGCATTGATCAACAGCCCCGACTGCGTCCTCGCAGACGAACCTACCGGCAACCTTGACCGCAAGAATGCTGAAAATGCACTCGAACTGATTATGCAGCTTAACAAGAGCTATAAAACATCCCTCATCATGGTCACCCACGACCTGCACATCGCAGAACGACTGGATACGGTTTACGAGCTCGAAGATGGGATACTTCGATTGCAGTAAGACGAAACCAAATGTTTAAATACACGTGGTAATACAACTCTGAAAGCATCAAATCATTTACCCATAAAACATATAACCCCTTGACCATACAAGAATAAAAAACCATACTTGTGCTTGGCACTCCAACGCCATGAGTGCCAATATTTCCCGTTTAACAAAGCAACACCTGACAATGCCCGAACAGCTGAACGAACGCGCTGCACTTTTGCTGAAAAAACTGGTTTACAGCTATATCGCTGATGGTCAGCCGGTTGGCTCCAAAAAGCTGTCGGATGACTCGGATCTCAACATCAGCTCGGCTACGATACGTAATGTGATGTCAGGCCTCGAAAAGAAAGGCCTGATCGTTTCACCCCATACCTCTGCAGGACGCATTCCAACGGAACAGGGCTATCGTCTGTTTGTCGACAGCATGCTTGAAACCGAACCCCTGAGTAAATCACTGCTGACCAGGCTGAAAGCGGAACTCGATCCTGATCAGAATACAGATGCATTAATCAATCACGCATCACAGATGGTTTCTGAACTGACACACATGGCCGGTATTATCACTGTCCCCAAAGCCAGTCATGCGACACTCAGGCATATCGAATTTTTACCGCTGTCCGACCAGCGAATACTTGCCATCATGGTGATCAATGAGCGTGAAGTGCAAAACCGTGTTCTGCATATGCAACGCTCATACACGACAACCGAATTGCAAGAAGCATCCAATTTCCTTAACCAGAGCTTTTCCGGCAAGGACCTGTTTGAAGTACGTGAAACCCTGCTGCAAGGCATGCAAAAAACGCGCATGGATATTGATGTGATCATGCAGACAGCTATCGAGGTCGCCGATGCAACATTTTCCGAATCTTTAGAAACCAAAGACGAATACCTGGTCCAGGGTGAAGCCAACCTGGTGCGCTTTGGCGAGCCCTCTGACACCAGTCAACTGACGCAACTGCTGCAAGTGTTTGATCACAAGCGTGAAATGCTGGGATTGCTCGACCGCTGTATCCAGGCAGACGGCGTCAAGGTGTTTATCGGCAACGAGGCAGGTTTCAAGGGATTGGGTGATTGCAGCGTAATCACAGCGCCTTATTCGGTCCAGGGCGAGCCATTGGGGGTTCTCGGTGTCATCGGGCCGGCCCGGATTAATTACAACAGGGTGATCCCGGTTGTCGATGTGACTGCAAAGCTGCTGGGCGAAGCATTAAATAAATAATCTGGTGGATTTTTAATTCTGCCCTTGATAATGGGGTTATAGGCCCCATATTGGCCGAAACAAGACCTGGCTATGTGATTTACTAGTCAAAAGTGCGAAATTGATTGGAGCAAACATGTCATCAAACAATGAAGAACTGAAGCAAACTGCAGAAAACGAGCATCTGGAAGAAATGGAAGAGGAAATGGCGTTTGAAGAAGATGATATCGTCAAATCCGAACAACATTTGCAGGAACAATTAGCTCTGGCTGAAAAGAAAGCCGAAGAAAGCTGGGAATTGCTGCTGCGAACCAAGGCAGAAATGGACAACCTGCGTAAGCGCACCGAAAAAGACCTGGAAAACGCACACAAATACGGCATGGAGAAATTCGTCAATGAAATGCTACCCGTCAAGGACAGCATGGAGTTGGGTCTCGCTGCCGAAGACGTGACGGTGGAAAGCCTGCACGAAGGCATGAAGTTGACGATGAGCATGTTCAATGCCACATTTGAAAAAATCGGGGTCAAGGAAATCGATCCGCTAAACGAGCCTTTTGATCCGGAGCTGCACCAGGCGATGACCATGCAGGAAGTCGATAATGTCGAACCCAATACGGTAATCGCAGTCATGCAAAAAGGTTATTTGCTGAATGATCGCCTGGTTAGACCCGCGATGGTCATGGTGTCGAAAAAACCCGAATAAAACGTGAAAAATAACCAACAGGTTGTTGAATTCAATACAAGCAGCCCCATATAGAACAACAAGAACGAATTACCAAGTACGGAGAAAGCAATGTCTAAGATTATCGGTATTGACCTGGGTACCACCAACTCCTGCGTAGCAGTGATGGACGGCGACAAGCCCAGAGTTATTGAAAACAGCGAAGGCGATCGCACAACGCCTTCTATCGTCGCGTTTACTAAAGACGACGAAGTCATTACAGGTCAGCCGGCCAAGCGCCAGGCGGTGACCAATCCCGCAGATACATTATTCGCCGTGAAGCGCCTGATTGGTCGTCGTTTCGACGAAGAAGTGGTACAGCGTGATATCAAGCTGGTGCCATACAAGATCATCAAGGCTGACAACGGTGATGCCTGGGTTGAAGCGCATGGCAAGAAAATGGCACCGCCTGAAATTTCTGCCCGCGTACTGCAGAAAATGAAAAAGACGGCCGAAGACTACCTGGGCCATGAAGTAACCGAAGCCGTTATCACTGTCCCTGCCTACTTCAATGACTCACAGCGTCAGGCAACCAAGGATGCCGGTAAAATTGCCGGCCTCAATGTCAAACGTATCATTAACGAGCCGACGGCTGCTGCGCTGGCTTATGGCATGGACAAGAAGCGCGGCGACGCAAAAATCGTCGTCTATGACCTCGGTGGCGGAACCTTTGACGTATCAGTGATCGAAATCGCGGAAATCGATGGCGAGCACCAGTTCGAAGTACTGGCTACCAACGGTGATACCTTCCTCGGTGGTGAAGATTTCGACATGCGTCTGATCGATTACCTCTCCGATGAATTCAAGAAGGACTCTGGTGTGGATCTGCACAATGATCCGCTGGCCCTGCAGCGCCTCAAGGAAGCTGCCGAAAAAGCCAAGATCGAACTGTCATCTACACAACAGACCGACGTCAATCTGCCGTACATCACGGCTGATGCCAGTGGTCCCAAGCACCTGAACATCAAGGTCACACGTGCGAAACT
>Ga0316192_10000785_pt1 | contig 23199 bp, 18 predicted proteins | sample MerIslwburrow_MG_FD_204931 | JGI IMG/M metagenome (GOLD analysis project Ga0316192, IMG submission 204931) | Coastal sediment microbial communities from Maine, United States - Merrow Island worm burrow | ecosystem: Environmental > Aquatic > Marine > Coastal > Sediment | place: USA: Maine...
GCAACCTTTTTTCCAAATTTTTAAAGAATATCGTCAAAAGATCCTCTTATGTGAACCGTTTGGTGGTTGAGAATTATTGGACTTAATCAACAGAGTCATAAATACGCATAGAGGCCTTTAATCGCACTATCGTAGGATTGAAACGAAAACGAGATAAAAGGAGTTCTTTGCGCTACAGCAGCCTTTAATCGCACTATCGTAGGATTGAAACGCCGTAATACTCGCATTGTTTAGGTTGAGATATTCTCCTTTAATCGCACTATCGTAGGATTGAAACTCAAGGCGCGAAGAAATAAAAGGCTTTTCAGAACACCTTTAATCGCACTATCGTAGGATTGAAACATTAAATGAACGGGCTGCTCAATGTCAAGAGAAAACCCTTTAATCGCACTATCGTAGGATTGAAACTGAATTCCATGGCCGTTTCTAATTTAAGGAGGTGACCTTTAATCGCACTATCGTAGGATTGAAACCAAGAAGAAGATACTTATCGTATAAACTCAGAACTTTCCCTAAAAAAATGTTACTCCAAAACAAAGTCGCATAAATTTATTAAGGAACCTGCAAGTAAAAGTAATTTCAATTTTCACTTGACTTTTGGGGTGTGTGTTTCTATTTTTTATTCACGTCTGTCGATAATCCTTTATATTAGTAGGGGGGAGGGTAATGACTCGACCAAAATCAAACGCTTATCAAAAAAATCCAGCGTTTGTCGCTACAGTTTTGCCTGACGGCAAGTGGATTTTTTGTAATAATCAAACAAGCCATGTAACGGTGGTGAGTGCTTCTGCTGGTATCTTCTGGGAATTGTGCAATGGTGAAAAAGATATCGATTCCCTTATTTCTGAACTAATCAAAATCTATCCTGAGATTGAATTGAGTCAACTTAAAAATGACGTACAAAATATTTTGCCGAAGTTGCTCAGCGAAAAATTAATTTTTTAACTCGACACACTAACTTACAACGGAGCAGAAGCATGAGCGATAGCGAAAAAACGGATGCGAATAAAAACGAATCGAGAAGAGAGTTCATTGAGAAGACTTTAAAATTGACCGCAGGAGCTTATGTTGGCATGAATGTTGTGGAAGGCTTTGTCGGCCCGAAACTGGGTAAAAATGCCATGCCTCTCTTTGCCGCCAGCGGCTCCTCGCCAGCAGCGCCATCAAAAGGATCACGAATCATTGACGGCTCTGACCGACCTGTGCCAATCGACGAATTAAAGAAAAGAAAAAGAAGAAGAGAGGGGTAATTATAGTCTCCACTAAATATCCTTACCTGTCTTTGTGAGTTCTATTCAACCGTATTACGTTGGGAACCAAAACTTTGTAATTGAGATTAATCAAAATTTTGGTTCCCAATATTTATTCCTGTGCAATTGGTTTCAAAGTGTTTTCAAACATTTCCGAAAACCATCAGCAACATTAGCCCAACCTGAATCCCTGTTACAGACTCAGTATTGGTCTTTTGAGACAACCCAATTAGAGCTGTTTTCGAAAGATAAAATACTGTGGTTCAAATTTTCTAACATTGGCGACGTTCCTACGCCTGATGACAGAGGTCACATTGAAGCTGAAATAACTATCGTAAACTACCTGACTTCGCATTTTGACAATATGGTCTGGATTCACGGAGCTTGTCTTTTAAAAGACAACAACATGATCATTTTAGCGGGAAAATCCGGAGTAGGGAAAACAACCTTGTCACTGGCTCTTTTGAAATACGGCTTTAAACTATTGACAGACGATATTTTTATTTGTGACCGATCACTTGGCAAAGCCATTCCGTTTCCAAGATGCCCCAAAGTGCGCCAAGGTGCTGTAGCGCTACTTAAAAACCTGGGATTAGACTTTTCCGGCACCGCGCTGCTGGATAATTATTTAATCTTGCCAGATAAACATATTTGTCCGGAACCGATCAACTTGACTAATTCGAAGATGCATCTCTTTTTTATTGAAACTAAGAACGACTCAACGAGCAATGGCGCTTCCGTATCATCACTCGACAGATCATCTGCTATCATTCGGCTGGCGCATCAATCCAATTTACTTTCTCTCGACTCTGAATTAACACAATTTAATCAACGATTTTCTGACAACTCATTTTCTTTGTTACAGATTGATACGCTTGCAGCCAATGTTCAACAAGTCCTCGACAAAGCATAACAAAAAAACAAATGCCAGATATGATGACTGCATTACCAGCAGAGATTGAACTGCTCAGGGGCATCGCCCACCTTAAGTTGTCGGATGATGATAAAAAAAGCATCGAGTCGCTCCTGGCGGATATTCAGGACAAAAGCCAACTCTGCGATTTAGCCTCCGCTCATGGATTATTGCCTTTTCTTTACTTGCACAGCCAACACTTTACCGATTGGCTTAAACCGATTCAACCCAAAATTAATTCATACTTTTTTCAAATCAGTTTTCACAATTTACAGATGGCGCAATATCTCGCCAAACTGCACTCGGCGCTAACCAGAGCCTCCATTCCGATGTTGGCCTATAAGGGGCTGGCGCTTGCTGCAAGCGCGTATGGCAATTTGTGTTTGCGGCAATTCTCAGATCTCGACACCATTATTCCTGAAGAAGAGATTTTCTATGCGCGGGATGTATTAATAAATGAAGGCTATCAACCAAAGTTTGATATTATAAAAAAGCATGAACCGATGTTTTTACGATCCAATCATGCGCTGTCAATGTCACATCCAGCCGGTTTTGACATTGAATTACATTGGCAAGTCGTTCCGGAAATTTTTTGTAAAAGCTTTCGCTTCGAGGAAGTTTATAGCAGGAAAAAAGAAGTTTCAATTCAAGGGGAAATCTACCCGACCTTTTCAGACGAAGACATGCTGGTTTCTTTATGCATTCATGCGGCAAAACATTGTTGGGAACGCATGAGCATGCTCTCTGATATTGGTGAAACAATTGCGCAGAGCCGGGAACTTGACTGGGCGTATATTTCGAATATTGCCGCCGAAAAACGGACTACCAAAATGGTGCTTTCGGGTGTGGAATTGGCCTCGCGGTATTTGTATTATCCAATGCCCGCAGCAATGAAGTCGCTGATTGGAAATGACTCCTCACTCCAAAATGTAAATATCCAAATAAAGATGCTGCAAAGTGAGGAACAAACAAAAACTGGCGTTTTCTTCAGGTTTTGGCCTCATATTGCGATGATGGATTCATTTTTTGATAAAGTGCGCTATTGGCTCCGACTGGTCTGCGTGCCGACGATAGATGATTTTCGCTTCGTTGAATTGCCTGAACGCCTAAATTGGCTTTATCCGGCTCTCAGACCATTTAGACTTTTCATTGCTCTTCCACTGCTCAACAATGACCGCATGAAAAAACTTCGACAACGAAAAATAGTTCGAGAAAATAGCGCCGTAGCTCAATGACAAAAGCCAAAGTAAATCCGGGTTATTGACTTGAAAAGCCGACAGATTTAACCCTTGCCGCGCAATCATCAAATCAAAAGAGATTATCTTTCTGCAAGCATCCAGCGAAAAAAACGCTGGTCACTTTCTACAGCAATTTAGTCCGACCGATCTTTCATGCGCCAGATAATCCTGACTTCTGCGAAAGCCGCGAATAGTAATTGCAGATTTGTTCGCCGTCTTTTCAGGTGACGGGATTTTCGTATACCATGAGCGCGCGGTCGGCTCCTCGAGCATTTCCCGGATTCTGGCAAGAGCTCTCTCATTTATAACAAACCTTATTGCATTCATTTTTTTAATAAGCGTTATTTTCGACAATCCCAATTAGTTCTGCGATTTGATGAATTTACTGATTAGTAAATCGCAAATTTCTCTGACTCAGTGGTATAAACAGGCTGAACCTGATTCAGGCGGCGGAAGCAATTGGTAAGTATCGCGACCCTGTTCTATCTTAAGTATGGCGGAACATAGTCAGAAAATACTAAAATCTTAATAATTTAAACTCGCAAAACCGAAAAAGTCAGATAATGTTTTGACTGTATGGCAAGTTGCCTCCTTGCAGAAATAACATTTAACGCTAAAGTGCGGTCGGATAGTTGCCTGACATTCATTTCCTTATGGAATAGACGAACCCAAAATGGCGCGCAAAGCCTAGAAGGGCCATCGTTTTTGAAATAGATTGATGCGCACAATTTCAATATGTACTTTGCAAAATTCAAAAATGATTTATTCAACAGAGCCAGAGACAAGAGTTTCTATTTATTTCAGGAGAAAACTCAACATGTTTAAACTTGGGTGGTCAAATAGATTTTTTTGCGTTGTTTTGGTTTGCCTCATTATCTGCAATACAAAATTGACGCTGGCGCAGACGGAAACAGCTGGCTGTGAGCAAGAATTGCAGCGAGCGGAGGAAAGCTATGGTAAAGGAAAGTTTAATGACACCATCCTTATCCTGGCAGACTGCTTAAATAAGCCTACCCTTTCTGAAGAGCAGCAACTGAAAATCTATCGTTTGCTAGGCTTGGCATATTTAGGGCAAGACTATGAAAACGATGCGCGCAATGCAATTGAGAGATTGCTTAATTTGGTTCCAGACTATAATGTCGACCCTACGCAGGATCCGCCATCTTTCACCAAAATGGTTGAAGAGCTAATGCGCGGTCGAATAGAGCAAAATCAGTTTATCTCCCCGCTCGATACAACTGCTGCACCTGAAATAGACGAAGAAAAAATGACGACCCCTGAATTGACTTTTGACGAGCAAAAGAAAAACGCCAACAAAATGTGGTTTATCGCGGGAGGCGCTGGCGTTATCGGAGGCGTGGCGGCATTTTTCTTGATGAATAACGGGCAGGCATCCCCGACTGCCCTTGACGCGCCGCCGGATATGCCCGGAAATTAAAAAAATGAAAAATATATTGGAAATTTTCGTTATGAATAGATTTTTTATTGCGGCGGCGGTATGCTTTTTCCTATATGCCGGTCTTGGCCAGTCTCAGGAAATCACATCATCTGTTTTTTCCTCCGGAGGAGGCGCGACGGTAGCCGCCGACAATGTGCTTGAGCTGACCGGCGTCATCGGCCAGACAGCGATCGCCGCACCGAGTGAAAGAAATGGTCTTGCGCTTACAAGTGGATTCGCAGCTACATTAACGGATAACGAGGTCAGCATTCCGCTTAATATTCAGCATACGCCGACCAATGCCGCTGTGCTTGAAAACCAAAGGCACAGGGTGACCGCTAACGTTACGCCCGCAACAAATGTTACTTCTGTTCAGCTCTACTATAAAAATGGCGGCGAACAAACTTTTCAAGCCGCAGAAATGGAAAATCTCGGCGATGATCTCTGGCAACAGAATATTCCAGCTGTCTATCTAAATTCTCGCGGAGCGCAATACTATATACTGGCGACGGATCTCAATGGCGGCGTCTATAGAAGCGCGGAAAACTACGCTGTTTCTGTTGCAGTGAGCGGCGTCGCCCCTGTAAATATTTCTTCAAAACAATATAAATTGTTTTCTCTGCCCCTGGCTATCGCAGATGCAGATCCCTTGTCAATATTTTCAGATTTAGGTGAATATGACAATACAAAATGGCGACTTTGGAGTACTGAATTAAATCAGGACAATTTGAATAATGCACAGCGACCTTTCAGAGAATTTCTGCAGGGTCAAGATTTTGCCCTTGAAACCGGAAAAGCTTACTGGCTAATTGTAGACGACAGCTACAAAATTCAATCAGGCGCGGGGCAAACCGTAAGTTTGACGGAGGACTTTAGCCTCAATTTGGTAAAGGGTTGGAATTTTATCGGTAGTCCATTTGATTTTGACACGCCGGTTTCAGCCGTTCGCATCGATAGCCTTGTCAGCCCGATTTGGCAGCGAGTCGGCAACAATTGGTCGCAATTGAGTTCTGACGACGTCATCACGCCCTATTCCGGTTACGCCGTAAAGGTGAGCGCGCCAGGAAAATTCAGAATTTTGTTAAACAACAGCGCAATGCCTGTGGGGGGGATAAACAGCTTCCACACCAATTGGGTGTTGCGTCTTGAAGCGCGTATAAATGAATTGCAAGACACTTACAATTTTGCAGGCGTGGCAGCCGACCCGAATCCCCAACTCAAAAAAAGAAACCACAACGAGCCGCCGGTAATTGGCGATTATGTTTCGCTCTACTTTACCAACAAAGAATCGCCCAACTTCCTGAGCTCAGATATTCGATCATCGATTATTTCAGAGAAAAAGATATGGGAGTTTCGTGTCATCAGCAGCGCCGAGGGTTCGGTTGAGTTCAGTGTGCGGGGATTGAACGATCTGCCTGATAATCTCAAGGCGATTATTCTCATAAAAACGACCGGCGATTTTTTTGATTTGGAGCGCAATTCAGCAATCCATTTGAATAACAAAAAAGATACAGCCATGCGAATGCAACTCATTGTTGGCCTCGCAGACGAAGTGACGAAATTTATTACAGAACAAAATTCGACGCCCAAAACATTTAAACTTGATCAAAACTATCCAAATCCGTTCAACCCATCCACAGCTATTCGTTACGCCTTGCCGCATGCTGCGCGTGTCACTTTGAATATTTACAACATTCGCGGCGAATTAGTGACAATGTTACTCGACAATGATTTACAAGAAAGTGGATATCGCACAGCCGTGTGGAATGGCCGCGACGACTCCGGCAGAGTCGTCGCCAGCGGTGTTTATTTCTATGCATTACGAGCCGAGGGAAAGACGCAAGTGAGAAAAATGAGTTTTGTCAAATAGTTCTGATGTCGGGAAAGTATTAAGCAAAAAATCCTGTAAGAGCATTGCTATTAGCAACGGATTAACACTGATGAACACGGTTTTTTTCTTTTTGCTTAAAATCCGTGTTTTCTCCCTCAGAATCAGGGAAGAAGTTGTTTTTGTCTTTTTTATACACAATCAAAAAGTTCGAAATGAATGGATAGCTTTAATCCAATTGCAAAACAGGTCGAAATGGAATACGTCTTTATTGATTTATTATTTATAAAGTTATGACAATGTTCATTTGGTAGGTTTAGCATTGAAAAACAATGCTCTCGCTAAACTTAAGTAGCCTGTTAATTGGGTTCAGAATGGAAAAATAGACTTTAAAAAATACACTAAGTTAAGAAGGAAGAATAGGATGAAAATTAAAATAGCTTTTACAACATTGCTGACCTTGTGCATAATGCACAAGGTGTCATTGTGCCAAACGCCCACGTCGGCGGATGTAATAACCTACCAGGGGCGCCTGGTTGAAAACGGCTCTCCCGTTGAGGGCTCCAGAAACATGTCGTTCAAATTGTATCCGGACTTGGCCTTAAATATACCAATCTGGGACAGCGGCCAGATGTCAGTAAGTGTAATTGCAGGAATTTTCAATGTTGAGCTTGCTATAGACAAGGCTCAAATCTATTCACTGAATGATTTGTATCTCGGTATTGAAGTCGACAACATTGAGATTCAGCGCGCGCACATGTCGAGCGTCGTCTATGCAATGCGTTCATCCAATTCTGACAACACCCTTGCCTTGCAAGGCAATCCCATTTCTGACCAGGCTCCAAATGACAATGATGCCCTAAAATGGAACGCTGCAACAAAGCAATGGGAACCGGACAAGACAACGGCGCCCACAGTTGTCGGCTCAGGTCTCAGCTATAATCAGCTTGACGATCTCATTGGCGTTGAAAAGGGCAACCTTCAGGATATTATAACAACCGAGATCGACATTCCGGCCGCCGGCTTTATTCTTGTTCAAGCCCATGGACAAGTAAAATTTTCTAACTTGTCTTCTAATACCTCCGCGTCAATTGCGGTGCAAATAGACGAAACCAAAGGCGGCAAGATAGAGGCCAACAAAATGTGGCAAAATATTGGCTTTGAAAATTACTCTGTTCAAGCTGGATCGAATACAGTCTGGTTATCCTTCTCTATACAACGAGTCATTGAAAAAAATGCACCCGGCCAATATGAAATTCGTTTGGAGGCGCAAGATTCATCAGGTGGACGCACCGTTAAAGAAATTTATCATCCAACCATCAGCGCGGTTTATATTCCAACCGCTTTGGGGAAAGTGGTTCAATAAAAAAATACCATGCCTAACCGAATAAAACCAATATCCATTTGTGGAGCAATATACAAAAGGGACAAAGATGGACATGCATGTTACCCAATAGACCAGTAAAGGCGCAAAAACGCCACTTCAGTACAGTCCAGGTTGTTGTTTCGGTAAAAATGCGTCAATGATGTATTCAATGCTGGTTGGCGCGCATGAATCCGACCATTTAAAATAAATAATGGATTCAAAGATTGGATAATATTTTTAATAGCTTACGGCCTCTGGCGCGCATGGCCGGGGCGCCTGTAACAGTCAATTTCTCGATAAGCGGTGCCACCTCAGCTTTCAACTCAGGCATCCTCTCCACCAAATCAACCATACCTTGCATTGCACAGGTTTTTGCAATGCTGCTGTAATAAGTCAGGTTCTCCTTAAATATCTGAAAAACCCGTGTGCACTCATCATCTGATAGATCCAGCTTAGTGATCAGAATGCAGAATTGCTCACGCACCTCCCACTGGTCGACACCGGACATTTCCTCAATGAGAAATGGCTTGCTTTCAGACAACAATAAAGGTTTTTGCAAGGCGACAAATTTCAAGGTTGCAGCCGACCGAGAGCGAACAATTTTATCATCGCCGGCAATTCCCGCCAAAAGCTGAATCAAAAGTTCAGGGCTTTCGCAAACCAGGTTGGCGATCTCCCAAGCCTGACCAATTGATTTACGATCGCCGCCGGCAAGTTTTTCAAGTATTGACATATTGGTTATCTGTTGAAAAGAGAAAGTCGCAAATTTTAAATATTTGCTAAAGCGTGGCTGTCTGTCTTTTTCCCGCCTAAGGCAAGCCCAAACGGCTAACGAGTTACAAGGAATAGAAACGATGAGGCTCAAAAGCCTCAATCCGCCCCCTTTGAGTCAAGTTTACGAAGCATTTTAGCGGACTTTTTGGGCTTGGGGTCGGCCATTATTCCCTGGATCAACGCTTCTTCAGCAAGCTCCTCCTGGCCGGTTTTCAGGTAGGTTTCAGCCAACCTTCGATAGGTTAAATCAGTTTGAGGAAACAAGTTTTTGATCAGCAACAAAACACTGATTGCCTCTTCATTCTTATTTTTCTTCATATAAGTGACCGCCCACACACTCAAGCTTTTTTCGCGAACCTGACCTGTTTTTTTGACCCGTGAGTAGTATTGCAAACCCGCCTCAAGGCCATAATTGGCAGTGTATTCCGCCAGATTATTGTTGAAATGACGATCAAGTCTGCTTTCGATGGCGGTATATAGGTGACCCAATCCCAGTGTTTGGCCGGGATAGGAACTCATATTTGAAATAGCAACAAAACCAGCATCTTTGCCAGGAAAGTAAAAAATTGTGCTAATAACACCATATATGAAACCATTATGAAAAACATAATTTAACTCATCATCCACATAACGCAAACGAAACCCCAGCGCGTAACTCTCCCGTATTTTGCGACGATTCTTCTTATACTCTTTCGTGGTCACGGCGTACGATTCAATAAGACTGATAAATTGCGGCGTCATGTGATAGCGAAGAAATTTTGCCAAACCTCTTGCCGTAGTTTGCCCAAACGCCGCAGGTTCCCAAAGGCCAAACTCGACTGGTTTGTGAGCAATGTAGCGTCGGCCTTTGCGAACATAATGCGCTGCGAAATCTGCGCCGCTACCCTGATGGTCATGGTTCAGGAAGTATAAATTTTCTCCTGTAATTGAGTGGTAGTAGTCACTCGCAACAGCATGAAAAGGACGACCAGTTACTTTTTCAATAACTGCGCCAATAACAGAATAATTATAATTGGCGTAACGATGAATTTTTAGGTTAAACTTGACCGGAAGATGTTTGACGATATCTGATAGCTTTGAGTCCACCAGAAAATGCTCGTTTTCTTTTTCGCGCAGAAAACCACTGGTGTGATTTAAAAGATCGAGCAGCCTGATGTTTTTCGGCATGCCTTCAATGAAGTTATGAACCGAATCTTGCAGAGTTAGATAATTCTGGTGCGCCAAATCCACAAGCGTCATGCCGGTAATCGACTTTGTAACCGAAGCCAGTGTATAAATATGATCAGAAGTCGCCTTGATCTTTTTCCCGCGATCCGCATAGCCCGAAGCATAATTAAAAACCACATCGTCGCCATGAAAAAAGGCAAAACTGATTGAAACCAACGCCTGACGCTTTTTTATCGCTTCAACTGCCTCGATCAAATCTTCGCGAACCTTGTCGTTGGTTAAACTGGCATGCGCAGCGAGACAAAAAAAATGAAAAATGAAAAAATGAAAGAAAATGATTCGTCTTAGCATCAGCGCCGGTGGTTGGCAAAAAGTAGAAAAACTGTTTAGAATAATGATCGGATTATGTTACAGTTACTTTAACAATTGTTTACACAAATTGACAAGTCACTTCCTTCCCCACAAGTCGACGAACATCTCCGTCAAACACGATCAAGGATAAAAAGATACAAACTTAAAATGTAGATGCAAGTGAGAACTTTTAATCTTGAGCAATCGGGAACAACAACTTAACCTGAAGCCTGATTAGGTTTTAGTATCTTCTATATACGGCAAAAAGTTAACAACTTTTTTTATCAGTTTGAGCTCGGCTTAACAAAGAAAGTGAAAAATGTATAAATTTCTGTTTTTTTGTGAGAGTTTTTTGCGAAAACATGTGTCTATGGTAATTGAGGGGCAAACTGCTCTTCAAATATCTCCCCAGAGATTGAGCGAGGCCAGGCCGGCCTCGCTTTTTTTGTTACCCGCAATACCAATACAGAAACGACTTATTTTATGCGAAGCGCATCATCTCCTTTATTTGCTCGCCACGAAACATCATTCACCACCAGCTGTGTAAAATATAAAAAATTGATGTGACTTGATCTTTATCATTCATTACCTGAATATCCACTCTTCCACCGCTTATCTGAGCAGCAGCATTTTACGTCGCGTCAAATTAGCGTCAACCTTTAACTCGTAAATATACAAGCCGCTGGCCACCTTTGCCTGACGGCTGTCATCGGTTCCGTCCCAATGGACGGTATGTTTGCCGGGCATTTGCCATACGTCAAGTAAAGTTTTGACGTGTTGACCACGCGTACTGTAAATAACAAGCGCTACATCTGCCGCCTTACTCAATGAATATTCAATGGTCGTTTCAGGATTAAAAGGGTTGGGGTAGTTTTGCTGAAGCTGGAAGCTGCGTGGAGCAGACGGTGTCTGAACAGAAACAACGTTCCGCTCAAACAGTTGACCGCTGACAAAGGCATTTGTCAAGTTGTACGTAACCGGATCAACCCCGCCAACAATATGTGAAACCAACCCCCATGGCGGCAAAAAATAGTCGCATGCCGCAAACGGGACTGTGTTAGACTTCAGGCGAAACCGAAAAACAGTCACCTCATAAACTGTATCGTTTTCCGGGGTGAAGACAGGACCATAACTTTCCTTCCAGGTCAACAATTTGAATGTGTCTTGCTCAATTATTATTTCAGGAATTACAATCTCAAATGTGTCGCCCTCGCTTAAATTAAAATCATACCACAAATAATCCACTGAATCGACTCGAATGAACACCTGACCACCAGTTTCCCTGACAAGGACTGAATCAATATTCTCTTGGGTTAAGTTGAATAAAGGTAAAAACTTATCAAACAAATAATATTGTTTGTCTTCTATAGTACGCTTACCAATAACACGCATACTATCCTTGCCGCTGACGCCAATATTCGTATCAATCCGATAAATCCAGGTATTGCCGCTATCAGTTGGGAAATGCACAAATTCTTGCTCTTGAGCTTTCAAATTAACATGAAGAAAGAAGAGAAAGAAAAGAGACATGAATAATCGCCAATTCTGCTTCATAATAATCACCTTATTCAAATTAAACTTAAGTGGATAATAGATTGCAACGGGACGACGGCAATCAAAAAAATAAGAAAAGACAATTCAGCGCCAACTAAATCTGTCTTTTCACATTGCTTTCGGCGCTATCCATCGGCTCCTTTTCAACTGAAAATCGTTTATTTTAAACAGGTTGTCCGACAAAAGCGCACATCTTCTTGCTCTGCAAGGCCAAACGTTTTAACCTCTCCTCTAACAATATCAAAAGAACAGCAATAAACCGGTGGTGGTCAGTGAGATTGCCAAACTTGGCAATCGAGACAAAAACATGCAATCAAAAAGAATAGGTTTATATGAAAATATTGAGGGATTAGAAAAATCAGCCACTTTTATTAAAAATGCTCTTTCCGCCACAGCAGGCTTAAAACGAAATACAGGAGAATATTTTACAATTTCGGTTTTTTAACTACTTGACGATAAATAGAAACAGCTATGTACTTTTAGTAACAAAAATGAAAAATCGTCGCAACTATTATCGAATTTTACAAATCCAGCCTGACGCCTCTATCGAAGTGATCCGCGCCAGCTACAAGGCTTTAATGCGTGACTTAAAGGCGCATCCTGATTTGGGCGGGGACTTATGGAACGCGCAGATCCTCAATGTCGCCTACACTGTCCTTCAGAATAGCGATAAGCGACAAGAATATGATCGCGCACTTTTTGAATGCTATACCAAACAACCCCTTCGCGAACCTTTAACCGGAAAACCGCCGGTAATTTCGCTGTTTTGTCCTTTTTGTAAACGTCCTATGGCGCGCGAAGCGACGCCAGACGAAATGTGCCCAACTTGCAGAAGCCCATTAAATAACAATTTTGATGAGTTCACTCACCAGGCATGCCGGCGCGCATTGCCTCGCATGAAAAAATCCGGAAAATTCTACTATTATACCACCTGGCCGCAAAAGGGCAAGCAAGGAGATCTTGTTGATATTTCAAAGGAAGGATTTCGCTTTCAAGGCCTTGAAAAGGTAACCATCGATACATTCATCAAGATTTCAAGCCCAATGCTGCGCGGCGTTGCAAAAATCAACAACGTCTATAAACTCCATAAAAATGGGCAGAAATACTATTCGATGGGCGCTAAATTTGTGTCCGTTTCCTTCCGCGACCCACGCGGCGGCTTCTATAATGATAAGGTTTGAGATAAACGCTAAACCAAAAAAAATACTCCATTCCCCAAAAAAAACTTGCATTCCAATAGCATTAATCGTATTATTACGATTACAATTTAAGAGATTATTTTAGGCATGGGACTAACAAAGTCATATCATTTTAATGCAAAGCAAAACAAAATTGCCGAATTCGCCAAAGCCTTTGCGCATCCCGCGCGAGTTGCAATTGTTGAGCAACTGGTGAAAAGAGGCAATTGTGTTTGTGGAGATTTGGTAGATGTATTGCCCTTGTCGCAATCAACCATTTCACAACACTTAAAAGAGTTGAAACGTATTGGAATCATTAAAGGAGACATCGAGGGACAGCGTGTTTGCTATTGCATTGACGCTGAAAATTGGGTCGCCGCAAAACAAATGATGACAGACTTATTTGGAGAGTTTGGCCACAACTGTTGCTAAACTTTTTTTTCACTTCTCTATCGTATTATTGCGATGACGAGACGCCACTAACCTATTCAGAAGGAGAAACAACATGAAACAAGCGCAAAAAATTAAACAGGCTATCCAGGAAAAGTACGCGACAATTGTTGAACAAGACAAGCCGGATAGCAATTGTGGTTGCGGCTGCTCAGACAATTTGGAGTCGTCCTTTTCGCAAGATTATTCAAAGCTTGCTGGATATAATCCATCTGCTAACTTTGCCCTTGGCTGCGGTTTGCCAACAGAATTTGTTCAAATAAAAAAAGGCGACACGGTTCTCGACCTCGGTTCCGGCGCGGGAAATGATGTGTTTGTCGCCCGCGCATTAGTTGGCGAAACCGGACGTGTGATCGGCGTTGACATGACCACGAAAATGATTGAAAAGGCCAGAGAAAACGCTGCAAAGCTTGGGCATCAAAATATTGAATTTAAACTTGGTGAAATTGAAAATTTACCCGTTTCTGATGAAACAGTTGATGTTGTGGTAAGCAATTGCGTCATAAATTTAGTTCCGAATAAAGAAAAGGTTTTCGCCGAGATTTTTCGAGCGCTTAAAAAGGGAGGCCATTTCAGCATATCCGATGTCACAACGACCGGCAAGCTGCCAGAAGGCATTCTGAATGATATGCAATTGTACGTTGGTTGCGTTGCAGGGGCGATTTCAAAGGAGGACTATCTGCAAACAATTAAAAAAAGCGGATTTGAAAACATAAGATTGCAACAAGAGCGAAAAAATGAATTTCCCGAAACGGCGGTGAAAAAATTGCTAAGCGAAGAAAACTTCAACCGCTACCAAAAGGGTGAATTTGGTCTTCTTAGCGTCACAGTTTACGCCGAGAAACCGGTTTTCTAAAATATTCTTTTGAAGTGTCAAAAAATGAAATTAGGTTTAAACCGACATTTATAATTCAAACCTGAATATTTGGAACTATAATGAAAACCCTTCCCGAACCACTCATTGCCATCAGCCCGGCGACGAGAAGCGACTGCGCAGATGTGGCGCTCTTATTAAAGCAATCGAATCTGCCGATCAGCGATATTGACGTTGATCTCAAAGGATTTCTTGTTGCAAAACAGGATGGCAAACTGCTCGGAACGGTCGCTGTGGAGACTTTTGGCGCAAATGGTTTATTGCGGTCGCTTGCCGTTGATTTGAGTCGACGCAATAGTGGTTTGGGAAGTCGTTTATATCAAGAAGCCTTGCGGATGGCCGCGAGTTGTAAAATCAAAACATTGTATCTTCTAACCATCACTGCGGCAGGCTATTTCTCCGCCAAAGGTTTTATACGAATTAAGCGAGATGAAGCATGCGAAGCCATTCAACAGCATGAACAATTCAAATTCCTTTGTCCTGAATCTGCTATATTAATGAAGAAAAATATTAACAATACTTCAATTAGATGAACGGCTTAAAGGAAGAGAAGGAAAAACGTATGCCTGAAACAGTTATTTTGGTTGATGAAGACAATCGCGAGATCGGTGTTATGGAAAAAATGCTGGCTCACCAAAAAGGAAAGCTACACAGGGCATTTTCTGTATTTTTATTCAGCCCGACAGGCAATATTCTTTTGCAACGAAGAGCGTTGCAAAAATATCATTGCGGCGGTCTATGGACGAACACTTGTTGCAGTCATCCCAGACCGGGCGAAACGTTGAGCGCTGCGGTGAAGCGGCGTTTACAGGAGGAGCTTTCCATTACCTGCACGGTTAGCAAGGCTTTTGAATTTATTTATCGGGCGGAATTCGACAATGGTTTGATCGAGCATGAATTTGACTCGGTTTTCATTGGAGAATATGAAGGTCCGGTGCGTCCAAACGCCGAGGAAGTCATGGAATTTCAATGGTTTGATTCAGAAGATCTTGCAAAGCAAATGCAAAACAATGCGGAACAGTTTACGCCTTGGTTTAAAATTGCTTATCCACGAATTTTAAAGGAAAAGTCGGCCAATATTTCTAACAGATCCAGGCAGTCACAGGAAACGAAATATCCAACCAGATGAGCGCTGCGGAGGCAGTCGCGTTTTATCGGCCAGTCTGTCAATTGCCCGCGACAAAAACATCCGCAATATGAATGTTATTTCCCTGAACAAAAGAGATTTGCACGCCGCTTGGCGCCCAGGCTGGATAGCGACCCGCCACGATGAACTCAGGAGCGCCGCCGTCCGGTTTAAACACATAGACTCCTCCCCAGCGTTCAACGGCAATTTTTTCGCCATATACCGGATGCGTCGCGGCCCAGGCCGGGTTTGCAAAGGAACCGTCGATACTTCTCCGCTCAACTAGCGCATTCGTCCGAAATTCATAAATAATCAGACGATTATCGCTTACACATGCAATTTGTTTTCCGTCATGAGACCAGGCGGGTTGTCGCAATCTGTCTGGTATGGCGCCGCTGAGATTTAATGGCGGCTCGCCATCCTGCAACAGAAAAATATCGCGGTTATCATCAAATACAACGCGACCATCGGCTGGAGAAATAGCGGGGTTTCCAAAACATCCGACGCAGTCGAACTGTTCAGGATAAACGCTTTGCTCCAGCAGCGCGACTTCTGTCTTGTTGGCAAGGCTAAATTGCCTGATTTGCGAAAATTCACTTTCCTCATCATGCCGAACAAAGGTAATGCGCTGGCTGTCGCGGCTCCATGCGGGGGCGACATCGCGCGCATATTCAGGCGATTGAGGCAGCGCAAAAGGCGACCCTTCATCAGATGAAACGACATGAAGCGTTGCAGCGCTTACACGCTCAATTTCAAGCAAAGAATTGCTGTTGGGCAGCCAAACCGGTCTTGGTTCAGAAAGATCGGTCTGCTGCAAGCTCATGTCACGAAGCGTGACAACCCAAACCGCTGAACGCGAATTGAACGCCAGTTGAGAGCCATCCGGCGACCAGGCGGGGTTGGTCGCCGTGCGAAACTGTGGCGTAACGGTTCTGACCGCGCCGCCCGTCGTCGCCATAAGTTCTATGCGCCAAACGCCATTTCGAAAAACAGAATAGGCAATCGTATCAGCAACCGGCGACCAGGAAGGACTGCTATAGAAAGTTGAATCGCTTGAATCTGAAGCTATTACAAAGAAACTTTGCGCAGCCAGATCGATGATGAAAATCTCATTGGAGTCTGACTGGCAAGCAATTGCAGTTTCGTCCGGCGCCCAGGAAGGATTGGCAAAGCTTCTGGCGCTGTCGGCAGGAAAAACCAAATCCGGCAAAGCGCCGACCATGGTTTCAATAATCCAAATGGCGGATTTTCCGCTTTCCTCTTCCTCAGCGCTAAATGCGATGCGACCGCCGCGAGGCGACCAATCCGGATCGCGCGCCACAACGCCTTCCGGCAGCAGCATTCGTTCGGAGAGGTTGCGCAAGTTAACCACCCACAGAGAGCTATTCCGATTTGAACGATAAACGACTTGCTCTCCATCTGGCGAAAATGCGAGATTTTGATAATCGATATTATCGACTATAGAGCCGATAATGTCGATTTCGTCGGACTCACGAACAGGAGTCGCCCTTAAAATGCTTGTCATTTGGGTTTGTGAATAAGCGATCTTCAATCCATCCGGCGACCAAGCGACGTCTGCTTTGAGCCAGCCGTCATCTGTCAATTGCCTTATCGTGTGTATGGGGGTCGTCACGCTTTGTTCCTGCACATTGACGTTGCAGCCAAAAAATAAGCCTGCGGCAAGGAAAACCGCAGCCCAAACAAGCCAAACAGCTTTACTTCGCATTTGCGCGCCAGCGCTCACGACCCCTTGCGTTCTCTTTCGGGAAAATTGTGCCTTCATTTAATCTCACTAATTTTTGACTGGCGGAATTTGATGAGGATAGCGCCACTAGTTTTATTGTTTTAATGCGCGCAAAAGACGCTTGGCAAGTACAATCACTATTACTCATGGGGTGTATCGGTATTTTCACGCGCTGCGCTCGCCTCGCTTGCACGCTAGCTTTAATTCGTTGAACCTCCATCCATCTTTTACGATATGAACTACTCTAAACAATGAATATGCGCGCCAGTGTAATCCTGATCGTTTTTCTTCTCAATTTCAGTTCAACTTTTGCCAATGAAGTACAATCCAAGGCCAGTCTTCGCGGCAATGTCTATGACAAAGAGCAGGGCGCTCCGCTTCCCGGCGTTCAGCTACGATTACAAGGCACACATCTCGGCGATGCGGCTGATTCAACGGGTTATTACGAAATCTCCAATATTCCCATTGGAAAATACGTTTTGCATATTTCACGAATTGGCTATAAATCCGACACAGTCGCTGTTGCCATAAAATCAAATGAAGTCAACTTCTTAGACATTTATTTATTTCAAAAAGTCATCCTGCTGCAAGAAGTGGTTGTCGAGGCCGGCAGCGGCGCCTTGGATGGAGCAGCCGGTGTTGGCGTTGAAAGTTTGTCAGCCCGCGACCTGCAACAAAGACCTGCCGCCCTCAATGATGTCATGCGAACCTTGCAAACTCAGGTCGGCATAACCGGAGCTGGCGATTACACCGGACATTATTCTGTGCGCGGCGGCGGCGAGTATGAAAATGTGGTCATTGTTGACGGTGTGATCATTCACAATCCTTACCGATTTCGCTCTTCAATGGGGGCGGGATTAAGCGATGTCAACCCAAATACAGTCAAGAACCTGACCATGCACCTCGCCGGTTACAGCGCCAAATACGGCAATGCGCTGGCTTCAGTCCTCGAAATTCAATCAGAATATGGAGAAGAACGCGGTTTTGGCGCGGAAGTCAGCATAAGTCCGCTTGAAGTCAACGCCATGTTGCACAGTTCGCTGTTGGCCGACAAAGGATCAACGCTTATCTCCTTTAGAAAGACTTATTATGATATTCTGGCGGAACGCCTTGCGAAAGAAGCTGCAAGCTTTCCTTCCTTTTCAGAGTTGTCCGGAAAAATGACCTTGCACCTGAATGAAATGAATAAGTTGGATATCTCACTGTCAAAAAGCAGTGGTGGAACAGAGCTGTTAGACAATGTTTCCAGCGACTTAAACATTACTGAAGATAGCGCCACAAAATTGTTGAGTCTGCGATGGCGCGCTACGCCCAATGAAAACCGGCAAAATGAGACCATCTTGTCCTATTATAATGACGAAACCAGCTTTGACGTTTTAGCGCGGGAGTTGAACACGAAAGGCGAAGCGCGCGAGCAGCAAATGATGACGCAAATTAAAAACCTGGCGTTCAGTCATGATATGCTTTTCAAAATAAAGAAACAAAGCTGGTTAAATGTCGGCTTGCAAACTCACTTCATTGCCAGTCGGGCGCGTTTTATATCAAGCGCCGACAATCTGATTTATGCGCGTCGCAATTTTCTAAGCAACATTGACTACAGCGGCTCTTATCAGTATTACGCGGGTTATCTGGAATATTCCGCGCCGCTTTCTAAAAACCTGCACGTTCGTTCGGGCCTGCGATACGATCATCATACCCTTGGTCGCGCTTCCGGTCTGGCTCCACGTCTCGCAGCGCTTTTCAAACAATCGGACAACCTGACTTTCAAAGCCTCATGGGGGGTAATTTATCAGTACCCGGAGCCCGCTTCATTTCAAAACCGCCATCCCATGGTTGACGTCAGTCGCAACACGCAAAGCCTGACTGCGGAAAAGGCCATTCACTATCTGCTGGAAATAGAAAAAAGTATGTCAAGTGGCCTTGAGTTCAATCTGGATATTTATTACCGCGAACTGGACAGGCTGATTTTGCCCGCTGATAACACGACCTTTTTGCCAACAAATAAAGGCATCGGGGTTTCTCGCGGAATCGAATTCAAATTTGAGCGGAAAGCCTCAGCCGACGGCAGATTTAATGGCTTTTTAAGCTATGCGCTGGCTCATTCTCAATATCGCTCAATTGAAAGCAAAAACTGGATACCGGCAAAATTTGATCGGCGGCACACTTTGAAATTTTTTGCCGGCGCGCGCCTTTTTAACCAATGGAGCCTCAGTCTCCTGGGTCAAATGGCAAATGGTTTGCCTTACACAAACATCGTTGGTTTTCAAATCAGAGGCGACCAGCGCTGGACTTATACTTACGGAGCGACCAACGGCGCGCAGTTTCCTTTCTTTCATAAACTCGACATACGACTCAGTTATGGAGCGATAAAAAACAAAAGCGGGCTGACTTTCAACCTGGATTTGCTCAATGTTACCAATCAAAAAAATATTTACGATATTATCTGGGAAGTCAAAAAAACAGCCCCTTCCGAAACTTTGACCTCAACCAAAAGAACGCTTTACATGCTTCCCTTCCTGCCATCATTTGGCCTCACCTTCAGGTTTTAATACTACGATCAACACCATCCCGGAACAAGCGCGCCACTTTCAGGTTTTATGTTTCGTTTTTTCTATAAAAAAGGCCATTTTGTTCGACATTTTTGTAGCATCTTTTTATTTTATTTCTTAATATTATCCCCATCAGCGACTCATGAAAATGGTGTTGTTTTTTAAAGCCTTAGAGAAGATTACGCAACATACTTTCTTAATTTGTCAAAATCGCTGTTTTTTAATTAATCCCGCCAGCCGTTTTTGGCGATACTTAACTTTGATGAGCGTTTTATCTCACGAAAGGAGGCAGTGGAAAAACTCAACAAATAGAGGGGGAAATTAAAAAAATGAACTACACAAATGCAATTTTGGAGGTAACACAATGTTATTCAGATACTTTTTTCCATCAATATTTCTAGCCGTCGCGCTGCTTGTACAAACACCTGCTGTATTTTCGCAAGCAACCTACGTCGGGCCTGAAAAATGTTTGCAATGTCATAACAACGCCGGTCTGGGCGATATGACCGGCTGGCGCACATCCATGCACGCAAACGGCTACTCTGATGTAACCGACGATTCAAAAACAATGAAAAACCTTTATGGCGTTGTTAACGACTATGATTCTAATGGCACTGACGATTTCCATGATGGCCTGGATTTTAATGCGATCAGCAGCGCGTTTGATCCGTTTAAGCCAAACGCCCCTATCCTGGCTTACAGCGCTGCCAACGGCTACACCATCACAATCGGCGAGGTAACCTCGCGCGTCTATCTGACCTATGGCGGAAGCGGCCTGTACAAACAACGTTACGCCATGCGCATTCCAGATGCAAATGGCGTTGAATCTGCTGAACTATACATTTCACCAATTCAATATAATGAAAAAACGCATGCCTATGCGCTGTACCACCCGGACGACTATTGGGTGCATAATAACGGCGCTCCGAGCAACGTTCCTGTCTTTACATCAGCTTCCACACTGCCTGACATTGCCCAAAACAGCAGAAGTTTTACAAAAGGCTGCGCTGGCTGTCACGTCACCGGCCTGGTCGTGAACCCGCAAGATGAAAACGGTGAATGGACATTGAGCGGCGGCGCAATTGACCCGTCAACTATGGCCAATTACACCGACAATAATATTTTTGATTTGGATGGCGATGGCGTCAAAGAGCAAATGAACAATGGTTGTGAAACATGCCACGGTCCAGGCAGCGAACATGCAGCGACTACAGATAAAACAAAGATCATCAATCCAGCTGAAGACTTGACCCCTACACAAGCCACCAATATGTGCGGCATGTGTCACTCGCGCGGTAAAAGTCTGCCAAATAAGACATTTAGTTTTCCTTTCGACGATGTCAATTTAACTTCTTGGTCGCCAGGCGATCTGGTAGCCGATTTTTATACAGATGGCGGCGGCGACTGGCCGGACGAAGCGTCATCCAAAAAACATCATCAGCAATTTCTTGATTTTATTACGAGCGGCAAAGGCGACCTTGCGGAACCATACCGCGATGTCACCTGCTATGACTGTCACAACGTTCACAACAGGGAAAAACATCACATCAGAACCACTATTGTGGCCGAAGATGCGACTGGCGCAGATCTTCCAATTGCGACGAAGAATGACAACAATACGCTCTGTTTAGCCTGTCATGCAACATTTGGCGACTTTAAAGACATTTCTGCTGAATGGGTTGCCGACTATGACAATCATATTGCTGATATTGGCCCGATTGTTTCAGCGCATACAAAGCATACCTACGATCCGGAAGGCACAGGCGCCAGCCGTTGTTCCAAATGTCATAACCCCAAAACAATTAAGTCTGCTGTTGCATACGACGTGCATTCTCACACTTTTGAGGTCATGGCTCCGGAAAAAACCATTCTGTACAACAACGTTGGCGGCATGCCAAACGCCTGCGCAGCTAGCTGTCACGTAAAAGACAGCTATCCAAATTTTGAGATCGATCTTACCGGAGACACCTTCTCCAACTGGGCTGAGGCTACAGATGTTGCGCTTGCCGACACACTGATGTCTTATTACGGCCCTGGCGGCACATGGTGGAACACAACAATAGTTTCAGTTAGTGAAGGTACGCCCGAAGTGCCGGGAACTTTCTCTTTGGAGCAAAACTTTCCAAATCCGTTTAACCCAAGCACGACAATCAAGTTCAATCTGCCCAAGGCCGGTTTTGTTAGCCTGAGACTTTATAACATGCTGGGACAAGAAGTGGCCACCCTGGTAAATAGCACCTACTTGAAGGGTTCTTATGATGTTCAGTTGGATGGGTCACAATTGGCATCAGGCATTTATATTTACAGATTGCAGGCAAACGGTCTTGTTCAAACGAAAAAAATGGTCTTGACCAAGTAAGCTTTTATAGACAAGCATTTCTTTTTAAAAAGGCCGTTGCATTTTTGCAGCGGCCTTTTTATTTTAAAGAAGTGTCGACGGCCTGCCGCAAACCCAGTTTTTTTTTGACGTGACGCGTCGCCTCCTATCCGAACCAACCTCACAACCGATCAGAATCCTCCATTCATATCGCTAAAACTCAAGACGCGCGCAATCAGCCTTCACTATCTTGAAAGCGCTGCTTTCACCTAAAGAGCCCCCAAGGTCAGGACAATATTTCAGGTTGTTTAAGGTGTTTAGATTTTATAACTCTGAGAGATTATAATTTTCCATTTCTTGAACTGCTCTTCGTGAGCAGCCAACGCAATGAGACTGAAAGTCAAGACCGCGATGCGCACATTTTCAGCGGAACGAGCTATAGTGAAGCCTTTATTGCCCATAATGAGAGAAACTGATTCCTTGCGGGATTTCAATCCTACGATAGTGCGATTAAAGGAGGTATATTTTGAACCATCTATTGCATAAACAGGCATACCATACCATTTATATTGGTCTGAGTCTGGAAAAGAAGTATAGGCCAATTCAACGGATTGATAAAAGATATCCTCAAATAATTGCCAGGGAACTTTTTTCTGGCTTTTGTGACACTGCTACGATGAACAGCTTCAGCGCCGAGCCATAAATCTGTACGCCGGGCATTTTTTTAAAAAAATATCTGAACGTATATCTACGCCGTCTTTTTTATTGCTCGACGCCAGATTTAAAATGAAAGTTATTCGTTTTACGAAAGGGAACGTTCCCGGATAAAATCTTTATCGTTTGACTTGTACGTAAGGGGAAGAGAAGCAGGTATTAAATTAAACAGTTTGCGTCGAATAATTGAATATTCATGAGTCCAAAATAATTGACACTTTGGATCAACCATGATGGCCTCCATTTATGAAATGATGATTTTGGTGATACGCTTGATAATGACAAGGTAAAAATGATCCACTGTGATAAAGTAAAAGAGATCCACCTTGTGATTGGCGGTGTAACCGAAGGAGTCCGTAGGACGACTG
>Ga0316192_10000788_pt1 | contig 23120 bp, 14 predicted proteins | sample MerIslwburrow_MG_FD_204931 | JGI IMG/M metagenome (GOLD analysis project Ga0316192, IMG submission 204931) | Coastal sediment microbial communities from Maine, United States - Merrow Island worm burrow | ecosystem: Environmental > Aquatic > Marine > Coastal > Sediment | place: USA: Maine...
GAAACCCCACAACTACTCTCACCATGTGGAGAGCCGCTGGAAGCAACAAGGCGACAAAATCGTTTGGGAACTGGCGATCGATATCTATACGGATGATTACGAGGACGGCTCTGACAACAACATGCCGATCAGCCTGTCGGCCGGCAAGGTCATCGGCCTCATGCTCGCCTATTGCGACAACGACGGTAGTGAGCTGCGTGAGAATTTCGTCGGCTCTGAATCAGTACCAAGTGGGCCAAAGGATCGCGGCTGGATCGACGCCGGCCTGTTCGGCTCGCTGGTCCTGGTCGAATAACTAATAAGAAGGAACAGGCCTTGGATAAAGGTTTCACAAACAGCAGCACCGTTTCCGGCGAATTCATGGATTTCTCGGGCGAACGTTATTACGTGATCCGCAATGTCGATAAGATGGATCCGTTTTTTATCAGCGTGATTTCTAACGCCGACCACTGGCTGTTCGTCTCGTCAACCGGAGGACTGACCGCGGGCCGCGTTTCCCCCGAAACTGCGCTGTTTCCCTACGTTACGGTCGACAAGATCCATGAGAGCACTCCCCACACAGGGAGCAAGACCTTGCTGCGCGTTCATACGAATGGGAAACAGCACAACTGGCAGCCGTTCAACCGGGAACACGACGGCCGTTACGCGGTCAGCCGTCACCTGTACAAGAGCATACTGGGCAATAAGCTGTGCTTCGAAGAAGTAAACCATGATTTGCAGCTGGCGTTCCGCTACACCTGGGTGACGAGTGACGATTATGGGTTTGCGCGACAATGCGAGCTGCAGAATCTGGGCAACAAAGCCCTGGCTGTTGATCTCGTCGACGGATTACAAAACATTCTGCCGGCCGGCACACCACGCACTGCACAGACGAATACCAGCAACCTGGTAGACGCCTATAAATGGACGGAATTGGATAGTGAGACCGACCTCGCCTTTTTTACGCTTTACTCCGGAATAACGGATCGCGCCGAGCCGTGCGAATCGCTAAAGGCAAATACAGCTTTTTGCCTCGGCCTCGACGCCCCCAAAGTCCTGATATCGTCGCAGCAGCTCGACATTTTTCGCCGCGGCCTGGAGCTGGAACAGGAAGACCACAGGCGCGGCATCCGCGGAGCGTACTTCGTCAATACGACTCTCGAGCTGGCGCCACGGTCGTCACAGCATTGGCAAATTGTCGTGAACGTTGAGCAAAGTCAGAGCGATGTTGCCGAATTGCGCCGTCAGCTTGGTAGCCCGACAGTGGTTGCTGAGGCGATAGATCACTCCGTTAACCAGGGTACCGATATGTTAGCGCGTATCATGGCCGCTGCGGACGGCTTCCAGGCAACCGCCGAGGAAAACGTCTCAGTACACCACTACGCGAACGTGCTGTTCAATGTCCTTCGGGGCGGCATCTTCGATGACCAATACAACGTGTCCTCGTGGGATTTCGCTTGCACTATCGGGCAATTTAATCGGGAAGTGTTTCAGCGTAATCACGATCTGCTCAAAGGCCTGCCGGATAAGCTGACATTCACCGAGCTGCTGGCGGCCATAAAGCAGCAGGGCGACCCGCAACTCGAACGCCTCTGTCACGAGTACCTGCCAATCAGATTCGGCCGTCGCCATGGCGACCCGAGTCGCCCCTGGAATCAGTTCGAGATCAAACTGCATGACGATGACGGCAACCGCCTGCTTTCCTATGAAGGCAACTGGCGGGATATCTTCCAGAACTGGGAGGCACTGACTTTCAGCTATCCGGGATTCGTCGAGAACATCATCGCAAAGTTTGTGAACGCGTCCACGATGGACGGCTACAACCCTTACCGGATCACCAAGGAGGGTATCGATTGGGAAGTGGAAGAACCCGACGATCCATGGAGCTATATTGGCTACTGGGGTGATCACCAGATAATTTACCTGCAGAAACTGCTGGAACTGTCCAAGCAGTTCCGTCCAGCGCAGCTCAGCGACCTGCTACGCCAGCCGATCTTCTGCTATGCCAACGTCCCCTACCGGATCAGGCCATTGGAGGCGTTGCTCGAGAACCCCAAGAGCACGGTGGATTTTGAGAATAAGCTCGCTGAGGAGATCGAACACCGCGTTGCCACTTTAGGTGCCGATGGCAAGTTGGTACTGGATGCAAATGGCGAGGTCTACCAGGTCAATCTGCTCGAAAAACTACTCGTGCCGCTACTGTCCAAGCTGGGCAACCTGGTAATCGACGGCGGCATCTGGTTAAACACACAACGCCCCGAGTGGAACGACGCCAATAACGCGTTGGTCGGACAGGGCTTGTCCATGGTTACGCTGTACTACATGCGTCGCTACATCACATTTCTGCGGCAGTTGCTTGAGACTGAATCCGGGGAAGTCGAACTATCGATCGAGGTCAACGAATGGCTGGCTGAAACCGCCGCCGCCTTGAACAGAGTCCGCCCGCTGCTGGGCGCAGGTCCGATCAATGCGTCGCATCGCTATGAGTCGTTGCTGGAGCTGGGCCAGGCGGCAAGCCGTTATCGCGAGGCTGTTTATCGGCAGAACTCGTTCTCCGGGAAGGTAACGCGGCCACTCGACCCGATCATTGCCATGCTGGACGATGCCCTTGCTGCGATCGATCACAGCGTTGCCAACAACCGAAGAGAGGACGGGCTGTACCACGCTTACAACCTGCTGAACCTGCGACAGGAAGGCGTGGACATCGAAACCCTGTATCCGATGCTCGAAGGCCAGGTTGCTGCATTGAGCGCCGGCGCCATTGCGCCACAAGAAGCAGTAACGGTGGTGGAGGCTCTGTTTGACAGCGATGTTTACCGTCCTGGTCAGCGCAGTTTCATGCTCTATCCCGATCGAACTTTGCCAGGATTCCTGGACAAGAACCGCATCCCCGCCGAGCAGGTTGAGGTGATTCCGCTGCTGCAGAAAATGTTGACCGAAGGCGATGAACGTATCATCGTCCGTGATGCCGACGACTGCTATCGCTTTAGTGCCGAGTTCACGAACGTCGGCGATCTCAAGGCACAGTTGGACAAACTCGCTACGGTTTACTGCGACGAACTTGAAGCAGCGCGTGAACCCTTACAGGCGCTTTACGAACAGGTATTCCACCACAAGGCGTTTACCGGGCGCTCGGGAACAATGTTCGGCTTCGAGGGTTTGGGGTCCATCTATTGGCACATGGTGTCCAAGCTGATGCTGGCAATACAGGAGAACTTTTTTGCAGCCCTGGATCAAGGTACTGATGAAGTTACCGGCCGGCGATTAGGACAATTGTATTATCGTGTGCGTGAAGGCATCGGCTTTAACAAGACTGCCGTCGAGTACGGTGCGTTTCCGACCGACCCCTACTCGCACACGCCGAAACATGCCGGCGCCAAACAACCTGGCATGACCGGACAGGTCAAGGAAGAAGTTCTATGCCGTTTCGGCGAGCTCGGCGTGCGTGTTAGCGACGGCACGGTGCAATTTAAACCGGATCTATTGCGGGCGAGTGAGTTCATGGCGGATTCCCGTGACACCGGCTATGTCGATGTCGATGGCAACTGGCAGACCATTGCGGTGCCGCCTGATGGGCTGGCCTTTACCTGGTGCCAAGTCCCTATTGTCTACAAACTCGACGACAATTCGCCGATCTCTCTCACTATCGTTGACGCCGACGGCGAGCAAAAAGTCTTTGAGCAGCTTGCACTGCCCGCCGAAGAAAGCTCGGAGGTGTTTCGGCGCAGCGGCCGTATTCGCCAGCTAACCATTACATTGCGGACAAACATGCTGTTTGCCGAATAACTGTTTGAAGGACGCTCAATGTCAAACCTTTACCAAAGAAAGATGTCTTTGGCCGGACTCGATATTTCCGGTCTCTCTGTTGACGACCTGCGTGCGCTCGTCAGGAAACTTCTCGCGGCGAAAATACATGGGCTGTCGTTTAGCCCGTATGTCGAAGGCCAGGGTCCCGGCACGCAGTTAGGTGCAGCACAAATTCGTGAACGACTGGCGTTTATCCAGCCCCATGTGCGCTGGATTCGTTCGTTTTCCTGCAGCGAAGGCAACGAGCTCATCCCCGCCATCGCCAAGGAAAGCGGGCTCAAGACCATGGTAGGCGTGTGGCTTGACGATAATCGCGAACAAAATGAAATAGAGCTGGCGAACGCGATCGAAATAGCCAACGCCGGACACGCCGACATTCTGGGCGTGGGTAACGAGGTGCTGCTGCGCGGTGACTTGTCAGAGGACGAACTCATCGACTACATCAATCGTGCGAAACAGGCTGTTTCAGGAGTCGACGTTGGCTATGTTGATGCGTATTTCGAGTTTCAGGTTCACCCACGGGTCTCAGACGCCTGCGACGTCATTCTCGCCAACTGCTATCCCTTCTGGGAGGGCTGCCCTGCCGACCATGCGCTTCTGTATATGAAGGAAATGTACCGTCGTGCGCAGCAAGCGGCGAATGGCAAGAAAGTGATTATCAGTGAGACTGGCTGGCCGAATATCGGTACACCGACAGATGGCGCCGTACCTTCCTTCGAGAACGCGATCAAGTATTTTATCGATACGTGCCAGTGGGCCGAACAGGACGACATCGAGATTTTCTACTTCTCTTCCTTTGACGAAACCTGGAAAGTCGATGCGGAAGGTGATGTCGGCGCTTACTGGGGTCTTTGGGACAAGGACGGAAATCCCAAATATGTTTGAAGAACTCAAAATGAACCTGGAGTACGGCAACGCTATTTGCTATTCCGGTTATCGCGAAGGGCAGTGTCCCGGTGTCTCATACCCTTCCTACGAAGAGGTCAAAGAAGACCTCCTCATACTGGAAAAGAACTGGAGGTACCTCAGGCTTTACGACTGCACCCCCCATGCCGAAACGGTGCTGAAGGTCATTGCCAATGAGGCTTTGCATTTCAAGGTGATGCTGGGCGTGGATATGGCGGCCGAAATGAGCAATCCGCATTGCCCCTGGGGTGCTGATTTTGACGATGAGACGCTTGAGGCAAATCGCCGAGCCAACGTGGAGCAGATCAAAAAAGCCATCGCCCTGTCGAATCGCTATCCGGACATCGTGTTCTCAGTATCGGTCGGCAATGAAGCCAGTGTCGAATGGACCGACCATATGGTGCCCGTGAACAGCCTGGTTGCCCATGCTCTGAACTTGAAGAGCACGATCAAACAACCGGTCACGTTTTGCGAAAATTACGTTCCATGGACCTACAAACTGGAGCCGCTGGCGGACGTTCTCGATTTTATTTCGGTGCACACTTATCCCGCCTGGGAATACCGCACGGTTGAGGACGCGCTCGAATACACAAAGCAAAACTATCACTCGGTCGTCGATCATTATCCAGGCAAGCCCGTCGTGATTACTGAAGCCGGTTGGACAACGGCCTCAAACGGCCGCGGTATAGAACCCTGGAACGCATCCGAAAAACTGCAGGCGCACTACTATGAAGAACTCCTCGAATGGACTACTGACGAGAAAATACTGACCTTTGTCTTCGAAGCATTTGATGAGCCATGGAAAGGCTCGCCTGATCCAATGGAACCCGAAAAGCATTGGGGTCTCTTCAATGTAGATCGAAAACCCAAGCTCGTCATGCAAGACATTTACTGAAACGATTGACAGCATTGTAAAAAATATCCTTCAATGACGGTAAGAAGCCGAATGCGCAGGCAACTATGAAAAGATCAACAATATTCGATGTAGCAAAGCTGGCAGGCGTTTCGATAAAAACGGTCTCGCGCGTCGTCAACCACGAGCCCAACGTTCGTGAGGCGACCAAAATCAAAGTCGAAAAAGCAATCACTCAGCTGCAGTACCGACCCGACCAGTCAGCAAGAAACCTCGCGAGTCATCGCTCGCACATGATCGGGCTGGTCTATGACGACCCCTCCGCGTACGAGATACCCAGTTCGGGCTACGTGATGAGATTGCAGCAAGGTGCTCTTGCTGCATGCAGGGCGGCGAACTTCGAACTTCTCATACACCCGTGCAACTATCGAAAAAGGCAGGTCAACGCGGAGCTCACGTCTCTTATCGAACATGCCAGGCCTGCCGGCATCATCCTGGCTGCGCCGCTATCAAACATGCCAAAGATTGTTCGGGCAATTGAGGCAACTGGCACGCCGCTGGTGCAGTTGTCACCCGGTAATGGCGGCGGCAAGCGACTGTCCGTGGTCACAGGCGACCGCGATGCCAGCGCCGAGATGACCCGTTACCTGGCATCGCTGGGTCACAAGACGATTGCCTTCATCAAGGGGCACCCAAGCCACAAGGCCGTCGCAAATCGCTTCCTTGGATATTGCGAAGGCCTGGAAGAAGGGAACCTGAAATTCTCGGACCGTCTGGTCGCGGATGGTGACAATTCTTTTGGGTCTGGCGAGGCCTGTGCCGAAAAACTGCTCAAGCTAAAAAACCGGCCGACTGCTATCTTCGCGGCCAATGACGACATGGCGGTTGGCGTAATGCGGGCGGCCAGCCGACTGGGGATCAAAGTGCCCGCGCAACTGTCGGTTGCGGGCTTCGATGACATTGCACTCGCCCGACAGATCAACCCGACCCTGACAACGGTGAGGCAACCGCTTACTGATATGGCAGAACTCGCAGCCGAAGCACTAATCAAGGGCAAGAACGGCAGCGAGTCCAAATCCAGCGTGCAGCACATTCCCGCGGCCCTGAAGCTTCGCGATTCGACCGGACCTGCGCCTGCGCAGGCATGAATTGCTCAACGAATATAGCGGATGCTGTCCAGATAAACGGTAACGGGCGTGCTGCGCCCCGCCAGGGACAGGAAAAACCCCGTTTTGATGCTCGACAGGTCGAGCTTTTGCAGCGGAACGCTGTAGCGTTGCCACTCCCGCGTTAGCTCAACACCCTCGACTTTCACAATGCCTGAATCCGGGTGTGCCCTGTCTTCTTCCAGCAACCCGACGCCAAAGCTGATTTTCTCGCCACCGTATTCCCCGCGCGCCCAGAACTCCAGTTCGCCTGCGCCGTCGAGATCGAAGCCGCCTTCCTGATCGCCCCAATTGTTCGCCGGGTGCTGCCAGGCAACGCCGACCCAGTTGAATGGACCCTCGTAGCGCATCTTGATACTGGCATGACCCGCGTGCACTTCCTCGGTGTTTTCACCGTCGAGCGTAAGAGCGTCTGTAGATCCCATCCAGCCGGATGGAACCCATGGCATGTCCTCAAAACTGTCCTCGTAAACCGATACCGGCAAGCGCATGCGCGGCTTGCCTTTTACCAGCAGCGGTACGTTAGCCGTCGCCGCATTGCCAGCCGCATCATAGGCATAGAAGAAGAGCCGGTAAGGCCCGGGCTCCTCCGGCATGCGCAGTCGTGCGCCATCGCCACGACCCTCAAGAATAGCGCCTTCTATTGCAGGCAGATTCGGCCGAAAATCGCCGCCGGTTGCATAGTCTCCGGACTCCGGCCGCAACACCCAACGTACATCGAGCGAACCACGTTCAGGGTCTGCAGCGCCAGTGTGTACCTGCACTTCGGCACCCGGATCCACCTGCGCGTTACCGTCGATGACCAGCCGCTCGACCGTGGGTGCCAGATCAGCCGGCGGATCGCCGGACCAGAGTTCGGTCATGACATCCACCGCAGCTGTACGTGCCCCGTCTTCCAGAAACATGCCGAACCAGGTTTCCGTGCTCTCCATCTTGTGGCCCCAGAGAAAGGCGTAGGACCCGAGCGCTGTTCCTGGTGCCTGAATGATGCCCTTGGTGTAGCTTTCGCGATAGAAATTGGCCTTCTCGTCACTGGTCTGCTCGTACGGAGCACCCCATTCGGTCTTGGGCATTTCCCAGGGACCCATCGGTCCGAATTCCGTGAGTACAAACGGCTTGGTCGCGCCACCATCGCGGAGAAACTCCGGAACTACCTGCGCACCGCCGTAGGCATTAACTCCGTGAATATCGATCGCAGGGCTCTTGTGATGCAGAAATTCGATTCGCCCGCCGTGGGCGAAAGCGGTAACGGTCATTGTCGGATGATTAGGGTCGAGCTCTTTGACCATTGCGGCAACGTCATTGACAGCGTTCCAGATGACCGGGTTGTCGCCATCACCGAATCCTTCCGCCTCGTTACCAATACCCCATAACAGGAGCGCTGGATGGTCCTTGTACTTGAGGACCATTTCCCGGGCTTGCTCAAGTTGCGCCGTGACCTGCGCCTGGTCGTCGTAGTCGAACCCGTGGCGCTCGTGGCCCAGCCATATGCCTACCGTTACCGTCAGCCCAAGGGCATGCGCATCGTCGAGCAATGTGCCAACATCGCCACCCCAGGTGCGCACTGAGTTGCCACCCGCCGCAGCCAACTGCTGCAGAGAACCATCACCACCCGCGCCGCGGATAAGGTAGGGCTCACCGCCGCGTAGAAGTTGCCAGCCGGAATCCGTCTTCTGCAGTTCTACCGGAACGGCATCAGCCATTGCCGTCGATCCCATAAGCAAAAGCCCTGAAAGTAACAGGGCCTTCGCGCATATCCACTTGGACATTCAATTCCTCAAACGGTCAGCCTGTAATCACCGAGATCACACCATCATTGTAAAGCGGCGGATTTGCAGGCAAATAATTATAGCCCCACTCTAACAGCAGCGACAGAACCAGGATCGGGTCACCCTCGACGAGCCGCATGAAGCCCGTGGCATCGGTGCGGAAAAGAATATCCGCAGTCAACTCACTGAGCCCTACCGGGAATGGGACCGGCTCGCCATCAGGGCTCGCGCCGGGGCAACAGGTGAACACGGTCACGGAGCCGAAGAAATTATCGAGAACTGATTGATAGGCCTTGAGCGCCTGCGCCCGGGTTTGTTCATCCTTGGACAGCACATTGCTGTTGGCATCGAACAGTTCGTGCAGCGCCAGTGCCGTATAGAACTGATTCTCACCGGAACCCCTTCTGGCCAACGCCGTCGCCCAGAAATAGAAGCGCGCCTTGGCGCCCGTCGGGCCGGGCGGGATTGAGTTGAACAGCTCAAACTTGTTGGCCGCATCCGGGTTGTTGATGTCGAACTCGATTATCGGAACTGTCACGAAAGGATTCTGGGGATCCTCCAGAACGCAGGGGTCCGGGTAGATCCCGACGTTCTCGCAAGCGAGATCGAGCACGACATCCGTCGGCAGGATGATCGCGTTGATTAGCTCGCCATCCCTGTCCTCGGTTTTGTCACCACAACCGGCCGTAACGAGCGCTGCCATGCCGACCAAGGCAAGCAGAGCACTCTTAAGACCGGCCTTGCGCGACTGTTCAATATTATTAAGTCTCATTGTTGTAATACCTCGGCTAGTCTTGCCAGCCATCAAAACTCGTATGAGAAATAGAGCACTGCCAGGAACAAGTAGTCGTTGGTCCCATCCAGAAATTCATCGTCCGGCGAGTTTTCGTCCGTCGACCGATAGATGCCCCTGATTCCGACCCGGGTTGCGCGATCTTCGGTCCTGGCATCTGTGAAGCTCCCGCTATTACCGCCAAGCAGGATTGAGTAGTCGATCTTGAACTGCTCTGGGTAAGTGATGTTGAACTGGCGATAGAAGTCGTATGGACCCCAGGCGTCCTGCAGGTAGTAGCTCTCGAGCCTGTGCCGTCCCAGGTACGCTTTATAGTGGAACTCCCAATAATCGCGCGTGCCGCCGTCTGGGTCACCTGTCGGTTGGTCAAATCCTCGGATCACCTTCGCGATGTGCTTCTGGCCTGGCTTGGGGTTGAAGACCCAGCGACTCGAGACGGCCCAAACATCTTCGGCGGGCAGACCACTGCCGAATGAGGCATTGGTTCGGCCAGGCTCATAGAAGAACAGGTTCGCATCTGTAAAGGTCGGGAACTCGGTGTAAGTGCCACCCAGGTCAAAGGCGACCTTGGCGTTCTCTTTCCAGTCGTTGTCCCAGCTCCAGAAATGCGTGTCGCCGGTTGGATCGTAGGCTATGAACAGTTCAGCGGAACGCGCCTCGCGGTTGCCAAGCACAGCGAACGGATCGTCATCCCTGTCACGCGGTGAGAGGCCCGGGTTCAGGATGCCGCCGCTGATGTCCGGCGGGATGAACGGATTCGCGTCAACGAGGTTGTCGCGGTATAGCAACCGCGGGAACACCATGACGTTGCCAAAGTTCATCAACATGCCGAACTCGTACTCTTCCTTGTTACCGAGGCCCGAGTTAGGCAGCCGGCTGGGGTCAGTCACGCCGAACTGCTTGTGGTACTGGCCGCCATCGGCAACAAGCCCGGCATAGTGTGCCGACAGGTAGCTTTGCGCTCCGAATATCGGGAACGACAGTTTGGCTTTGAGACCCAGGGTATCCTCGAACTCGATCTGGTCCTTGTAAATATTGCCGTTACCGTCCGTATAGTCGAAGACCTCGTCGACCTTTTCACCAGCCGACATGATGCCGCCCACCTCGAGTTCCCAGCTGTCGCTGAACTCCTTCTTCATGTACAAGGTGGTCTGGCGAGACTCACGCTCCGTTGCTTGCGTGGCGTTCGCGCCCTGACTCTGGCGACTGAAGTCCTCGGAGTGGATGAACGTCCAGTCCATGCCGAACAGGTCGAAGTCATACTTGAACACGCCTTTCGGGTTAGCACCCCAGTAAATCTCGGGTCCGACGACCAGTTTGAGGCCATCCCACTTGCCCTTGCCTGCAAACTCGATGCCTTCGGGAGCCTTCGCGTTCCAGATATCCATGCCATAGATATCGGTCGCCTCATGGACGAGCCCGAAGAAGTCGCCTTCGTAACCCCAGTGGTAGCGCGGCGTGTGATAGAAGGCCTCGACATCGACGTTCTCGCCTGCGTACTTCGCGTTGAAGTCGTAGATCTCGACTCTCTCGCTGCCTTCGATTATGACGGGTTCGACGTCAATATCCTGAATTTCGGTCGACGCGTTGTCGATCTGTAACGGCAGACCGCGGTCACCGTAAGTAAATTCGAGCGGCCGTTTTCTTGCGGTATTACCCAGGATGTTCAGCGACATCTGACCATCAAGCTTTTCGGTGGGCTGGAATTCCATATCAAGGAAGAGCATCTGGCCATCCGAGAAATCAACGCCTCTCTCGCCATCCTCGGTAATGTCCCGCTCGAGTCCGCGCCAGGCGACTTCGCCGCGGAAGCTGCCCCCGGAGAAGCTCAGCTTTTTCTTGCTTTCCTCGTTCTCGCTCTTGAGCATGCGGACCTCACCCTTGAGCTCCATGTAATCCATGTTGATCTCGTTGATACCCTGGTTGAATGCGGCCTTCTTGTTCCTGTAAGGATCGAGCGCCCAGATCTCACCCAGCACATCAACTGCCATCCTTGGTCGTGCCGTATACACGCCGTCAGAGTTGGCGGGGCCGAGGGCGGTTATACCGAACCACTCCTCGTTCATATTGTTCTTGCCTTCGGCCCAGTCAAACAGGTAGGCCTGGTTTGACCAGGAGGCGTTGTTGTCCTGCGTATCGAGGTTTTCGTCCTGCAGGTATTTCCACCATTCGTCGCGCCATTCAAAGACGAAGCCACCGATGGCGTTGCCTTCCTCGTCGTTACCGGCCGACTTGTTGTACATCTCTAACCACTGGTCGCGAAGGATCGAAGCCTGGGCTGCCTGGTCCTCACGGAACTCGCGCGCGTTGAACGCATCGGAGCCAAACTCGAAAAACACGACCGGCAGGTCAAGTTTCTCGTCCACCTCTGCCCACAGGCTCGTAAAGCTGGTTCCCCGGTAGGCGTTGCTACCCAGGATGTCGAGCGAAGGAACAAGCTCGTCAATCAGGTCGATGTATTGAATGTCACCATTGACGATCGTGAACAGGTGATCCGGCGCCACTCGCTTGCCGGCCGTGATCACCTCTTCGTACAGGCTGTACAGATACCGGGCTTTGGCCGTGTTCTGCTCTCCCTCGGGCAGGTTCTCAATTTCGAAGCTCGACCATGACAGGCCGTAGTTGCTCTCGTTGCCGAGCGCAAACATGATCACGCCCGGTGTGTTCTTGTAGCGCTCGACAATCTCGAGCACATCGGTCTTGAGTGTCGAGCGCGTCAACTCGTCCGAGTAATCCGTGAACGGCCTCCATTGGCCACCGATCGTGGCGCCGTAGCGGCCCATGAGCGGATTGATGACCGACATGATGCCGTGTTCCCTGTAGACGTATTCGACCCACTCCGGTGGGATCATCGCGAAGCTGCGGATCGTGTTGACACCAGCAGCCGCCATCATGCCGAAGTCGTAATCCAACACCTTGCGGATGTGGTCGTCCGACTCGCCCCACAGGTTAAAACCGTAGTTCTGGCCGCGCGGCGAATAACCCCAGACGACGCCCTTGATGAAGTAATCCTCACCGTCGACCTGCAACCGCCAGCCGGTCTCGTCCCTGACTGCCTGGACATCATGCACCTGCGCGTGGCTCATGAGCGGAGCAAATAACAACACCGTGAATGCCAGCAGAATTGTGGCCCTGTTGCCGCGATTGAAGAAACTTGAATTCGCCATAGCGATTACTCTTTTTCTAAGTTTGGTTTCTTGAGAAGAATGGGGCAGATGCATCGTCATTACCTACCTTCTTAAGGAAGCGTTACGGTGACGTTGTCGATAAAGACATCGTTGCTACAGCCGGGGTCAGCCCCGCAGACAATGGCCAGCTGGAATGTGACACCGCCGGTGACGTCCGCGCCTGCCACGGGACTGTAGTTGTATGTTGTCCAATCGGCCGTCGGCGCAGCAATGGTATCGAGCAGGTTGCCAACCGCAGCACCGCCGGCACCCTCGGAGATCAGTTCCGGGAAGACAATGCCACCCGCTGCGGCCGAACCCTTCATGTCAAAGGAGATGTTGACCGTACCGCCGGGTACAACGACGCCGGGGAACAGGAATGATTGTTTCAGCACCGGGTTGTTGCCGGGACCGGCTACAACATGGACTGACCACATGCCACCGTTATTCTCGGTGTTGTCCGGTGTAATCGTTCCGCCGTTTACAAACACATCCCAGCCGGTCAGGTCGCCAGTCTCGAAGTCGCCGTTAACGACCACGCCGGTGCCGCCACCACCGCCGGCAGTACCCGTGAAGCCAATATCCGTCATCAGGAACGAAAACGGCGCAGCCTGTCCGCCAGCGGGCCCCAGAAGGAAGCCATCGTTAACAGCGATATTGGCCGCGAAGTCGGTCATCGGGATCGACACCTGCCACCAGCCGTTGCCGAGCGACTCCGAACCGGAGTAATTCGTCAGGTCGTAGAGCATGCTCGTATCAGTGCCACCGATGAACTTGGCCTCGAACGATGCCAGGTTGGCCGCGTCGCCCTTCACCTTGAAGACGAAGTTCTCATAGCCGTCCGCGAAGCCTGCCGCGTAACCTGTGAAAGCCACGAACGCGACGTGTACGCCGGCGCCGTAGCCTTCGCCACTGGTCGCCTGGATCGCCGGGTTGTAATCCGCATCACCGGCGAACATAAAGTCGAACACCGCACCCGAACCGAAGTTGTCCACGCCCGGAGGCGCCAGGTCCTCGACGATATTCGGATCGGTCGCAAATACGACCGCTTCAGGCGTAATTGGTGTACCGCCAACGGCAACCGTTCCGGTGAAGCCAATGTCGGTCAGACGGATTGAGAACGGCGCGGGCTGTCCGCCGGCAGGTCCAAGCAGGAAACCATTGTTCGCTGAGATATTCGCCGCGAAATCAGTCATCGGGATCGACACCTGCCACCAGCCGTTACCGAGATCCTGCGAACCGACGTAGTTCGGAATGTCGTAGAGGGCGCTGGTATCACCATTGCCGATGAATTTGACCTCGAATGACGCCAGGTTGGCCGGGTCGCCCTTCACCTTGAAGACAAAGTTCTCGTAGCTTGCTGCGAAACCATCCGCGTAACCGGTCAGCGCGACAAAGCCAACGTGCACGCCGGCACCATAGCCTTCACCACTGGTAACCAGTATCGACGGGTTGAAGTCCGCGTCGCCCGCGAAATCAAAGTCGAATACAGCGCCGGAACCAAAGTTATCGACACCCGGCGGTGCAAGGTCTTCGGGGACATTTGGATCGGTAGCATACACAGCGGCTTCCGGCGTAATGCCCGGGTCCGCGGGAACGACGTTATCTTCACCCGAATAAACCCTGACCCAGTCCACTTCCATCGTCGCGGGAAACACGCTGTTGTCGACCGCGAAGCCTGGGAAATTACCGCCAACTGCGAGGTTCAGCAGGATGTGGAACGGCTGGTCGAACGGTGCAGGATAAGGTGCAGCCGTTGAGGACCAGTTGTTCTGGACCGCATAAAGCGCGCCGTCGAAGTACCAGCGAATCTCGAACTCGTCCCACTCAATGGCATAGACGTGGAAATCTTCGGTTACGTTCGGACCTGGATCATAGGTAACGCCACTCGACGTGTTGGCAGGAAATTCGCCGCCGTAGTGAATCGTCGCGAAGATCTCATTGCCGTTCGTACCGCCAAGATTGATGGCCTCGACGATGTCGATCTCACCCTTGGCAGCCCATTCGCCGTAAGGGCTGTCCTGCGGCAACATCCAGAATGCAGGCCACAGGCCCTGCCCGGCCGGCAGCTTGATGCTGGCCTCGATGCGCCCGTACTTGAGCGCAAATCGATCTTCTGTATTCAGCCTCGCTGAGGTGTAATTACGTCCCTCCACCGATTCGAGCCGCGCCGTGATCTTCAGCACACCGTTGTCGAGCTGTGCGCTGTCAGGCAGGTACCACTGCAGCTCGGCGTTGCCCCAGCCACCCGGCAAACCGACCTCGGACCCGTCACCACTCGCAAAAAACCAGACTTCGGGGTCGAGCGCCGCACTGTCGAACTCGTCGCTCCATACGAGTGTCAGCGTATCGCCGGGGGAGACTTCGAAATTGTCTGCGACGGTAAGCGTCGGGTTGGCGATGTTTTGATTGGATTGGGGACCTGAAATTCCGGGCGGAACGGTTTCCACTTCGGAGAGTGGTACAGGGCGGTTATTTTCCGAACATGCGGCAACAAACACAGCAGCGGCCACAAGAATCGCGGTCGACAGAGTCCTTCGCGAACGAAGCTTCATTATTGGTCTCCCCCTCAATACACGGAGCTTGCGGGAGGTATTGCTCCCATTTACCCAAATAGTAATGAAACGATGACAGCGCTGTCAAGATGTACAAATACCTACGACTTGGTACGAGCGTTGTCGTCGCCGGAACAGACTTTTACATAAGCAGCCGCAGCATGCGGAGCACCTGAATTCAAGCCAAAAAAAGGCCAGCATTTAGCTGGCCTTTTAGGGTGCGGTTTCCTTATATGGCGCGATCACTTTACGCGACCCGGAAACGTCTGGGCATCCATAGACGCCATTTTTTCTCACGCGTATCTTCAGCCCGACCAGCCAGATTCTGGCGCAGTCGATCGTGGGCAATCGCCGGCGCTATGGCGAACGATGTAATCGTCCGCATGCCACCCAGGCTAAGCCTGAATTCGTCCCGGTCCAATTTATCATTCTTCATCAGAGTTTCTCCTCCATAGCCAACGTGGCTATTTGTTGAACGCCGATCTATTCCTGCAATCGACAGTCAAACTTTAGGTATTTGGGGCGCAGGTCACAAACGGGAATAACTCACCTCTGGGATGAGAAAAAATCAAGCTGCGAACCATGGGTTTTGTGGATCAAGTCTCACTCGCGAATCGCGGATTCACGTTCGGCCGCAGTTGCCGTGGAGACGATGCGTCACACAGACTTAGTACTACGCGAAGGGGAAGTATGCAGCTTGCTCATAGAAGCATATCCACGGGCGCTGTTTCGATTCCTGCCGAACCGGAACTTCCTTGAACCGATCATCGGCGATTGCGGGTGCTGCGGCAATCGAAGAGATTGTCATTATTCCGCCGAGACTAAAGGCGAAAACATCGCGTACAGGCTTGTCGGTCTTGGTCATGGTCTTTTCTCCATAGCCATCGAGGCTATTTGCTGGTCCACTGATGCAGACTAGGCAACCGGAGCAATCACCACAAACGAAAAGAACTCAGCCCTGGCATGAGAAATTCTCAGGGGCTAACTGCGAAGTTCTGCAATATCCAATCACGCAGCAGGCGCACAGCCGGTACGTCTTGCCGGTCCTCCCTGCAGACCAGGTAATAGCCAACGTCGGCGACCAGTTCTTGCTTGAACAGGCGCACGATGCTGCCTTGTTTAAACCACAGGTCTGCCAGCGGTACTGGCACCATCGCGGCACCGATGCCGCGCTCGGCAGCGCGCACCACGGCAATCATTGAATCAAGCCTGGTGACTTTGCTTTTGGCCGGGATTTCAATGCCGCTCACCCTGGCCCAGTCCTGCCAGGCTTTCGGTCTTGTTTCATGCACAATCAGCGGGAAATCGCTGACGATTGCCTTGTTTTTGACAGTCATGTTTTTCTTAAAATCCGGCGAGCCAGCGGGCACCATGCGCAGCGGGAACAACAGGTTTGATGGCAAGCCCGGAGGAGACTTGAACAGCCGAATTGACAAATCTGCCTCAGCAGGGTGTTTCTCAGATGTCTCGTCGCTGGTCCCAACCTGAATATCAATATCCGGATGATTCTCGGCAAACTCGCTCAGACGCGGTACGAAGAACTCACTGGCAAAGAACGGTTGCACGGATATTCTGATGGAACGACGCAAGGGTTTGGTCGTATATCCCGCCACGGCTTCATCGAGTTGATCGATAAGCGGACTAACATCTTCAAACAATGCCGTGCCCGTTTCTGTGAGCGTCAGGTCACGACTGTTGCGGTCAAATAGCGGCGTACCAAGTTCCTGCTCGAGGTTCTTGATCTGGTGACTGACCGCAGACGCGGTAATAAACAGTTCGTCGCCGGCTGTACGAAAGCTCTCGTGCTTTGCTGCAACACAGAAAGTCCGCAATCCGCGCAGTGAAGTCTTGCGCTTACTAATCACTCGGCCTCATGACCTGTTTCGGTGTCCGGTCGACGTTGAATATTCCCCAGTGCTTTTCCGCACCCAGCGGAGCGGCCGGATTGCCTTTCCAGGGCTCATCAAATGCCTCGAAGAAAAATACGGTCGTGTTCGTTTCGCTAGCCCAGTCATGCAGCTCGCGATAGTAGCGTTCCTGATTCGCCTCACTTGCGCGATCACCAAATTCGATGGCGACGGTTGCCCAGCCTGCCTCGAGAATAGCTATTGGCTTGTCCGGCAGGGCGGCGTGCACACGTTCTATGTTCTCAATCGTATAAGAGAGCCCTTCATCAATGGTCTTTTCCTCCCAGGCGGGGTACGTGTGTATGCCCAGAAAATCGACCTCCGTAGCGAGCGGCGCGCCGTCTTCGATCCACCAAACGTAATTATCCGCGACAGTCACAGGTTGCTCGATGGCTGCCTTCACCTGGCGAACGTACGCAATTACATTTTCCAGGGGCACCATGTGGTCGTTCCAGCTAACCAGCGCTTCATTGCCGACATTGACAGCAACGATAATGTCGTCGAATTGCCGGGCCAGGTTGATTCCACGCTGCACTTCCGCGACATTGCGCAGCGTGTTCTCGGCGAGCTCAGCGTCGGGTATCGGCTCATCACACCAGGAACACCCTTCATGGTTGCTAATCTCGGCCTCCAGCCACATCCCGAGCAGGACCTTTATCGGGAGATTGTTTTCGCGAATGAGTTTCAATGTGGTCGCCGAATTTTCGCCGGCATCGTAGAGGCGAATCAGCCTGAAATCGTTGGCCGCCAGTATTTGAAGATCCTCGAGAATTTCGGCGCTGCTCGGGTTCTTTGCGCCGTCACCGCGGTCCGGATGCTGGCCCTCACGGAATCCTGAGTACGCTATGGCCATGATCTCTCCGGCCACCAGGTCTTCTGGCAGCTGCGAATACGGGCCAGCCCCGACCGTTGCTGAACTATCGTCGGGTGGGGAAGAACATCCAGCAAATGCCAAAGCGACGATCAGGGTGATTGTCGCGCTAATTCTTTTGTTTTGTTTCATTGCCGCTATTTCCTCACTTTGTCGCCATCGACGATTCGAAACTCGGTTCCGAGCTGCGCATCCGAACTACCGCCAACCCAGGCGTGAAACACACCGGGCTCGGTGATCCGCTGCATGTTGCGCCCGTAAAATGCCAGGTCCTCGGTGTGCAGCTCAAAATCGACCGTGATTTTTTGCCCCGGCTCAAGGCGCACACGTTTAAAGCCCTTTAGTTCCCTGACCGGCCGCGTCACGTTGCCGACAAGATCGCGAACATAGAGCTGCACAACTTCCTCGGCAGCTACATCACCCTTGTTCAACAGGTCTGCACTAATCGTGATCGTATCGCCGATACCGATCTCGTTGGCGCTCGCACGGATGTCCGCATATTCGAATTCGGTGTAGGACAGACCATGACCGAACGCAAATAGTGGCGTGTACCCGGCGTCGAGGTGAAAGGACGTCATGCCCAGAGATAGCTGTTCCGCATGCGGATCAATATCGTCTATGCGCACGATCGAATCGGGCGATGGCGGTTTCCCGGTGTTTTTCTGGTTGTAATAGATAGGTATCTGCCCAACCATTCGCGGGAACGTCGCCGGCAATTTTCCGCTGGGCGAATCGATACCGAACAACAAGTCTGCGATAGCTGGGCCGCCCATGCTGCCGGGATGCCAGGCGAAAAGGATGGCATCAACCTCGTCGACAATATTGGTCAACGTCAGCGGGCGACCAGCAAGGATGACCGCGATTACGGGTTTGCCGGTCTGCCGAATGCGGTGTACGAGTTCTGCCTGCGCGCCAGGAAGGCTGATATCGGCCCGTGAATGCGCCTCACCGGAAAGAATGGACTCTTCGCCCAAAAAGAGAATAACTGCATCTGATCCGGAAGCAATCTCGACCGCCTCATCAAATGCATCCGTCGACTTACTGCGCGAGGTTTCCATCGTGCGCAAAAAGCGCACGTCGATGTCGTGGCCCACAAGGCTGTGGATCGCATGCATTGGCGTGATGCTGAGTTCGACATCACCGTCAAAAATCCACGTGCCGAGTTGCTCATAGGGCGCATCAGCCAACGGACCGATCAGCGCTATCGATTTGAGCCGCTCGACCGAGAGCGGCAAGGCGTCGTTGTCATTCTTGAGCATGACGACGCTCTGCAATGCAGCCGTCTTCGCGGTAGACAGCGCATCGTCGTCACCAAAGGCGGGAAATTGTTCCGGATCGGTGTAGGGATTCTCGAACAATCCGAGGCGGAATTTCGCGCGCAGAATGTTGGCGACCATGACATCGACCGTCTCGACACTGACTCGCCCCTCCCCGGTCAGGCTCTCCAGGTGATTCAGGTAGGCATCGCCGTGCATTTCCATATCGACGCCGGCGTTCGCCGCTTCGAATGCAGACTCTTTATCGCTTTCAGTCAAACCGTGTATCTGCAGCTGGCGCACTGAATCCCAGTCGCTAACAACGAAACCATCAAACTGCCACTCATCGCGAAGTACCTGCTGCATGAGAAATGCATTACCGGTCGCAGGGACACCATCGAGATCGCTGAACGATGCCATCAGCGTGACCACGCCGGCATCGACCGCCGCCTTGAATGGCCGCAAATAGACATTGCGCAGCTCATTCTCCGGGATATTGGTGGTGGCATAATCGCGACCACTCTCCGATGCGCCGTAACCCGCAAAATGCTTGGCGCAGGCCGCAATCGTGCCCGGTGCCGACAGGTCGTCACCCTGGAACCCTTCGACCATCGCCGCACCGAGAATGCTCGCAAGATAGGGGTCCTCACCCAGGCTCTCGGCAATTCGGCCCCAACGCGCGTCGCGCGAAATATCGATCATCGGGGCGAATGTCCAGCTGACACCGGCCTTCGCGGCTTCGTGCGCCGCAACTCGCGCGCCGGCTCTGACGACGTCAGGATTCCAGCTCGCCGCCTGACCCAACGGAATGGGCATTACTGTTTTGAAGCCGTGAATGACGTCACGACCGACGATCAGTGGAATTCCGAGGCGACTCTCCTCTACGGCGATTCGCTGCAGTTCATTGACGATGTCGACATCGACCTGGTTGAGCACCGAACCGACACGACCCGCCCTCAAGTCATTTGCAAGGTCGTCCGCCACATATGCCTCACTCGCATTGCGTTGACTCAACTGCCCGATTTTCTCGGCCATTGTCATCTGTGCAAGCAAGGCATGCACGCGTTGCTCGATCGCCGCATTGTCATGCGCCGGGTCTGCGAGAGAAGTACTCATAATGCTAGTCCACACCAGGCCGCAAAACGCGCCGACCATCAAGTATCTTATGGGTCCCAATACGACCCCCCTTTTTTGCCGACAGCACAGGGTGCGGCGGTACAGAATATCAAATAGCTTGTAGCAATATTTGACAGCGCTGTCAATTCTGTTCATGATTGCGCGACAACGCGTTGCAAATAATAAGAATCGGGGGGTCTATCCATGAGTCACGCCACGCATCACGTCACAGCGCCCGAGGACAGAATCCCGTTTCACCAGAAGCTGATCTTTGGCACCGGCGCGTTTGTAAATAACATTCTGGCGGCTGCAATGGGTGGCATGGTGATCGTGCTTAATCTCGGTCTCGGCATGAATCCAGCGCTCGTCGGATTGCTCGGTGCCCTGCCCCGCATAACCGACGCCCTCACCGACCCGTTGATGGGCTACATTTCCGACAACACCGAATCACGTTATGGGCGGCGACGCCCCTACATCTTTTTTGGTGCCATCACGGTCGGTATCGTGTTCGCAGTTCTCTGGCAATTGCCAGTCGGCAAGAGCGAAGCCTTCTATTTCTGGTACTTCCTTGGCGGCTCGATACTCTTTTATTTGGGCTATACGGTATTTGCCACGCCCTGGGTCGCACTCGGCTACGAACTGACACCCGACTATCATGAGCGCACGCGCCTGATGGGCGTACAGAATATTGTCGGCACAGTCGCATATGTCATCGCACCGTATTTCCTCCTGCTCATGCAGAACAAGCTGCTGTTTCAGTCTGACGACTCGACGCTGGGATTCAACATCGGCCTCGTTGAAAAAGACATGGTACAAGGCGCTGGCGACCTGGCCATTGTCATCAGCATCGTTGTTGTAATCCTGGGCGTGATGCCGGCTCTATTCCTGCGCGAACGATACAAAGCCATCGCAATCGCTGAAGCTCATGAAAAAGACGCGGAAGTTGAGAGCGCTGGCAGCGTGATACTGCGCAACATGAAGGAGTTTTTTATTGGTTTCGGCAAAGCGCTTAAGTTCAAACCTTTCCTGAAACTGTGCGCTGCAACATTTCTTGTGTTCAACGGCTTCATCATGATTGCGGCATTCCAGTCCTACGTCATTATCTATTATGTATTCGGTGGTGATACGAATGCGGGTTCCGAGTTCGTCGGTCACGCAGGAGCATTGGGTGCCGTCTCGTCCTTCGTTGTGATATTCCTGGTCACCTGGCTGGGCCCCAAGTTTGGCAAGCGCCGTGCGTTTTACGTCACGACCGGCATCTCGATGCTGGGATACCTGCTCAAGTGGTTTTGTTACAACCCAGACTACCCGTGGCTGGTTCTGCTGCCTGCACCGCTGATGGCGTTCGGCCTGGGTGGCTTATTCACGCTAATGCCCGCAATGGTTGCGGACGTGGTCGATGCGGACGAGCTTAATACCCATGAACGGCGAGAAGGGATGTATGGCTCCATATTCTGGTGGGTGGTGAAACTTGGTATGGCGGCCGCATTGGCTGCTGGCGGATTCCTCCTGAACGCAACTGGTTTTGACGTCACCCTTGGCGGAGATCAGGCGGCGAGAACGATATACCTGCTGCGTATTTTCGACGTTTTTGTGCCGTTCGCAGCCTCCGGTATCGCTATCTGGGCGATCACGACTTATACAATTACGGAAGAAAAGGCCTACGAAGTCCGGCAGCAGCTCGAAGCTCGCCGCGGTAGCGCCTGAGACACGGCGAGGCGGACGAATTGGAAAAGCTGCATTTCAGGGAAAAACTAGGCTACGGCCTGGGTGACACTGCGTCGAACTTTTTCTTCGCAACCTTTAACGTTTTCCTGCTCTACTACTACACGGACATCTTCGGTTTAACAGCAGCTGCGGTGGGAACGATGTTCCTGCTGACCAAGATACTCGACGCCGTGAGTGACCCGATAATGGGTCTGATCGCAGACCGCACAAACTCACGCTGGGGAAAGTTTCGCCCGTACTTGCTGTGGGCGGCTGTCCCCTACGGCATTTGCGGCTACGCGATGTTTGCCAATCCCGATCTTTCCTACGCAGGCAAACTTATTTATGCCTATGTCACCTACTCATTGATGATGCTGGCTTACACGGCCATCAACGTACCCTACTCCGCCTTGATGGGCGTGATTTCGCCCTCGTCGATTGAACGTACCAAGGTTGCCAGTTACCGTTTCTTCTGTGCGTTCGCTGCAGGCTGGCTCGTGGGCACCTTTGTAACACCGCTCAAGAATATTCTCGGCGGTGGCAACGAAGCCCTTGGGTTTCAGCTCACCATGGCCATTTTCGCGGTTATCTCAGTTGCCTTGTTCTGGATCACGTTTGCTACAACCAAGGAACGTGTCGTTCCTACGCCCATGAAGTCGGATTTGAAACTGGATTTCAAGGCCTTGCTCGCAAACGGTCCCTGGCGAGCTTTGTTCGCGACCGGGATCTTCACGCTGATCAATATCGCTGTGCGCAATGGCACCTTGCTGTATTACTTCAAGTACTACGTCGGTGATGATGGCACGCGGATTTTCCTGATCTTCGACAAGACGGCGGTGTTCTTGTCATTGGGCCTGCTGGCGATGATGGTCGGCGTTGCGTTGACGAAAACGCTGAGTCAACGCTTCGAGAAACGTCATTTGATGATCGTGTTGTCCCTTCTCAATGCGCTGTCGATGGCGGCCTTCTACTTCACGCCTCCCGACCAGTACTGGTTGATGGTATTTATAAATTGCGCAGGCATGCTCGCCGCCGGACCAACCCCGGCGCTGGTGTGGTCCATGTATGCGGATTGCGCAGACTATGGCGAATGGAAATCCGGACGGCGCACAACCGCGCTGGTTTTTTCCACTGTGCAGTTCTCGCACAAGATGGGCCTCGCTGTTGGTGCGGGTCTTGCCGGCATCATTCTTTCATGGTTCGGTTTCGTGGCAAATGAAACGCAAACGGCAACATCAATGGCCGGCATCCGTTTCATGTTCAGTGTT
>Ga0316192_10000794_pt1 | contig 23080 bp, 19 predicted proteins | sample MerIslwburrow_MG_FD_204931 | JGI IMG/M metagenome (GOLD analysis project Ga0316192, IMG submission 204931) | Coastal sediment microbial communities from Maine, United States - Merrow Island worm burrow | ecosystem: Environmental > Aquatic > Marine > Coastal > Sediment | place: USA: Maine...
CAAAAGGCGCAAACTTGATACAGGGTTTTTAAAACAAAATGGTTTGCACATTTCGCGTCTTTTGCGTTGTTTGCGGCCAGTTATTATTGGATATAACTAGCCTCGTAGACCTGCATAATCGAAGCGTTGCCCTTCGACAAGCTCACCATGAGCGGTTTTTTATTGATGCCGGAACGGCAAAGCCTTATCCAACCAAGCCTGGGACTAATGAGTTGTGTACGAATTTGCCTGAACCACAGAGGTCACGGAGAAACAAAGAGAGAATGGATTAGCCGCGAAACACGCAAAAGGCGCAAACTTGATACAGGGTTTTTAAAACAAAATGGTTTGCACATTTCGCGTCTTTTGCGTTGTTTGCGGCCAATTATCATGAACCCGAACCGTAGTAGACTGTATAAATTTTCTAATATTTCTGTATAATTCCCGCACTTAATGCAAGTGTTAGTGCTGTGCATTGACGTCATTCTTGACTTGCCTGCCAACGAATAATCACCGGCACGGTAAGCACTCGTTCTCCATTCCGTGGATCGTTATGCAACTGCTAACAGGCCTGCTGATTACGCCTCTGTCCGGGGCCCTATTGATCGCCGTTTTGCCGGCAGGTCATGATCGCCTGTATCGAAATCTCGCCCTGGCTACATCCAAGGTGCACTATTCCAGCTGCTTAACTTTGTCATTATCTCCAGCGGCCTGTTCCTAATCACCGGACTGCTGCATCATCGCCTTGGGTCCACAGACATTATCAGTCTCGGTGGCGCGGCCCGCTCCATGCCCATGCTGTCAGCCTTGTTTTTACTGTACGGCCTCGCCTCCATGGGTATACCCGGCACCAGTGGATTCCCTGCCGAGTTTTTGATCCTGTACGCCGCCATCACTACACAAACCGGCGCCGGCCTGGCTGCGCTTCTAACGGTGATCATCGGTGCAGCCTATTTTATTTCCCTTTACCGCAAGGCATTTTTCGGCCCCGTCACCCATTCCGCCATCACGCAATCAGTTGATCTGCAAACCCGCGAGCTCTTTATCTTCGGCTTGTTTGCCGTGCTGATTCTCGTCGCCGGCTTCTACCCCGCCAGCGTGCTCGATTTGATCGACGTGTCGACACAAGGCTGGATAGACCACTTGTCGTCATAAAGTACTGTAATACGCATTAACTGAACAGTATTAACTGAAATAGTCAGGGTTTAATCTGACAGTCAGTGTCATATTAATTCAAACTCCGACAAATATATAATCAGTACAGCCTATAGAAAAAGCTATAGATATTTACTCTCGCAGAGACGCAGAGAAAACAATATGTTAAAACTCCAGCATCGGCTTGTTTATCGGTCAGGCGAAAACGTACAGAAACTGTCAGATTAAGTCCGAACTAGCACGTTATAAACAGACGGATATTCAGTGCACCCCCCGCGCCCTCTGTTATTCTTGTTAATATATTGCGAATGATGAATACATCAATAATATCTTTCCACAACTCCCCTGTTTTCTAATTTATTTATCATGAGTCATTATCGACATTAGTCCAACGTCAGCTCGATCACCTGTGCTTAAGGCCGATTGCTGACAATGGCTTTATTGCCGATAATTTTGACTATATGATAATCGCCCTTGAATGCATCTTCTTCTCTCCGCGCTCTGCTTCGTACTAATACATAAACTTTTTCGTCACTTGCCAGATAATCGTTAAAGTGTGTATCGTAATGTAGCTCAACCGCATCTCGCCGAGCGTAATATATCGCCGAATCGAGAAACTGATAACCATGAAATCGGAGTTTTTCTTTTGGTGGCAACAGCTCGTCCAGTTGAAGTGCAATCTGTCGCGAACCTTTGTATGCATTGACATCCGGCACTATCGCAAAGAGTACGTAGAATAAGAAGAGTGGTGTAATCGCCGCCAATACAACAAATGCGGGCCGGTTCTGGCGCAACCACGTTAGCAGGAACGCCAGGCCAAACAGCACTGACAATAACAACATCGACATTTCAAAATCATGCCATTCGATACCAGATCTGTAGTGCAGATACGTCCAGGGCTTCTCAACCACGATGTAGCCTGTGAACAGAACAAGCACAACAAAAACAACGCCTGTACCGAGCAGTATTCCAAATCGTGCTTTGCCATCCGGCTGATCAATAAACTCGCGCCAATATTGTCCCAGCAGCAGTGCCGCGGCTGGGAATAGCGGTAACAGGTAGGTAGCCAGCTTCGAAGTCGCGGCGGAAAAGAACAGAAATATTGCAACAATCCAGATAACCAGAAATAGCGCCATTGCGGACGCAATGCTGCGGTGATGCATCACGGCGCGTGCAAGTGCCTGCGGCAGCATCAGGCTCCACGGCAGCAACCCTAATAACAGAACAGGCAGATAATAATAAAACGGCTGCGGGTGCCGAGGTACATATCCGCCAGTATCACTCAAGAAATTGGCAACGTGTTGCTGGAGCAAAAAATAGTTTAAATAACCAGGATTGGCTTTTTCCATAAGCGCAAACCAGGGCGTGACAATAGCCAGAAAAATCACGCTACCAAGCGGTATCTGCATCTGCAGCAGCAACCTGATTCGATCCGGGTGTAATAAATACCCACCGATCACCAGGCCAGTGAGGACAATCGCAAGCGGCCCTTTAGTCAGAAACGCCAGCGCTACAGCCACGTAGAAAGCCAAAAAGAAACGCTTCCTATAACCTTCCTCGATAACGCCAGAAGCAAAAAAGTACAGGGCCAACGTGGTGAAGAAGGTGAACGGAATATCGTATTGAACGGCGCGTGACATAACGATCACTTCAAGTGAAGTGGCCAATATGATACCTGCAAGCAGGCCGGTTCTGGCGTCAAAGATTTTGCGGCCTAGCAAATACGTCAAAATGACACAACCAGAACCCGCAACTGCTGCCGGAATTCTCGCTGCGGTTTCAGTGACACCGAATAAATAAAACGCAATCGCGTTGGCCCAGTTGAACAAAACAGGCTTGTCGAAAAAGGCTGCACCATTGAATATCGGCGTTACCCAGTCACCGGAAATCAACATGTTCTGGGCCATGGCAGCATGCATGCCTTCGTCGATGTCCCAGATATCCCGTATGCCAAGACCAGCAAAGAACACGACGCCAGATAGCGTCAGCAATACTAATAAGTGGAAATATTCTTTACGGATCAGCATCAGCAGGTGTTTCGGTGGCAGTTAGTGATCTTATCTGGTTGCATCTTACCGGGATGTTATATACACAGCATAGCTGGAAGCAAAGATATCAGATTTTCGAGATGAATTAATCAAGATTCTGCCTGCAATAATTTACGAAGATGTTGCTACGCCTGAATCGACGATAGGCACAGAACTGAAGCACAAGGCCTGGCTGCGAGGAGATCGCCCCAAACAGATTCATCCGCCTGCGGGCAACGTCCGGGGCGCCTGAACATTTCTGTTCAGGCCGATAGCTGGTAAGATTCCACCGCGCATTTAAACATAGAATCCATCTAAAACCGATCGCGGAGTATCGAATCATCGAATCATCGAACCAGCTGAAACAAGCCTTGCCAGATTTCATGCGTTGGGAAAACACCCGGGCGCTTGTCGGCCCCATGCACGCGTACAGCCTGGTGGCACGCGTGCGCAGCGAACAGGAATGCCTGGAGGCGATACGGTTTGCACGACTTAATGGTTTTTCGATTTGCCCAAAGGGCGGAGGTTACAGCTACGGCGACGCCATCCTGAATAATGACTACCTGCTGCTTGACACGTCGCAAATGAACCGCGTGATCAGCCTGGATGAAGCTTCGGGACAGGCCGTCGTCGAACCAGGCGTGCAATTGATCGAGATTCAGAAACGGGCCCTTCCGCATAAGCTGATACTGGCTTCCGTGCCGTCAGAACCCACTATTACTATTGCCGGCGCAGCGGCAGCAAATGTCAATGGCAAAGATGGCTGGCGCGTTGGAAACTTTGGCGATCAGGTGATACAGATCAAGCTGATGACCGCCTCCGGCAAAATCATATCCGCAAGCCGCACAGAAAATGCCGAAGTTTTTTTTGCCGCGATCGGCAGTATGGGCCTTGTTGGCATTATTGTCGAACTGACGCTGCAATTGAAACGGATTCCGTCAATTTTCATACACGTCTCCCGCCACCCCGTTGCAAATCTATCTGCAATGTTAATTAAACTGCAACAAGTAAAACAACACAGCGACCACGCCGTCGTCTGGCTCGATTCCGTAGCCACCGGAAGCAAACTCGGGCGCGGTGTCATCCACTCCACCCGATGGCTGGAGGATGATGGCGAGAAAAATCTCGAGCGTTCTATCGCAGGTAGCATGCAGCGACTCGATTCCCGTCGTGCGCACGCCGCCGCATTGGAGCCTTTAGTGGCCCGCATCGTGAGCCTGATGATGAATTTCCAGACTGTCTCCGTTGGCCTGTTCAACAAGCTGTACTACCGATACTCCGAGATGCGGACCCGACTGGGAACCGCTGATAATGACGAAAGTATTATTCGCTACAGTTTTGACGCGAGCTTCATGATACCCTCAGCGGCCGCGGTTTGTGGCCCGTATGGCTACACGATCCAGCTAACCGTTCCTGAAACCGAGGCACTGGAGGCAATTACCGAAATGCTCAAGGTGTGTCAGAAATCGCCGTGTTATCCCGCAAAGCTGATCATGCGTTTACATCGTCGAGATCAGCACATACTTTCATTCTGCGAAGACGGCTACAGCCTGAATTTCGAGTTCCACCCAAAGAAAAGACAGGTAGCTGAGATGAAGGAATATGCAGACGAATTAATCGAAATTGCGATAAAGCATGGCGGCAAGGTACACCTCGCAAAGGATCACATCCTCTCCAGATCCCAGTTTCAACGCCTTTATCCCCGCCACGGTGAATTCCTGGCTATCAAGCGGAGGCTGGATCCTGAAGAGTTGTTTCAGTCAGATATTTACAGACGGCTTATACGCGACGAGAGTGCTGCGGCAGCAGACTCGGGAGAGGTGCATATATTCAAAGAAGCGGCTCAATCAGCATCCGCCTGAAGGCCGACCTCAACGATGGCGTCGCTAACCGCACTGGCCACGCGGTCTATCTGACTGTCTGACATCTCCGGGAATGCGGGCAGGTGCAGAACCTCTCTCTCGGCCCGCGCCGCATTCGGGAATGCTTTCTCGCCGTCAAACATTCGGCTGCAGTCCCTCATGTAGAGATGCTTGGTATCAATGCCTTTGCTCAATAATGCAGCGGCCAGCTGCTTGAGTTTGCTCGCCAGCACCGTGACCAGCATGAAATTTGCGTAGCTGCCATTTTCCGTCGATTGCGGTTTTTGCAACGGGATCTTGCCATCCAGTTGACGGATCAGCCGCTCGGCATTTGAGGTACGGCGCAGATTTCGCCGTTCTATCGTTTTTACCTGCCGCAAACCCAGACGTGCCTGGTAATTGGTGTATCGACCCATCTTGCCCGCAAGAGACACCTCATCGCCCTGATACCCCGAGGCAAACCGATCCTCTTCGCCCGCTTTTGACGAGGCAAGACGCAACATCTGGTAGACGCCCATGTTGAACAGCAACGGATTGGTTACGGCTGCCTCGAAACTGGTCCTGGACAGCCGGCGCGCCAGCCACTTGAAATTATTATGCGGCTCCTGAGCGGCAAATTGCCTGAGTCGTTTTCCCGCTTCGGCATCAGACAAAGTCACCATGCCGCCACCCATGGTATTGATCACCTTTGATGTTTCGAAACTGAAGCAGCCCGCGGCGCCGAACGAACCCACCTTTTTTGATCCTAGCGACGCGCCGTAACAATGTGCACAGTCTTCAATCAACTTCACATTATGCGACGCACAAATGTCTGCGATTTCCTCGATCTGGCACGGCACACCATAAAGGTGAGTCGCGATTACCGCCTGGGTACGATCAGAACAAACCTGCGCCAGCAGCTTCGGATCCATGCCCAGGGTGTCCATCTCACAGTCGACAAACTTCAGGTCGTAGCCCATGGACTTGACGATAAACGGCACCACGGGATAACCGAAAGCCGAGCATATGACCTCACCGCCCGGCTCTATGCCCAAACTATCGAAAAGGAAGCGAAAACCGGCACGTCCCGAGGGCACGGTCACCGCGTCTTCGACCGAGATGTAACTGGCAAAATCACGCTCGAATTCCTCAATCTGGCTTCCTTCCCACAGGTCCCCTCGAAGCAGGCTCATGAAGGCAGAGCGCCATGCTCCTTGCGGCAGTCGAATACGTTGTCTTGGTATGGCCATTCTTGTTCTAATTCTAATTATGGATGCAGCAGGTCATCAGAAGTGCGATAATCTAGTTTAATAATAGAAAGTAAGCAACCCAGGCTTTTTTACCGGTAACTATTTTCGTATCACAACCCTCCGACTGCTCACTTCGACATCTAATGCCTGATCTACTGACCCTCGGTGGTAACGCCGCTGCTTCTTTCATCCGATAACGACATGCTCGAATCCAGACTGTTTCGCTATAGCAGAATGTTCGCGTTTTTACTCCTCGGGGTCATTACTGTCTATGGCCTGTACCATTTGATGAACAGTGACTGGGCTGAGGTTTCGGCCTACTGGAAAGATCATGGCCAGATAATTCCGGTACTGATCCTGATTTCGGTGTTTGATGTCATACTCGAGTGTCTGGCCTGGATGTGGGTATACCACCGGTTTGGAATCGAGGTGTTCGATCGCGTGGGCATACTGTCGTTTCTGTCGGGTCGGGCCGGATTGCTGATGCCGGCACAGCTCGGCCGGCTGATTCGCCCTGACGCGATGCTGAAACAGAAGCGAACCTCACTTTCCGTCGCACTCAAGGCTGAGGCCGTTATATTCGCATTGGACAGTATCTCGGTCGTCAGCCTGCTGGCGGGCCTGATCATTTACCGACTCTATCCTGTCGCCACCCCCATAGTGGTGCTCGCAATTATCACCACATCGATGTTCCTGGGAAATTTTGTGGCGGAACGTCTCACTCACACCCGACTTCATTTGCCGGTGGAATTCTGGTGGAAACCGGCAACACTGCTGATTGTGCTGGTCAGCATGGCCGGTTGGGTCGCCCATGGTGTTGCGCTGCACGTCGTTGTTTCGGAGCTGCCAGGCGAGATGACCTTATGGGATTCTCTGTTTTTCGGCCCGGGATCTGCAGTGCTCGGCGTCGCTACCGGACTGCCGGGCGGTATAGGGGCAACGGAAGGATTTCTCGGTGCATCGCTACGCATTCGCAGTGTGCCGGTCGAGCATCTTGCAATTGCGGTGGCCGCATTTCGATTGATCACTTTCTGGATGTGGATTCCGATAGGCTGGATCGCCATTGCCATCATGCGCAGAATGCCCCCGGCAACAGCAAAACCTGCAGAACCAACACGGGTAGAAGCCGGGTGAGCGAAAAATACCCTTTCACATTGATCAAAGAGAATATTGCGAAAAGACAGGGCAAAGCCCTGGACTTTGCAATCGGCACACAACCGTTTCCCTTGTCGTCGGAAATGTCCGACTGGATTCGGAAGCATTCCGAGCTGGCTCTGGCGCCGGCCACGCCGAAGCATATTGACGAGTTTGCGACCACGGCTGTGGCCTACCTGAACAGGCACTATGGCCTGGACATCTCGCCGGAGTGCATTCTACCCACAGCCGGCGGTCGAGCCGGCATGGGTATCCTTGCGGCCTGTACAATAAAGCCAGCGGACACGGTGATCGTGACGGAACCCGGTTACCCGGCTTTTGCGCGTATCGCGGCACAACGGGGCGCCAGGGTGATCGCGAGCCAGTTGAATCCGGACGATGAATTTTCTCCAGAGTTCGAGTACAACGAGAAGCTGTTACGCGGATCAGTTGCAATGGTTGCGGTGAATTACCCCAATAATCCGAGCGGCGCCACCTTGTCATCGGCAGTGCGCAACAAGCTTAAATATCTCGCAAACCACGGGGCAACACTTTTCAATGATGCGACCTATGGCCCGCTGGTCTATAACGATGAACCCCGCTCAATTCTGTCGGAAGTTTTCTCCCCTGGCGACCAACCCGACGTGGTAGAACTGCATTCGTTCTCAAAGCTGATTCCGATAGGACCGATGGCCGTATCGTTTCTTGCAGGAACACCGGACCTTGTTCAGTCGATGGCAACATACAGCGAGTATGCCTGGTCACCACTGAGCCGCCTTCAGCTTGCAGCGACGGCCGAATGTTTGAGAGATGACGATCGTATTCAGAAATTCCGGGACTATGTACCGGGACAGCTTGAGGCCTTGCGATCAACCTTGACCGAGATAGGCTTCAAAACATTCAGGGCGCATTCAGGGACTTATTTGATCAGCGAGGTACCTAAAAGTATTGGCGACACGCAAATATCATCAGCGCAGGAAGCAGCGAGACATCTGATGGAGTCCTTCGACATCGCCGTTGTTCCGCTGGATACCCATAACCGCTCGTATCTTCGTTTCTCTGCTCTGTATCGACCAAATGACCTAAAGAAGCTCGCTGCGCTAAGGCAACAGCTTCGACTAGGGTGAAGCTCGCATTGCCTTTTCCTGTAACTGTTTGACAACACGGTCGGCATCCCGTTGCGCAAGCACTGACTTCACGTTTTCGAATACCGCATCAACGCTGATTGCCTGCATGCACAGGTTATTGGTGCATTTCGTCACCCGCTGATTGAACGCGTTGACGCAGGGGCTGCAGGCGAGTCCGGCCCACATCAGGTGACTCCTTTCGGAACGTGCTCCAAAAAACTCCGGGCTTTCGGGGCCAAACAGGGTAATGACATCGATGGAGGTGGTGCTGGCATAGTGCGCCGGACCACTGTCATTGGTTACCATGACCTCGGACAGGCCGTACAATGCGAACAGCTCCGTGAGCGTTGTGTGTCCGGCCACACTGATGCAGCGATCCGAGGCCACTTCGCGGGCCAGCGCTTCGGCACCGGCCCGTTCATTTGGAGCACCGGTGAGAGCAATACAGAGTTTAGGGTCATAGTCGAGCAGCCGCTTTGCCAATTCCACATAGCGTTCATCGGCCCAGCGTCGTATTGGCAACAGGTCACCCGCATTGGCATTCAGCAGCACTATCCGGGCCGACAGATTTCCGTCAAAGCGCTGGCTTAGCATTGAGCGCATGCTGGCAACATCCTCTGGATCCGGATTGAACACCGGTCCTTCCAGTGTTTCCGGTGGAACAAAACCCAGGGTCGGCAGCTGCTTTGGGCTTACGGTCGTGGTATCGATCAGCATCCGGTAAGTCTGGCTGGCATGAAGACGAATATTGTAGGCCACCCGATGTGTCATCAGGTCGCCGCGATAACCTGCCTCGCCAGCATAGGAGTGAAAGCCTACACGCCTGCGTGCGCCACTCAGATAGGTAAGCATCGCCGAAAACCGGGAAAAGAATTCAAAATCCACTGCCGTATCGACACGCTCGCGCCGCAGAGTCACAATTGCGCGCAGAGTGTCGATCGCTACTGCGAACAAACCGCCATCGCGAATTGCAACCACGTTTTCAGTCGGTATGATGTCGAGCAAATCCAGAATCGGTCGATTCTGTACAAAAACAGCGAAAAACACATTTTCGCGTCCCACCAGCTCTACCGCGCGTTGAATTGCCGGAGCGGCAATGATCGTGGCACCCTGTTCCACCAGCTTTATGATGACGATACGTTTGGGTTTGTTATCGGGCATGCTGTGAAAGAGGTCGCCCACCTTCCGCAACAACGTCAACCCAAACGATACCGGAATACCGATCCAGCGATCCAGTATGCGCATACTCTGGACTTTCATCAGCCAGCTTAAATCCTGTCAGTCGTGACTTGTATTTGGCACGTGCGCAAGTATAAACGCCGATTACACCAACAACAAACATAATGTTTAATTAACTAATATGAAGTCAAGGCTTGATGTTTTCAGATAAATACAACCTGCCCAGCTTGATTTACTTTAACTTTTGTTGTTTTGACCAGTGGCGCTGACCAATTTTTTAAAAGTGTTACTCCAGGCCAGGCCCGACAAGTATGGTTCTACTAACCCGCATAGTGCATGAGGGATTTGGATTTTATGGGCAAGCTGGCCAAGCATGTTGGATGATCGCCTGCGCATTCATAGCCATAGCTATAGATCAAGCGGGATCGTTCAAGATACGACGCCAGGTTGTTCGTCTCATCGATGAGACTCACCCCTTCGGGGCTAACGCGATATTCTTTTCCTGAAAAAATATTGTTGATAAAACCACACGGATAATCTGTAGCAGGTTAAAACCCATTCAAGTGACTGTAGCTTTTTATAATATCGTTCACTATCGATCATTCCGCGTCCGCCTTCATGCAATATGCGGGCTAGCCACTTACCTGTTTTCCAACAAGCAGCGTGAGCAGCAATAGAGATGCTGCATTGTTATTTTTTTCACTGAATTATCTGATTGCCGAAACATATTCCGGATATTCACTCACTTATGTATATGCAATCCGTCACCGAGGCTGGCGGCACTGAGCATGATCTCTTCTATCTCCTCGATGATCTCTTCCTGGCGGAGCGCATTGCACTGTCGCTCCAGCTCTGCCGACTCATCATCAAGATGCCTCACCGCCCCTTCAAGGTGTGTTACACGAAACTGGTTTTCCATCATCAGTGATTTGTAGAGCATCTCGTGCAGTGCTGCAAACAGATAATGATCCGTGAGCTCACCAAAAAACGCCTGCGGAGATTGATTCAGTAATGGCGGATACGAAAAGCGCGGACGATTGTTCACAAGGCTTTTAAAGGGCGGCAACAGTTCATGTATGAATTCACCCTCTTCACCATCCTGGTAAAGACAATAAACTGTAAGTGCACCATGCTTATGCTGAAGTGCTGTGAGTTCATTCACCAGCTTGATCAGCAGGGCCGTCACCTCCTCCACCACGCTGGCGCCATCTATCGAGGCCACCATGCGCGCATCTGCTTCCATCAGCGTATACAACTTGCGACCGACAGCTATCAACATCGGTTGATGCGGGGAATGTGCCGGCAGCACGGAATCCATCTTCTTGAGCAGAGAACGGTTGAAGTCGCCGCAGAAGCCGCGCTCGCTTCCGATTAAAATATAAACCGGCGTTGCCTGGCTTGTTTCGGGAAGAATTTCAGGATGGAAACCGAGTAAATCCGCTGCCACAGATTCGATGCTCTGGACCGCTGCATGTTGCGCGTCAAGAAAACGGCTCAACTTACGTGTCTCCATGTACGCCAGCGTTTTCATGGAATTCATAATGTTCCGGATTTCGTCCAGGCTGTGACGATGGCTCTGCACCTTGTGCCGGCGTGTCATGCGGATGCATCCCTGTTGGTGCGGGAGAGCCAGTCGGCTACGGCCGTTACCCATTGTTCGCGGGGACTGTCCAGATTGAGCGATGTTTGCCGGACTGCCTGCTCGAGTGACTCGAGTAATGTGTGTATCTCGTCAGGATCCGTATCTTCGAACAGCCCTTCATTGAATGCCACCAACCATGCCATCTGAAACACTACCGACATGGGTGAAAGACGATCCTGCTTGAGAATCTCACGCAACAGGCGACCACGGCGAATAGCGGCTTCCATGCTGGCTTCGAGACGCGCACCGAAGCGCGTAAATACCTCCAGTTCAAGAAACTGCAGATAGTCCAGCTTCATACGACCGGCCTCCTGTTTGATGCGAGGGTGTTGAGCCTGCCCGCCGACACGTGAGACCGAGCGGGCGATATCGATGGCGGGTCGAAAGCCGCCGGCAAACAGGCCCTGGTCAAGATAGACCTGGCCGTCAGTGATGGAGATCAGGTTAGTCGGGATATAGGCAGCAATCTCACCGAGTTTTGTTTCCACGATGGGCAGCGCTGTCATGCTACCGCCTCCATGTGATGCGTTCAGGCAAGTGGCTCGTTCCAGTAAGCGGGCATGTACGGAAAATATGTCGCCGGGATAGGCCTCACGTCCAGGCGGCCTGCGCAGCAGCAGTGAGAGTTCGCGGTAGGTTTTGGCATGCGTGGATAGATCATCATAGATCACCAGCACATCCCGTCCCTGCTGCATCCAGAACTCGGCGATCGCACAGCCGGCATACGGTGCCAGATGCTGCAGCCCTGGCAGGTTGCTCGCCTCTGCCACCACGACTGTCGTGTATTCCAGTGCGCCATACTCTCGAAGGGTGTCGATGGTACTTACCACCGTTGAACGCTTTTGACCAATCAGCACATAAACACAATAGATATCCTGGCCACGCTGATTGATAACGGTGTCCAGCGCGATTGAACTGCGTCCCAGTCCTTCATCGCCGATCAGCAGCTGGCGTTGTCCCTTGCCGATAGGGATCAGGGTATCGATGATCTTGATACCCGTGTACAGGGGTTCATGGACGAAATCTCGCGCTGTGATGGGTGGTGATATCGACTCGAGTGCCTGCAGGCGCGTATAGGCCGTTAGTGATGTATCATCGAGTGGCGTCCCCAGCGGATCGATGATGCGCCCGAGCAGGACATCGCCCACCGGCACACTGAGGGTCATGCCAGAACGCTGGACGGAAGTACCGGCTGTTAAAGCATCGGTCTGGTGCAAAAGAATCGCACCAATCAGCTCCCGGGTCAGATCAAAAACCATCGCCCGGCTTCCATCTGCAAAAGTCAGAATGTCATCCATCGCAGCGGAAGGCAAACCCTTAATCCAGACAATACCGTCACCGACCGAGACCACACTGCCCCGCTCGTTGATTCGAACACCTGGCTGGTAATCATTCAGCCACTGCGCCTGGCGCTCGAGCAGGCTGGTCGCCATTTCAGGTGCGTTATTCTTCATGAGCCAGTGCCGAGAATCCCTCCAGTTCATCGCGGAGATTGGCAGCCAGTACCCAGGCGCCAATACTGATACGCACACCGGCCATCAATTCGCTATCTTGCTCAAATTGCACTTTTACCTCCGGTCCGACAACTGTCATCAGCACCTGTTCGAGCTGCTGGCGTTGATAGTCCGAAAGCCGGTGGGCACTGACGACCAGGGCGGTATCAGGCGCCTTCCCATAACTGTTGCGTAAGTCCGCGATGCGTTCAGATGGAAGCCGGGAGAGTTCAGCGATTACCAGTTCAACGAGATTGGCTTCGGTTTCAGCACCGGAAGCCTGTGCAAGCAGACGCGATGCAAAACGCGCAGCCTGTTTAAGCGCAGTTTCTTCCATTTTATGTATGGCAACGGCCTGGTGACGTGCCTCGACCACACGTGTCTTCTCTCGTTCCATCTCCAGTTCGGTTTGTAACTGTTCTATTTTATTTGCACGCTCGGCATCAAGCTCCTGATTAAGCGCTGTACGCGCCTGTTGTCGCTCCTGATCCCAATCGGCCAGGCGTCCTTCATACTGTTTTCGCAATTTTTCCGCATCAGCGTGGAGAGCTTCGGCGCTGTTCAGGCTGTCATCGATTTCCGCCCGCCGTTTCGCAATAACATTCAGTACCGGTTTGTAAAAAAAGCGCTTCAGGATCCAGACCAGAATCAGGAAATTGATGATCTCGAGTACAAAGGTTGACCAGCTCAGTTCCAACTCAGCGCACTCCCTTTTATATCATTAGTTACAAGGACCATGATCACGGGTTCGCCTATTTGAGCAGATATTCGAGCAGTGGATTGCGGAACAACACAATCAGCACGATGACAAGCACATAAATGGCCAACGATTCGATCATCGCCAAACCGATGAATAGCGTACGCATGATAGAACGCTCGGCTTCCGGTTGCCGCGCGAGCGCATCCAGGGCGCGGCTGATTGCCCAGCCCATTGCAATGGCGGGAAACATGACGCCGAGCGCGATACCCAGTATTGCAGCGACGGTAGATATCTCGATGAATGTGGATAAGTCGGCCATAGGCTACTCCATTTTTTGTTGTCGAAGTTGTTGTGACTGTATACCGCCGGCGACATAGATCAGTGCCAGCATACCGAATATGTACGCCTGTACTGCGGCTTCGACGATATGAAGCATCAGTATTGGTACAGGCGCCAGGAAACCGGCCACCAGCAGGATCAGCAGGGCCGCCATTTCCAGGCTCATCATATTGCCAAACAGGCGTACTGCCAGCGCGATGGTGCGAGTGACTTCACTGATCAGATGAAACGGCAACAGTATCGGGCTCGGCGAGATGTAGTGCTTCAGATAACGCCTCAAACCCTGGATGCGGATACCAAACCAGTGCGTCGACAGGAATACCAGAAATGCCAGTGCAGCCGTGGCGGAAAGGTCACGTGTGGGTGAGTGCACCCCCGGAATAAGGCCACTGAGATTAGCGATCAGCAGGAACACCCACAGGCTGCCAATGAACGGCATGATACGCGGCGCATACCGGGGTGAAACAGCCGCAACGGCATCTTCAATAGCCAGGACAATACCTTCAATCGCCGTTTGAACAGGCCCGGGCTCGATGCGCAGTTGTCGCGACAGGATCCAGCAGAAAAGCCAGACCACGCCGATGATTGCCCACGTGGTCACCACCGTGGAAGTGATCACCACAGGCCCAAACTCGAGCAGAGGTTCGATGTCTATTTGTCCCTGATCCACTGTGCTATTCCCGGATAAAGAGGTAAACATTCAGCGCGCCTGTAACGATGCCCACCAGCATCAGGCTCATCGTCCAACGTACAGAATAACCCTCCGCCTGATTGTCCAGCCAGTGTCCCAGATAGACACCGACGATCACAGGCAGCACGAATAGTATACCGAGGGTTCCAATGTAAATCGTTTGTCCGATCAGATCGGGCTGTTCACGCTCGGCTTTTTTCATTCTGCGCGCCTGACGCTCTACCTGTTTTTTCAGCTCTTCAATCTGCGTCATGGTCATCAGCCCTCAAGCTTGCGGCCCATTTCCCACAGGCGTTTAAAAACTTCTTCTTCCATGCGATGCAGGCTTTGCTTGATCGTGTGCAGCTTTTCTTCCTCCATGAGTAACTGCTGCTGCAATTCCTGACTGATACGCATATAGTCGTCGTCCAGCAGGTAATGGCGCGTGCTCACACTCAGCACATTGTCATTAAAATACAGCACCCCGCCAGGCATGGCCAGGTAGCGCCAGGCATCCATGCCGACACGAAACCGGGCCAGTCCGGTAACCACCGATGTCATCATGCGCGCATGGCCCGCGAGTATACCGAAACTTCCCGAGGCATCCTCGCCAACAAACGAGGTCACATTCCGGATCTCTTCCGAATGTGTTGCATCGAGAAGTAAGAGTGTAAAGGATTTCATAGCTTGATCGCTTCCATCGTGCCACGCATGTAACAGTGCTCTTCCGGTACTTCATCATAGCGTCCCGATAAAAATGCATCGCAGTCGGCCAGTGTGTTTTCCAGCGGAACGCTAACTCCCTCGATGCCGGAATGCGAAGTTGTGGCCCAGAAGGGTTGTGTGAGATAGCGCTGTATCTTGCGTGCCCGCATGACGATTTTACTGTCCCCGGGTGACAACTCCTCCACGCCCAGCATCGCAATAATATCCTCCAGCTCATGATAGCGCGCCAGGTGTTCTCGAACGTCTTCTGCGATGCTGTAGTGTCGAGCACCCAGTGTGTCGCGCCCGACCAGCCTGCTGCCCGACTGCAGTGGATCAACCGCCGGATAAATACCCTTGCCCGCCTGCGCGCGTGAAAGGATCACAGTAGTATCGAGATGACTCAGGATAGCGCTCACCGCGGGATCCGTCATATCATCGGCCGGCACGTAGACCGCCTGTACCGAGGTGATGGCACCGTGGCGCGTTGAAAGAATCCGATCCTGCATTTCCGCCACTTCGCTTATCAGTGTGGGCTGATAGCCCACGGTTGCCGGCATACGTCCGAGCAGGCTTGAAACTTCGCTGCCTGCTTGCACAAAGCGGAAAATATTGTCCATAACGAACAACACCTCTTTTTGCATGGTGTCGCGTAAATATTCTGCATAAGTAAGCGCCGAAAGGCCTACGCGGAAGCGAACGCCCGGCGACTCGTCCATCTGGCCGAAGATCATCAGCGTTTGCGGTAACACGCCTGCCTTGCTGATCTCGTACCAGAGTTCGTGACCTTCACGGATACGTTCACCTACGCCCGCAAACACTGACACACCTTTGTGCAATGTCGCCACCGCGTGCATAAATTCCATGATCAGCACAGTCTTGCCGACACCTGCCCCTCCGAACAGGCCGGTCTTGCCGCCTTTCATAAAGGGACAAAGCAGGTCGATGACCTTGATGCCTGTTTCCAGCACTTCACCGGTACCGACCGCTTCATGAATAGGTACCGGCTTGCTATGGATATTACGGAATTCCCGGGTTGCCAGTGCGGGTCCATCATCCAGCGGTTCGCCGAAAATATTCAACAGACGTCCCAGACAATCGGGTGACACCGGTACATGCAATGGCGCACCGGTATCATATATCTTCATACCACGATACAGTCCTGAACTACGATGCATGGTGATGGCACTGACATGGTGTTCGTCAATATGCTGATGGACTTCGAACAGATAGCTTTCGTGATCGAGCCTGGCGGATAAAGCTCGATGCAGCGGCGGCAAGGTATCACAGAAGATGACCGCTACAGGACCATGGACTTCAATAATCACACCAATTGGCGTTTGGTCCTTGTTCGCTATACTGGAATCCACAGACATATTAAATAGTATACTTCTAAATAGTGGTGGCCATTATGTCAATGGTGTTGTCAGACAGGCATATATTAAATGCGAACATATCTCTTTCTTATTTTCCTGATTTCAATCACCACATCAAATCGAACATATCAGAGTTGTTTGAACATTGCGCTTGCTGTTGTTCGTATAATTCTACCTGTTCCCAAATCTGATGAGTTCCATTTTAAACTTGCATGTTAACAGCCCAGGGAGTAAATTTTGTGAGCGGGATTACCAGCCCTGATTGGGGTGAGATAATCACATATATCCCGAAGCCGGCAAACCGATAATAACAAGAGGCTTTCATTCTGGGCTAATGAAAGCACGGTGATTTAAGATTTGGAAAGCCTATTCGCAACCCAGTCATTTATCTTGTAAGGTATACAGGCTGTTGGCCAAATAGTGCATTACTCTAGATGTTTAGTTCGGTAAGCTTTTTAGTTCAAGAATATAAACAAGATCATAACCTAATTTGTTACTTCCATGCCAAGAGCAGGAGGCATTCGTGGATAAGATTACTAATATTGAGAGCTTCAAGAAGGCTTTATCTTCCCTGTCACTAGCTCAGCAGCGACAGGTTGGTGCCAGATTCGTTGCGAATGTGCTAGATCTGACAGATGGGCGCTGTACTCAACAAGCACAGAGCATTGCAGAAAAGAGCGATATCACACCGGAAGAGCTTGAGATGGCATATCATGCCGTACACGCTGTTTATGTCACTACACATCCTCGTTCACACTTTTCAGAACTGGATTACGGTCAACAGGCTGCACATTTTGTTGCGGAAGCATGCATGACCTGCGTGGCACCAACATATGCCGAACAACGCACTTACCACCTGGCTGAAAATGCCGCCAGTTATTGCCGCATGGCCCGGATCTGCTCCAGCATTGAACATGATAAAGAGAATCCCTCATTTTCTGATGCGGAGGAAGCAATGAATAAGGAAATGAATGCGCAATTTGACATACTTAATGAGTACCTGAAGGAAGCCACATAGACTTTCACAGTTAAGAGATTCAGTTAGCATGGCGATGATATTTTATGATCGCTCTGTGAATTGCTAATCATGCAACCCATGGGGCGCAGCATGGGAAAAAGCTCCTGTTTCAGCCCGTGACTTATTGTTGGGTAATATCTTCTGCAAGTCACTCACTGCATCAAGAAACAGTCAGCACTTTGAACATGCACTGCATGGCGACACGAGCGTCTTCCCCTGATAACTTGCAACTATCGCGTTTTCCATAATTTCAATTGTTGTTCCCAAATCAACCTGATCAGGATTGCTTGAAGATTGCGCGAGTAGTCATTCTGAAGTCGGCACTAATTATTCTCAGATGTTATTTGTTTTCCTGTTTCTAAAAAGTCTCTGATGTCTTCAATCAGTAAGGCCCTCACAGTGTATAGACCTGATGCAGATTCGGCATTTCAACCTGTGTGCCCGTTAACTTTTCGGCAAGGATACGCATGCTTTCTTCTTCGCCATGTACAAGATACGTGGTTTTGGGCTTGCCCGTCTGCTGATGCCATGCCAGCAGTTCCGCCTGGTCAGCGTGGGCAGAGAAGCCGCCAATGGTATGTATGCTTGCATTTACCGGTATCTCTTCACCAAAAATACGTACCCGTTCCGCGCCATCAATAATGCGTCTCGCCAGTGTGCCCTGTGCCGCATAGCCGACAAAAACAATGCTGTTTTTATTGTGCCACAGGTTGTACTTTAAATGATGACGTATACGCCCGCCGGTACACATGCCGGAACCTGCCATAATGATTGCACCGCCGACGACCTGGTTGATGGCCATGGACTCTGCAGTTTCCCGAGTGAAGTGCAGCCCCGGCAGGTCAAAAGGATCTCCATTATCGTGGGACACTTTCAATGTACTGGGGTTGTAGCATTCCGGGTGCCGCTCAAATATGCGGGTAGCGGAAATCGCCATTGGCGAATCCAGGAAGACATTGGTGAAATACTCGATACGCCTGTTTTCAACACCTTCGCGCAGGTAATAGAGAATCTCCTGGGCGCGTTCCAGCGCGAAGGTGGGAATAATGACATTGCCACCCCGCCCGATAGTTTCGTTAATCACTTCATAGAGTTGATCAATCGACGGCTGCAATTGTTTGTGCTGGCGATCACCATAGGTGGTTTCCATAACGACCATATCGACCTGCGGCGGTGTCGCCGGATCGCGCAGTATTGCGCGTCCGCTGTAACCAAGGTCTCCGGAGAACAACAGCCGATGCTGCTGATCGCCCTCTTCCAGTTCCAGCAGGATACTGGCCGAGCCAAGGATATGTCCGGCATCCAGGAAGGTGGCACGGATACCCGGCGCCACCTCGATCACCTTGTTATAGCTGACCCTGCGCTTGAAATACTCGAGACTATTGAGCGCGTCCAGCGTGGTGTACAACGGCTCAATCTGTTTCGCCTTATGACCGCCATGTCGCTGTGCCCTGCGTGACTGGTAGCGGGCTTCTTCCTCTTGAAGACCGGCCGAGTCTAGCATCACCAGCCGCGCCAGTTCGATCGTCGCAGCCGTCGTGATGATCTCTCCGGCAAAGCCCCGTTTGGCGAGCAAGGGAATACGCCCGCAATGATCCAGGTGCGCATGCGTCAACAACAGGTAGTCGATATCTGCGGGATCAAACCCGAATGGCTCAGAGTTTTCCTCAAAAATTTCACGACCACCCTGATACAGGCCACAATCAATCAGAACCTTCTTACCGGCACACTCGACCAGGTGGCAGGAACCGGTTACATTACGATCCGCACCATGGAATGATAGTTTCATTGGATAGCCTCAATACAACACAATGTCCTTGTACATCCACGTTACCACAATCCGTTAATTGCGCGTCGGTCCAAGCAGAGAAATCGCTCGTTTCCACTGTGCACTGGTTTTTAATCTCAACGCACATGCCGTTTGCTCACGTATCAGCCGCAGACAATGGAACTTACCGTGTCAACAACCTTTCTTCCCAGTACGTCAATATCTTAGATCTGGCCTTGTTGTTGAATGACGTAGCCGGCGAGATAATCGCACTGATGCTGTCAGTAATTTTGAAGCAGGCTATGTCAGGAATAACGGTCGGCGAGGTAATCGGTAAGATAATAAAAAGGTCCCTGAATCCCAATGCAACGTCACAGCCAGCCTTTATGCTTGAAGTACCAGTAGGGTGCAATACCCGCTACTACCATCAATATAATGGCCAGGGGGTAACCAAACTGCCACGACACCTCTGGCATGAAATGGAAATTCATGCCGTAGATGCTGGCGATTAGCGTCGGCGGCAGAAAGACCACTGCGGCGATGGAGAAAATCTTGATGGTCTTGTTCTGCTCGGTATTAATACGGCCAGTGGTGGCGTCCATGAGAAACTGTACCTTTTCGAACAAGAATGTTGAATGCTCATTCAGCGAGTTGATGTCCCGCAGGATCTCACGCAATAGCGGCAGTTTCTCCTTTGGGCAACTTCTGCTGCGCAGCAGAAAGGATAGCCCTCGTTGTTTGTCCATCAGGCTCAGACGGGCTTTGTCGTTTCTGTCCTGAATTGCAGCCAGCAGCGTCAGTACATCATCGAAATCGCGCTCCCCAGCACGAAAGACCCTCGCGTTTAATTTCTCCAACTCAATATGTAACTGCTCCAATAAATCGGCCAACTGGTCCACCTTTAACTCGAACAGTCCCAGCATGATGCCAAACGCATCAGTTGCCGACTCTCGATGAGTTTCAAGCTTTCGCCCGTACTGTTGAAATGTAATCAGTGCCTCGTCACATAATGTGAATAATCGCCCTTCATTCAGAACGAAACCGACCGTCACATTACTGGGTTGATCCGGTATCTCATGCAAGAAAAACGCACGCACATGTAAGCCTGCATCATCCTGAAAAAAGCGAGAGCTTGCTTCGATCTCTGTGAGTTCATGAATATCCGGAAGCCTTTGCTTGTAAGCTTCCTCAATCCAGCGAAGCTCCACAGGACTGGGTTTATCCAGATCCAGCCACACTGCATCCGAAACCAAATGGCCCGCAGCTGTTACCCGTTGTGGCTGCAAATATCCGTCGCGCAGAATCCAGGCTGTAATCATGCTTTCACCTTACCGCTGAAAGCCGCCGCAGCCATAACCTTCTTGTAGCCTGCATCATCGTCCTTCACTCATTCATCACTCCATCTACAAAACTCATTTTTCTGTTATAACTTTATGACCGGTCATAAAATAACATATTGATAACGAGACGGCTCACTGTGAATGGTATATTTACGAAATGGAAACATTAAAACTTCGCAAGATCAGTGTTGATACCTACCGGGAGAATGTTGCCTATCTGCATCGTGACTGCCCGGTCTATCGCAGTGAAGGTTTTCAGGCCCTGAGCAAGATCGAGATACACCAGGCGGTCGACGGAACACCCGTGATTGCCGTGCTTAATGTCGTCGATGACGAAAACATCCTGTCTCCGGATGAACTGGGACTCAGTGAACAGGCCTTCGCACAACTGGATCTGTCAGATGGAGCTGATGTACGGGTGGAACATGCGCGTCCCCCGGCCTCGCTGAAGGCGGTCCACAGAAAAATCGCAGGGGAACGGCTGACGCTTGATGAATACCGCGGGATCACCCGGGATATCAAAAGCAATCGCTATTCAAAAATCGAAATGGCCGCATTTCTGGTGAGTTGCGCCGAAACCGGTATGGAACGGGATGAGGTGTGGCATCTGACTCGCGCCATGGTCGAGACCGGCGAGCGCCTGGACTGGAGTGAGCCACTGGTTGTCGACAAGCACTGCATTGGCGGCATCCCGGGCAACCGTACCAGCATGCTGATCGTACCTATCGTCGCCGCGCATGGCATGCTGATACCCAAGACCTCCAGCCGCGCCATTACCTCGCCGGCAGGGACTGCCGATACCATGGGGGTACTGGCGCATGTGGAATTATCACCGGACCAGCTTCATACCATTGTCCGCCGGGAACGCGCCTGTCTTGCCTGGGGTGGCAAGGCCCGGCTTGCCCCGGTGGATGATATCCTGATTTCGGTCGAACGGCCCCTGTCGCTGGATTCACCCGGCCAGATGGTCGCTTCCATTCTGGCAAAAAAGATTGCCGCCGGCTCCACCCACCTTCTTATCGACATCCCGGTCGGCCCAACGGCAAAGATTCGCAGCCGGTCTGCTGCGCTGCGTTTGCGCAAGCTGTTTGAATACACCGGGGACCACATGGGATTACAGCTCGAAGTCATCATTACCGATGGCCGCCAGCCGATCGGCCGGGGGATCGGCCCTGTGCTGGAGGCACGGGACGTGATGCAGGTGCTGAATAACCAGCCTGATGCGCCTGCTGACCTGCGCGAGAAGGCACTGCAAATGGCCGGAAGAATCCTGGAGTTCGATCCCGATGTGCGTGGTGGACAGGGCTATGTGATTGCCCGTGACATCCTCGACTCCGGTCGTGCACTGGCCAAGATGGAAGCGATCATCAAGGCACAGGGAGACAACCCCGATACACCCGTGCCGGGCAAGCTGCAACAGCCCGTGCTGGCAAGTGCATCCGGCACAATCACCGACATCGATAACCTGCAAATGGCGCGCATCGCACGCCTGGCTGGTGCCCCCATGGACCCGGGCGCCGGTGTTGATCTGCAACGCAAGCTCGGTGAGCAGGTCAGACAAGGCGACCTGTTGTATACAATTTATGCAGTGTTTGACGCGGATTTCCGCTTTGCCTCCGAAGCGGCCGCGATCGAAAGCGGTTACCGGATTGAAGCGGTAGAACCAGAAAGCGAATAAGGAAACCATATTGACTTCACGATCCAACACCGGCTGCCTGTTGATTGGCTTCCCCGAATACCGTGAGCAGGCACAACGGCTGGCAAACGCAGCAGGCATTGCCTATGCAGATACACTGATTCATCATTTTCCGGATGGTGAAAGCCGGTTGCGTCTGCCCGAGTCACTGCCCGAACATGTCGTTCTCTGTCGCACTCTGGATCACCCTAACAGCAAACTGGTTGAACTCATCCTCGCTGCGGCAACTGCACGTGACCTGGGGGCAAAACATATCACGCTGGTTGCTCCTTACCTTTGCTATATGCGCCAGGACATGGCCTTCCAGACAGGTGAAGCGGTCAGTCAGCAGATCCTTGGCACTTTGCTGTCGCAATGGATCGATGCATTGATCACCGTGGACGCTCACCTGCACCGGGTGCACCGGCTGAAAGATGCAGTTCCCGTCAATCCTGCAATCAACCTCGCCGCCGCCTCCGTGATGTCGGATTTTCTGGGGAAACAAATGGATGATCCCTTGCTGGTAGGACCGGACGAGGAGTCCGGGCAATGGGTCGCGGCAATTGCCCGTGACAGGAAGCTCGATTACTGTGTCGCGCACAAGGAACGCTTCGGTGATCAGCAAGTACGTGTCAGCCTGCCCGATGCAGACTACCGTGACC
>Ga0316192_10000797_pt1 | contig 23055 bp, 18 predicted proteins | sample MerIslwburrow_MG_FD_204931 | JGI IMG/M metagenome (GOLD analysis project Ga0316192, IMG submission 204931) | Coastal sediment microbial communities from Maine, United States - Merrow Island worm burrow | ecosystem: Environmental > Aquatic > Marine > Coastal > Sediment | place: USA: Maine...
TATCGTGCCGGCGTAGGGCACCGGGATTTCGATGACCGCTTTTTCGGTCTCTATTTCACAGAGATCGTCGCTGGTTGTTACCGTCTGGCCAACTTCAACCAGCCAGTTAACGATCTGGCCTTCCTGAAGTCCGGAGCCAAGATCGGGGAGTTTGAATTCCTTAGCCATGATCAGTCCTCCATTACCGTGCGCACGGCGTTGGCAACGCGCTCGGGGCTAATCATCGAGTACGGCTCCAGCTTGGCGACGGCCCAGGGCATGTCGGCGTGCGCAACGCGCACCGGTGGCGTTTCGAGCAGATAGCCGCCTTTCTCCATGACTGTCGCGATGATCTCGGCGCCAAAGCCGCCGCTCTTGGCGGCTTCATGCACCACCACAAGCCGGCCCGTCTTCTCAATGCTGTCCAGCACGCATTGCTCGTCCCAGGGCTTGATGCTGCGCAAGTCGATGACTTCAACAGATATGCCCTGGTCTGCCAACTGCACCGCAGCCTTCTCAGAAATACTGACCGTGTTGCCGTAGGTGACAATGGTCACGTCGGTCCCTGTACGCGCGATTCGTGCTTTGCCGATTGGAATTGTGTAGTGCTCGACGGGGACATCGTCCTGTCGCTCGAAGTATTTTACGATCGGCTCGAAGAAGATGACCGGATCCTCGCTTTCGAGCGCTGCCGCCAACAGGCCCTTGGCGTCAATGGCATTGGATGGATAAACGACCTGCAGGGAGCCGGGAGGGTGAGCAAACAACGCCTCCGTTGAGTCCGAGTGGCCTTCGTAGCCCTCATGACCGCCGCCGCCCGGCATGCGAATGACCAACGGGAATCGGACTTTGCCGACGGTCCGCCAGGAATAGCGGGCGACATGGGAAATCATCTGGTCGAAAGCGGTAAATGCAAAACCCGCGAACTCCATTTCTGCAACCGGACGTACACCCGCCATCGACATGCCGATTGCCGTTCCGATTATTCCGAGTTCGCAGAGTGGTGTGTCGAGCATGCGGTCTGCGCCGAATTTTTCGTACATATCGGCTGTGACGCGGAACACGCCGCCTTCGCGGCCAACATCCTCGCCCAGGATCACGGTCTGGTCGCGCTCGGTCATCGCGTGGTCAAGTGCAAGATTCAGCGACTCGACCAATGTCAGCGCCTTGCGCTCTCCGTCCGGTTCGATCTCGTCGCCAGGCGCATAGCGCTCGTCATCCGCAATGACCGACAACTCCTCTCCAGCTGCCGCCTGCTCTTCGTGCAACTGCTCGATCAACCGTTGCGGCATCTTTGCATGCACGGCCCGGAAGGATGTGTCGCGTGGCGGCAGGGGCATAGCCTCCAACTCGTCGATGGCAGCATCGACATCAGCGCGCATTGCGCTCTTGATGCTCTCGTCAAATTCCTCATCGATCAGGCCACGTCCAAGCAGGTAAGCTCGGGTTCTTACCAGGGGATCTTTTTCCTTCCACTCGGCTTCCTCTTCGCGCGTGCGGTAAACAGGTGTCCCGTCGTAGGTCGAGTGTGGTGTGTAGCGATAGCACAGCGACTCGATCATCGTTGGGCCGTCGCCGGCTCGTGCTTTTTCAACAGCCGCGTTCAACGCTGTATGCACAGCGATTATGTCCATGCCGTCTACAATTACGCCCTCAATACCGTAAGCATTGGCTTTTTGTGCGAGGGTTTCTGAGGCTGTCTGTTGCTCTATCGGGGTCGACTGTGCGTATCGATTGTTCTGGCAGAAGAAGACAGTCGGCGTCTTCCAGACGCCAGCGAAGTTCAACGCCGCATGAAAATCAACTTCAGAAGTTGCGCCATCGCCAAATAATGCGAGCGAGATTTCGTCTTTGCCAAGCAGCTTGGCACCGTATCCGTAGCCGGTTGCTTGCGGCAGGTGCGTACCAATGGTCACATTCATCGGTGTTATGCGGTGCTCGGTCGGATCCCAGAACGCGTGTGGCATGCCGCGCCAGAGCGCCAGTTCGTTCAGGACAGGCACACCGCGCGTAAGACGCACACCCTGTTCGCGATACTGGCTGAAGATCCAGTCACGATCCTCAAGTGCCGAGGCCACGGCAACGTGCGTTTCCTGGCCGGCGCAGGGGTAGTAGGCGGGAATTCGGCCGATACGTTGCAGGCGCATTGCAGCTTCGTCGAAAGCGCGTGTACGAAGCATCTGCCGATACAGCTCGACGAGCAAGGTATCGTCAATATTGTGATTCTTGTTAAGCAGGTTGCCGTCGCCATCGAGAAAGCGCAGCACATCCGCGTTGAAATTCGATGCCATGGTTAGATCCTCAATTGCACTGGACCGGGTCGGGCGCGTCGCGCCGACACGGAAATCAAGATGGTCGATACGATGACCGTAGCGCCGACAAAAGTGAGCAGGGCAGTGAAATCTCCCGACTGTGACAACACGCCCGCCAAACCGGGCCCGGCCATTGCGCCGATGCCTATGGCAGGAACAGTGAGAACGACATAGCGACCATCAGTATCCAGGTCTGCGACTTCGGTAATCGCGAATGGCAGCAACAGACCGATAACGAACGTTTCGATGCAGGCGCCTGCCGCGTAGAAGACGAAAGAGTCAAATGAGTTCAGAAGAAACAGCCCGAGCAGCGACAGCAATGCGCCTGCCACGAACGGCTTCACATTGCCAAAGCGCCCGCCCAGGGCCGCGGCCAGCAGCGAGCCGAGCAACGCAAATACGAGCGTGACCGAAAGGAGGACGCCCAGCGCCTCGGCTTCGAACCCGCTGCTTGCACCGATGCGTTCAATGAAGGCCCAAATGGCCGAGGCACCGGCAAAGAACACGAGGGTCGCCAGGAGCGCCCCCCAGATGTAGGGACTTTGGGGTTTGCCCGGATCAGTCCCCTGGACTTCTTCATGCCCCTTGAAACCGCTGGCTGGAATCCAGAACAGGAAAGGGGCCAGGAACACCATCGCGATAATGACGCCAACGACAGTACCGTTGAATCCCCACCGAGCGATAGTGGTTGCGGGCAGCACCAGCAGCAGGATCGCGCCTAGCAGCGCTTCTGCAGCGATCTTTACGCCGAACCATCGGGCCGGGTTGCTGGTGTCGCCGAGCACTGTTGTGCCAATGCCATAGATTGCTGCAAATGCGCCACCAGCAATGGCGACTGACACGAGCAGCAGCGCATAGCTGCTTACGAGGGTTCCTGCGGCGAGGCTGAGCGCGGCTACTGGCGCCGTGATGCCGACGACCAGAGTCCATGAAAAACGACGGATCCAGAAAAAGGCGCTGATCGTCGCGACGTTATAGCCAAAGAAGAAGGCCGAACTTAGGAAACCGATTGCCCGGTTGTCCAGGCCTCGGTAGTCCTGGGCAGTGCCCAGGTAGATGGGGAGTACATTATAAAAGAGTGCGCCGATGGCAGAAGCAATGATGCCGGCAGCAACGATCGTGCCGGCATCCATTGCGTTCTTCTGCATAGGCGCATTCATGGCCTAGAAGTTCAGTGTGAACTCAGCCCGGTAAAGAGCGCCCCAGGCCCGGATGCTTGTGACATCGAGGAACAGGAACTGCTCAGCAAGGTACTCCTCGTCGGTCACGTTTTCGCCAATCAGGGCAACGCCCCACTTATCGTTCGACCATGCGGCGCGAAGATCGAGCGTGTTGTAGGCGTCCTGCTTGAACGTGTTGGCGAGGTCGAAGTAGAACTCATCGGAATAGGCCCACAGTGCCGAGGCATTGAAATCGCCGCTGCCCATTTCGGTCGTATACTTCAGCGCGAGTGAGGCTGTCTTTTCCGGAGCCTGCGGCGTCTTGTTGCCGTTACGCGTCGTATCCGGTGCGTTCTTCACTTCCGTGTCGAGAATACCGACCGATCCCCACAGCTCAAACGAGTCACTCAAAAGGAACTTGAAGTCTGCCTCAAAGCCGGAGACGTCAACATCACCTATGTTGTTGACCTGCGGTACGAGATTGAGTTGTTCCTCAAGCTGGAAATCCTTGTACTCACTGCTGAATATCGCCGCATTGATCTGGCCACGTCCGCCCCAGACCGAAGACTTGATGCCCAGCTCGTAGGCCAGGTTCTCTTCCTTGTCGAACGGCAGGACCGTTTGCGATACCGGATCAAGCTGACGGTTCAGGCCGCCCGACTTGTAACCCTTGGCGGCGCTACCATAAATCATGACGTTGTCGGTGAGCTGGAAGTTGAGTGCAAGCCTCGGGTCCGTCGAACTGAACTTCGCGTTCGCCGGTACCGCACCCGGCGTAATCGGGCCGAAGATCTGACCGTCCAGCCCACCCAGCAGTCCTGCGGTAGGCGGGTTGTTGTAGGAGATCTTCTTGTCGTCTTCGGTATAGCGGACACCGACGACGACGTCGAGCAGATCAGTTGCATGCCAGGTGACATCACCGTAGACAGCTATACTCGTCGTCTCGCCGTCGCCGCTTGGGGTCTCGCTCACAGAAGCCAGGCACAACGGTACGGGAAACGGGCCGTTGCCGTCGCCGAAATCGATCTCGCCATTGCAGACATCGCCTTCGATATCGAGATCGTTCAGTCCGAACAGGTCCGCGACAACGAATTCATCGTAGTTCAGGTCGTTAACGAAGCTCAGCTCTTCCTTGACATAGCTTGCGCCCACAAACCAGTCGACGTTTTCCGTCGAGCCATTGAGTCGAAACTCCTGGCTGAAAAAGTCGGCTTCCTGGGGTTCCTGGAAACTCGCCACAAAGAAATCAATGAGATCGGCGTCGACCGGTGTGACGTTGACATCATGAGTGTAGTAGCCGGTGATGGACGTCAGCGTCAGGTTGTCGTTGAAGTCCCAGGCATTGGTCCAGTTCAAACGTTTTGACTCGAGTGTCTGTTTTGCTGGCGCGTCGTTTAGTGCCACCGTGTCTGCAAACGCCTCGGCCGCCGTAACAAAGGCGGCGGTGTTGCTCATGTCCACGACTTCGATCGAGAAGTTCGATGTATAAGCCCCCCTACTGTCGTAGAGGAAACTCAGCCGGGCATTGGTGTGGTTGCGACCATTAAGTTCATCACCGTTTGTTGAGTTCTTGTACAGGCCGTCGCGCTTATCGTGCTTGACGCCAAAACGCACCGCCATATTGTCGCTGAGACCGGCGTTGTAGATGAACTCGTATTTTTGCTGACCTTCGTCACCGAAACCGGCCAGGGCAGAACCGTAGTTCTCGCCAATCTCTGGCTTGCGCGTGATGATCGAGATCGCGCCTGACGATGCGTTGCGACCGAACAGCGTGCCTTGTGGGCCTTTCACGACCTCGACGCGTTCAACGTCGAAGAACGCCGCCGTGGCGTTGGTGCCGCGAGCGGCGTACATGCCGTCGATGTAGATGCCAACTGCCGGATCTGCACCAATTCCAGGCGCTGCGGAGCCGATGCCTCGTATGAACACGGAGCCTTCAGTCTCGCCACGGGACTTAATGCTAAGGCCCGGAGTCTGGGCCGCGATGTCGCGGATATCCTTGACGCCGGCTTCCTCAATCTGTGCGCCGGTGAAGGCGTTGACTGAAAGCGGTATGTCCTGGACGCTTTCGGCCCGTTTGGTTGCCGTTACGATCACTTCCTCGATCGCAAGCTCTTGTGCACTCACTGCCGTGGCAACGAAAGTCGCAATCAGCAGGCTTAGGTAATTCAAAGGCTTCACTTGTCTGTCCCCCTATGGAGAAATCGTTTTTGACGGCTTCATTCTGGACAAATGCGAGCCTCTATTTAATGATATTTCTGACCCTAAACATTACATTTTAGCCCCCCCCCTCGCTCTACAGGGATTCACGAGCCTGTTCCGGTGACTGCCCGAAATAGGACTTGAAGGCCCGGCTGAAGGGAGCAGCCTGGGAGTAGTCGAGCAGGTAGGCGATTTCCTGAATCGCGAGATTGGTGTCCTCGAGATAGTGTTTCGCGAGCGCCATGCGGATTTCGAGTACGAGTTTCTTGTAGCTGGTGCCGGCACGATACAAGCGTTTTCGGAGTTGCGCCGTCGAGAGATTGAGTTCGGCAGCCGCTTCCTCGAGTCGATACATGCGGCGACCCGGCCGGCTGAGTAACAGCCGCCTTACTATCTGCTGCGTGCTGCGCGACGCGTCCGCCGCGCCGAGCAAGCGCTCGCACATTGCCGTGCACACATCCGCCATGGTCCGGTTACCCGACGCGATAGGTCGCTGCAGCCAGGCCGCCGGGAAGACGAGTTCGTTTCGATCCGCGCCAAAATTCACAGGGCAGCTGAACACTTCGTAGAAAGTGGCCTCGTAGTCGGGAGCCCGGAAGTCAAAATTGACGCTCGCCTTCGTCGGGTCGAGATCATTTCCGATGAGCAGACCAAGCGTTCGCCAGTTGCCCGCCAGACTGTCTTCAGCGATGTTCCTGAAGTCCTGGATATGCGCCATACGCGGCAAAGGCGATACGCGGGCTAGTTCACCTTCAATCGTCATCGTATCGACGTAGCGGTCAGAGGTAAGCTCGTGATACTGATAAAGGAAGCTCAACGCGCGACCGACAGTGTCGCTGTTGATCGCCGCGTAGCCCATGACACCGAGGTCGGACAGCTCGGCACGCGAAAACATGCGCAAACTGATATCGGGCACCTTGCGCACTACGAGCTCTAACGCCCGGTTGAGCTGCTGTTGTTCAATATTGCGTCGTTCGGTAAGGTCGCCCTCGGTTATTCCGGCGCTTAGTAACGCGTCTGACAGGTACTGCTGCTGGTCGCTGTCGCTGAGGCACTCACGCATACGCATGATCCAATTGGCCGCGATCTTGCTTTGCTCAGCACGACGCGAATCCATTGTATTACCGCTTTCGATCATTTTCTGCCAGATGCGTGAAGGTCGGCAACAAGTGTATCTTAAGCGACTGGTGTACTTCAGGACCGGTGCAGTGAGTATTGATCAGACCAAAGCGATCTATCTGGTCAAGCTCCTGGAAGTCTTGCGTGAGCGAGGCCTTCCGGTCGAGCCGATACTCGAAGCCACCGGAACCGCCGAGTCGGTGCTGCGCGATCACGATGCTTCCCTGCCGCTCAGCCAGTACCTCGCAGGGATCGAGGAAGCGGTGCACAGCAATGCGATATCTGATCTTGGATTCCTGGTCGGCGAGAAAACAACACCCCTCGAACACGGGGTTCTGGGCTATGCACTGCTCTCGAGCCCGACATTGCGGGACAGTCTCAGCCGCTACGTCAAATTCCAGTACCTGCAGGGCCCATTGCTCACTATTTCGTTCGCGGAGTCGGGCGCAACCGCGGCAATGAAAGCAACCCCGATGCGTGGGCGCTGGCGAATGAGCTCGGCGGCATTCCGATACATCGTGCAGGAATGGCTAATCGGCTGGAATCAGTGGTGCCAGCTGATCGGCAGAAGCGGCAGTTTTTTCGAGCATGTTCGGCTCGGGTATGCGTCGGATGGACAGCGCCGACATTACGAGGAACACCTGGGCTGTACGGTCAGCTTCGACAATGACGAGACCACAGCTATTTTCGCGTCCAGACACCTCGACCTGCCCATCTCCTACGCCGACGAATCGATTGCCGCGCTCTGTGAGGTTCAGTGCGCACGGCTGCTTGAGGTCCTGCAACTGCGAGCCGGACTCGTTGCCGACATTCACCGTCTGCTCGCCAGCCGACCAGGCCAGGTGCCGAACATGGATGCAATGGCGAACAGGCTGCACATCGGTACGCGCACACTACGGCGGCGACTAAAAGCCGAGAACACCAGCTACCAACAGGTTGTTGCCGAGTTTCGTGTGGCTATGGCAAAGCGCTACCTCAGTGAAACCAGCCTTCCGGCAAACGAGGTTGCCATGCTGGTTGGGTACTCGGATCCGGCCAACTTGTACCGCACGTTTCAGCGCGAGACCGGACAGACGCCGTTGCAGTATCGGGCTCGAGTCGAGCGATAACCGAACACGGGCTATGCGGCTAAAGGCCGCGCATTTTTTTGTTTGCAGTGATAAACAACACGAGCGTTAACAGCCAGGCTGTCGTGCTCATGATGTAGACCGGCGTAAACGACCCGTTCATGATAAGGAGACCCGCGATCGCTGGGCCCAGCGCGGCACCCAGTGTCTGCATCGCTGGCACGAACGTCGAGTATCGCCCCGTACTATCCGCGCGCGTAGCCAGTGCCATGCGGTAGGGTGAGCCGAGATTCCAGGCAAGTGCAAACAACATAACCCCCGCGAAGAATAGTTTTTCGGTTCCACCGGCCCACAGAACCCAGACTGAACTGATCGACAGCGTAACGGCGACAACGAAAGGACCGACGCTGCCGAAGCGCCGCCCCATTGCAGCTGCCGCAATGGAGCCAACGCCCGATGCAAAAAACGAGAACGCCATTGCTGTCGCTGCGAAGCTTGTTGTCATGCCGCCCGAGACCGCGATTCTCTCGATGAAAGCCCAGATAGCACCTTCAGCCATAACGTTCAGCATCAGCACCAGCAGCGCCATGATCAGCACCGCCTGCGGCACGCCCGGCAAAGCAGTGCCAGTATTGTTTGTGACTATGCCAGTCTTGGCGCCGCGCCTTGGGAGGATCACTACTAACGCTATGCTGCCGGCCATGAGTATTGCTGCGATGCCTTGTCCAACGACAAACAGGTCGTAGTGGATCGCAATTCGAGGCAGCATAAATATCAGGCCCGCCGATAGAAAGGTCTGAGCAGCGTAAGCCAATGCGAAGTTCCGTTCGGGTTCGCGCGTGTCTCCGAGACAGGCGATGCTGACTCCGTAGCTGATACCGGTTGCTGCGCCGGCCAGCAGGTTACAGAGAATCCAGGCCGTTGCGCTGAAGTAGAAGACTGGCAGAATAAATGCAAATGTTGCCACGACGTTACCGCCGACCACCAGCATGCGCCAGTCATAGCGACGCAGCCAGGCGAAGCCCGCAAAGTTGATCAGTGCCAGACCACCCATGAATGCCGCGGCAGCGAAGCCGAGATGGTTTTCAAGCAGACCGTGGCTCTCAGCGGCGCCGCCAAGCACCAGTGGCATGATGTTGTAGTACGTGATGCAAATCACGTTGATGGCAATCGCCGCAATTCGCGAAGAGAAGTGATTGACGTCGCGCACGATGAGCTGTGGTCAGCCAGGCGCCGACGCGTCGCCGGTCACCAGTTCGAGCAGTTTTTCTGTGGGCCCGCAATCCCAGCCCCCGTCGACCTTCAAGGATTGCCCGGTCATGTAAGCGCTGGCATTACTCGCCAGGAAAACGTAGACACCGGCCATATCATCGACCGTGGCGACACGGCCGAGGGCGGTGAAAGCCTCGCATAGCTTTTGCCCTTCTTCGCCGCTACCGAGGGCGGTGGCGGTATATCCCGGACACACACAGTTGACGCGGATTCCGCGTGAGCCGAGCTCCAGCGCCGACATCTCGGTCATACTCGTAACCGCACGCTTGCCGGCAGAGTAGACACCGGCGCCCGGCACGTTGATAAACGCAGCCATCGACGCTGTCGAAATGATGGCGCCGTTATCATTCAGGAATGCCGGCGCGTGCTTGAGGCCGTACAGCACTCCCCAATGATTGATCCTGGTTACTTTGTCGATGAGCGCCTGCCCGGTTTTTTCAAACGTTGGCCCGACATCACCGACCCCCGCGTTAAGTACGACCGTATCCAGTTTGCCGCCGCAGATTTCGGTCGCCTTCTGAAGCGCATGTAGCACGCTATCTTCGTTCGACACGTCGACCACGACGAAGCCGGCGCCGATTTCATTGGCGACCGCTGAGCTATCGGTGATGTCGGCGATCACGACGTCTGCGCCCTGGCTGATGAATGCCTCGGCAACCGCGCGACCAATACCCGATGCACCGCCAGTGATAAAGGCGCGCTTCCCGGTCATTGAAAACATGTTGCTCATCCTTCGTGGTCTCCGAGTGAGTTAACACCTGGTAGTTTGCGGAGGTCTTCATCTTCTGTCGGCGGTTCCGCCAGTTCTATGATGTTGCCAAAAGGGTCGCGGCAGTAGACCGTAAAAACGCCACCGCCGATGTCTGTCGGTTCGCCCAGCATTTCACCACCCAGGTCCAGGAGACGTTCATACTCGGCGCGGCAGTCATCAACAAAAAATGCAAGATGTCGTATACCGAGATCGTGGGGCCCCAAAGTCCCGGGCGATGGCCCGTTTTGAGGTGGCGCACTGAACTCAAACAGTTCGAGATAGCAGTTGTGGCCAGCCAGCGTGTAGCCCTTGCACGCGGAGCCATCGACACCGACGACCTGGTCTACAACCGGATCGTCCTGCCAGCCCTCGTGACAGAAATAACGAAAGCCGAACATCTTCTCGTAAAACGTTCTCGCTTTTTCAAGATCGGGCACGACCAGTCCCGGGTGTGCAAAGCCAAGAATCACGGGGCATACGGCTCAGTGAGGGCGAGGACATTGCCGCCACAGGGCTCCCGCAGATAGGCGGTTTGCAGACCGGTTAACGGATCTTTCGCAGGTGCCTGAAGTTCCTTCATGCCTGCCCACAGCGCGTCTTCCCAGGCGCGCTTGACGTCTTTTGCCTGGTAAATGATCGAACTGATGTAGGGGCCGTGCTCGGCGAGGTGGTCTTTTTCGAAGTCATGTCGCGCGTTGTGGAGAACGAATAGCGATCGACGTTCAACGTTGTCGTAATCCTTATCGGTCATAACAACTTCGTGATAGCCGTTTGATTTGAACTCGTCAATGACGCGCATGCCCATGATCTCCTCGTACCAGGCCTGCATGGCGACAACGTCCTTGCAGACCTCGGAATTGCCGACCATTTGTAGCCCGCATTCGCCAGACGGTGCGTTGGTGAATTCCTGTACACGAAACGTATCGTCGGTGTACTCCATGATTTCGATCCAGCGACCTTCCGGATCGTGGACGACGAATCCGTCGTACGTCGGAAACTCCTCGAACGGCATGACTTCGGTCGCGCCGTTGGCAAGCAACTGCTCCATGGCGGCTCGGGCGTCCGAGGTCAACCAGCAGATGTGGTTGTAGCCACGGCCATGATCGGCCCACCAGTTTCGTTCGTACTCGAACTGGAACGGTGGAGCCTCGATTTGGATTTGGTAGGCTCGTCCGCCACAGCCTAGAAACGTATAGTCGGAATGGCCTTCGCCGGTGACATGAAAGACGTTCCCGGAAAAATAATTCGTCATGCCGTGATGCCAGCGAAGATACGGCCACATGTTGTCGCGAGGCTTGTCGTCGTAAATGCATAAGTGGTGCAGTCGATAGTCGAGTTCTTCAGCTGTTTTCATCGTGTTCTACCGTTTGAGAGATTTAGCCTGATCAATACCGTAACCCAAATCGAAATACGATCAATGGCTTTTTAGGACAACATGAGTGGCTTTTCAGGACTACGACGTTTGATCAGAATTGTATTGAGAAGGGTCACAAATGTAATTAAATGTGATCCCGGCCATACCTAGAATGATTTTGCTGCCACACGAAGGCGGCACCAAGGGGACACTTTGATGAGCAAGTCCAATGTTGTTTTGACCATTCCGGAGCCGGGCAAGGCCGAGCTCGTGGAGCGCCCCTATCCCAGGTTCACTGCCGGCTATGCTGTGATTCGAAACGAAATCGCCCCGGTCTGTCTGGAAGGCTCGCGAATCTGGGCGGCCCATGATTTCGAATTCCACGATGACCCAACGCATCTGGGCCATGAAGGCGTCGGCGTTATCGACGATATTCATCCGGGCTCATCCTTCAAAAAGGGCGACCGCGTTATCGTGTTCCAGGGCGATCACTGCGGCCAGTGCCATAGCTGTCGCAACGGTCTTTCGCCCACATATTGCGTTTCCAATCTCCCTGATCATGGCGGCCGGGCGATGCACGGTATCGAGGAAAAGAACGCGAGTGAGTCCGGCGGCTTTGCGATGGCGTACTATCGAATTGCACCTGTCGCCAATCTCTACAGAATTCCCGACGGCGTGGATTTTCGCCACGCTGCGGCCTGCAACTGCTCATTTGGTGTGGGGTTTTCGAACCAGGAAATCATGAACGTCAAAGCCGGCGACACGGTGCTCGTGGGCGGTGTCGGGTTTATCGGCATGGGCCACATCATTTCGGCCTTGTATCGTAACGCCACGGTGATTGCCCTGATGCGCAATACGTATCGTGAGGGGCTGTTGCGAAAAATGGGCGTGCAGCATTTCATCAATCCTGACGACGATGACTGGCTCGAACGGGTTACAGCGCTGACCTATGAGGGCCAGGGCGTCGATCATTGTGTCGATGGTTCAGGCGTGCCGTATTACCAGGAAAAACTCATGGCCGCGACGCGCCTTTACGGCACGGTCAACTTTAGCGGCCATACGCCGGGCGCGAAGATCGAATTCAGTCCACTGCATCACGTCATCGATCCGGCGCATCAATTGGTGGGGCAGCACGATGTGCGCGTTCGCGATCGAGAGGGGCTCGCGAGGGCGCTGATGAACGCCGATGTGCAGCGCATGATTGACGTCATGGTGACGCATGAGTACCCAATGTCGAAAGCGAGCGAGGCCTTTGAAACGCAGGTCTCCAAACAATGCGGAAAAATCTATCTGCACACGCAGCTATAAATGGAGACGAGTAATTGCATTCGCTAAGAGAAAAAGTCGCACTCATTACAGGTGGCACCAGCGGTATCGGCCTGGCAGTTGCCAGGAACTTCGTAGATAGCGGCGCCACCGTAACGATTACCGGTCGTCGTGACACGGGTGAGCAGGTTGCCAGTGACATAGGCGCCAGTTTTATTCGGTGCGACGCGACCGATGAACAACAGGTAGCCCAGTGTTTTGATGCCGTCGAGCAAACACACGGCAAGATAGACGTTCTCGTCATCAACGCCGGGATGGCAGATGATGAAGGCAGTATCGAGGAGTTCCCGACCGACAAGATGAAGCATATGGTCGACGTAAATCTTGGCGGTGTCTTCATTGCCCTGAAGTACGGACCGCGACACATGAAAGACGACGGTTCGATCATAACGACGGGCTCTGTTGCCGGTGCAGGAACGACCAATGCCGGCGCGGGTGTCTATGCCGCCAGTAAAGCGGGCGTCGCCTACCTGACACGGACCTGTGCAATCGAAGTTGCAGCGCGCGGGATCCGGGCGAATACGGTCTGCCCGGCGTTAATCGCCGGCACCGGGATGATGACCGAAGATGACGGGGGACCGGAAGCACAGCTTCTTTCAAAGTTGACCGCGTTCGGCCGTATGGGGCGGCAGGATGAAGTCGTCGGCGCCTACAATTTCCTGGCGAGCTCGGCGTCTACATTTATCACCGGGCAGGAACTCAGGGTCGATGGCGGCATGACAGCCGGCATAGGCAACCCCATCTTTGCCGAACTCATGTAATCTACCCGTCCCAATCTGCTGGGAATATCCGGGAACTCCCAAACATGACCAAGCTGCCCCGATTTTGTTGCGCAATGCTGTTGCTGTGTCTGGTCGCCTGCGATGCTGCACAGGACGTAACGGCGGCGGAATCGCCTGTGGTGCCAGAGTCCGTGACAGACGCGGCGACCGATGAGTCATCTGCTGTTGATGCTGAGCCATCGTCTGTGGATTTGCCGCCAATGCCATACGCTTTTATATGGGCGCCCTGGCACGGTGACTACGACGGAATGGTCGAGCGTCGCATAGTCCGTGCACTGGTGCCATTTGGCGGCTATCAGTACTACTACCAGGATGGCCGCCCCCGCGGGGCCAGCTACGAACTGCTGCAGCGGCTGGAGGACTACCTTAACGAGGAAGCCGGTCGCCGTAATATCAAGATCTACGTAGTGGCAATTCCAATGAGCAGGGACCAGTTGATCCCCGCATTGCTGGAAGGCCATGGCGACCTGATTGCAGCGGACCTTACGCTCACGCCTGAGCGAACGCAGCTCGTTACATTTGCTCGACCGATGCTGACGGACATAAATGAAGTCGTTGTTACCGGGCCCGGCGCACCGACAATTGAGACTCTCGATGACCTGAGCGGCGTAGACGTAGTTGTGCGCCGATCCAGCAGCTACTTTGAACATCTTGAGAAACTCAGCCAGGAGTTTGAGCAGAAGTCACTCGCACCACCTGTGATCCAACCCGCGGATGAGATTCTCGAGGCCGAGGATCTGCTCGAGATGGTCAACGGCGGGATCATCGGCGTGACGGTGATGGATGATTACAAGGCACGTTTTTGGGCGGACATATTTCCAAACATCAACGTCCGGGACGATCTCGTGACCAATGAGGGCGGGTCGATTGCCTGGGCGATGCGCAGTGACAGCCCGCTGCTGGAGGCGACGGTCAAAGGGTTTCTGCGCAAGTTTGGTAAAGGCACGCTGGTCGGAAATGACACCTACAACCGTTACCTTTCAGATGCGTCGAGGGTGCGTTGTTCACACACCCGCAGAGGTCTGGAAGATGTCCGTCACCTCGCCGAAGTACTCAAGACCTACGGAGAGAAGTACGATTTCGACTGGCTCATGCTCGCGGCGCAGGCCTACCAGGAGTCCGGTCTTCGGCAGGACCGCAGGAGCCCGGCAGGTGCAATAGGGCTGATGCAGATCAAGCCATCAACCGCCGCGGACAAACACATCGGCATCGATGACGTTACGACCATTGATAACAACGTGCATGCGGGAGCCAAGTACATGCGATTCATCGCCGATCGCTATTTCGGTGATGAGAAATTCAATGCCGTTAATCAATGGCTATTCAGCCTGGCCGCTTACAACGCCGGTCCCGCCAAGATCAACCGCTATCGCAAGGAAGCAGAAGAGCAGGGTTACGACCCGAACCGGTGGTTTGATAACGTCGAGATAATTGCTGCGCGCAGGATAGGTCGCGAAACGGTTACCTATGTCAGCAATATCTTCAAGTACTTCGTGGGGTACCAACTTACCCTGGAACGTGGCGCCATGCGCGAAGATCGTTATGGCGACGAGATCGAAGACTGCGCTGTTACAGTTGGGGAGTAGGCACTTGGTCGCATTCTGGCTCGCCTGAGCGGATGCTACATTGGCAGGCGACTCAGGACGTTGCCACCGTGGCGCATCTGCCATGCATGGCCCGGCCCGGAATTCCAGACCCAATCATCGGAGCGCAAGCAATGAAATTCGCAAAAATGGTATTGTTGTCCACGTTGATTTTTTTCGGAACGTCGTTCGCGCAGGAGGAAGAACAGGGGCAGGCGGACGCTTCTGATCGATATGCCACCCTCGAGAAGGACAAGTCGGGCTTCCGGGAAACATGGGTTGCGCCAGACGCCGACTTCAGCCGGTTCGACAAGCTTCATATCTGGAAGGCGGAATTTCAATATAGAGACGTTGGTCCCGCCCGGCGTTCGCGCTCGACGATGATGTCGACCCGTAAGACTGAGTTCGGTATCAGTGAAGACGATCGCAAAGAGTTCGAGAGAATTATTCGGGAGGCATTCCTTGATGAGGTCCAGAAGGCGCGGAACTTCATACTGGTGGACGACTTCGACGCGAATACTATAATCATGCGTGGAGCTGTACTGGATATCATTTCACATGTGCCACCTGAAACCGTGGGGCGCAGCGAGATCTATCTGTCGAGCATCGGCGAGGCAACCCTTGTAATGGAGCTCATTGATGCCGGGACGGGAGAAGTCCTTGCTGTCGTCGCAGAACGCCGTCATCTGCAGCGGTCCGGTAGCCGGGAAATCAGTACGATGCCGACAAACAGAGCGACCATTATCTCTGACATTCGTGGCTGGTCGCGCCGGGCGGCGAAGATACTGCGCACAGAGCTTGACAATGCCATGGCCGGCAAGTGACCGAAATTGCCCGAACAGGAGATACCAATGCTTAACATTCGAAACATGAGTCGGCGATTGGACAGGTTTCTTGTTGTCTGTATCTTGTCACTGGCGGTTGCATCCTGCGCTGGTGCCGGTGAAGGTGCTGTCAAAGGTGCCGGGGCCGGAGCATTGGCCGGAGCCGCGAGCGGCCTGGTTAACTCTCTCATCTGGGGCGGTGACCCCGGATACCACATGGCGCGCGGTGCAACCGCAGGTGCGACGATCGGTGCTATTGGCGGTGCCGTCCAGGGATCTGCGAATGCTCGCGCAAAGGCCGATCGCGAAGCGGCGCAACAGCAGCGCGAACTCGATATGATTCGACGCGACATCGGCAACGATGCGTTCAATGCGATTGAGGCGCTCGCCGAATGCAAACACAGTGTCGCGATTGCAAATGCAGACGTTGCGGTTCAGTCCAAGAACTCCAATCACGCTCTGGCGGGGTTGTGGATCAAGACCCTGGCTTACGCGGATCAGAAAAATTCATCGGCTGCACATGACATGTTCCCGGAGATCGTCCGCTGGGATCGAGACATCAATTCGGCGGAGCAGGCCGACAAGGTCGTGCACGACGCGCTGGATGAGCTCAAAGCGATTCGCGCGGAATTCCACCTGCCGCAAACCTGTGGCTGACAACGTACGAGGCTGCCAATGAAATTCATCAAAACCACCCTTTACGGCGGATTTCTCGTCCTGTTTCCCCTGCTGCTTTTCTTTCTCGCGCTAAATGAGATTGCGGGACTGCTCATGGCGCTGGTCGATCCCATCGCAGACTTGTTTCCGCCCGATTATTTTGATGACGCTTACCTGCCAGGCGTCCTCGCCACTTTAATCATCGTCATCGTGTCATTCCTCCTCGGTCTGCTGGCACGCGCAACTCTGATCCGGAGGCTGGGTGCCGCCTTCGAGCGCAACGTCCTCGAAAAAATACCGATGTACACGATGCTGAAGTCGATATCGAGCGCTTTTCTGGATGCGGAAACCTCCAGCTTCACGCCGGCGCTTCTGGGAAAGACCGGCGGTAGCCAGGAACCCTGCTACATCGTTGAAGAACATGGTGATGGGCTGGCGACCGTCATGGTGCCGTGGACGCCGGCATCCTTCGCGGGCTCAATCAAGGTCGCGCCCGTTGACGAGTTGCAGAAAGTCAATTGCTCACTGGATGAGTTCTCACGCTCAATCAGCCTGATGGGAGTCGGTGTCGGCGACTGCATGAGTCGGAAATAGATAGCAGCGTCGTCGTGCGAATCATGCCTTTCAGACCCAGTTTCCTCGCGGCGCCAGCTCTCTGTGTATTTGCCTTGGCTGCGCCGGACACGTCGGCGCAGCAGCTCGAGCCGTATGCCTATGCCGCAAACCCGGTCGGGATTAACCTGATCAATGTCGGCTACATCGACGCACAAGGCGCGATCCTGTTCGATCCGTCGGTTGGAATCACCGATGTTGACTCCCATTGGCGGACGCTCATCATCGGTTATGGCCGCACTTTCAACCTGTTTGGCCGCATGGCGAGTTTCGCTGCCGTGATTCCCGCAACTAATGGCGACGCCTCGGGCAACGTGCAGGAGGAGTTCTCAGAGGTCTCGCGAAGCGGTATTGCCGATCCGACGCTGCGTCTCAGTGTGAATCTCGCTGGCGCGCCGGCACTATCGCCGGCTGAATTTGCAGGCCAGGAGCAAAGCTTGACGCTCGGCGCGACCCTCGTCGTCGTGCCGCCGCTCGGCCAGTATTTTCCCGACAAGCTGATCAATCTCGGTAGCAATCGCTGGTCATTTAAAACAGAACTCGGGCTGTCGTATCCAAAAGGGCCCTGGCGATGGGAATTGACTGCTGGTGCCTGGTTCTTTACCGACAACAAGGACTTTTTCGGCGGACAGCTGCGTAGCCAGGACCCGATTACGACCGTACAGGCACATGTCATCTATAGCTTCAAACCCAAGTTGTGGCTGGCTTTCAATTCCACCTGGTATGGCGGCGGCCGATCGTCGCTCGACGGCGTCGTCAAGGCGGATTTCCAGAGCAATACACGCCTGGGACTGACGCTGTCCGTACCGATCAAAGGTGCACACTCGATGAGGGCCGGCTTCAGCACCGGAGTGACCACGCGAATCGGCGGGAGCTTCGATCAGCTAAGTCTCGTATGGCAATACGCGTGGTTTTGAAATTCTGCAGATAAGTTGCCGTCCAGTTACACGCTTACCGGATAAATAGTCAATGAAATGCCAGACAAAACGCAAAGTCTCTCCTGCCAATGGTCTGCTGCTCCTGATGGGGTGGATGGCCGCGTTGTCCGTCCCGAATCACGTATTGGCTGCGACAGACATAGACGCAGACTCGTACACGGATATTCTCTATCTGACGAACGGCGACAGAATTACCGGCAACATCAAGGAACTCGATCGGGGCAAGCTGAGAATCAAGACGCATACGATGGATACCGTGTACATCAACTGGGTCGATATCAAATCCATAGAGAGCGACAAGTATCTGAGAATTGCAAAGACTGACGGAAGCTACGAATACGGGCGGCTCCAGCAGTCCGAGAGGGACGGCGCTCTTGGTGTCTTTCGCGACGGAGAAAGTATCGACGTTCTTGTCAAACAAGTGGCTGCCTTGCGGCCACTGCGCGTGAACGAGTCGTTCTGGGCTCGTCTGGAAGGCGACGTCAGGGCTGGCGTTGATTACAAGAAAGCTATCGTCACCGCCAACCTCGCATCCAACATTCGACTCCGCGAAGAGAATTATGAAATAGGGTTCGGCTTCGACTACAACGAAACTCGCAGGACGGAATTTGATGATGCGGTGCGCGCACAGTTGTTCGGCGACTACACGCGTCTGAAGGATAATCGCTGGTTCTGGAAGGCAGGCGGAACACTCGAGAAGAACGACGAGCTTGGACTGAAGTTACGTACGCTGGCATCGGGATCAGTAGGTCGGTACCTCGTGCAAACCTCGACCGTACGATGGGAAATCAACGGCGGAGTTGCCGGGAATGCCGAAGAAGATGTCAATGGGACCAGCATCGTCAGCGCGGAAGGATTACTTAGTTCGTCGTTTGATATCTTCATCCTGAGCGTACCGATAACGCGACTGACGGCTTCCGTTAACCTGTTTCCGAGCATTACAGAGAAGGGTCGGTTTCGTTCCAATTCGAATCTGACCCTGCGTAAAGAGCTAGTGCCGGACGTTTTCTGGGACCTGCAGTTTTACACCACTCAGGACAATAAAGTCGCGGAGGGCGCCGAGGAGCGTGACTATGGGGTAATCTCGTCCATAGGAGCGACGTTTTGACAGAGGCTCGCCATGCAGCACTCAGCTTTTGTACGTTGCTTGGCTGCATTGCGATCATGGTTCCTGTGATGAGCGCCCATGCGCAATCTGATTCTGAAGAGTCGAGCGGCTCGGCACGCTTTTTCGCATTGCCGTTTGAACTGGATTTCGACTCCGGCGCTGACAACGGCGATGCAAGTTTCCTGAAGTTGGCGCCACTCTACAAGATTCGACTGGGTAAAGACTGGACCCTTGTCAATCTGGATTTGCTCACGCTGGCCGATGCGCCGGGCGGGGTACCCGGACGTCCTGGCAATCCGTCTCCCGAACCTGGAGAACGAACGTTTGGAGCTGCTGACCTGACGCATGTCAGTTTCTTCACCCCTCCCGCGAAAGGCAACTTCACTTTCGGGTTCGGCGTGCTCCTTACGGTGCCCATCGCCACAGCCGACGTGCTCGGGAGCGGCAAGTGGTCGGCGGGTCCGGCGGCCCGCGTTGTTTATCGGAAAGGTCCGTGGAATATTGGATTTTTCGGTGGCAATCACAAGTCCTTTGCCGGAAGCGGCGCACGGTTCGATGTTAATCAGTTGCTCATTCGGGGCGCGATACGACGAGAGCTCTCCGATAACTGGTTTCTTGTGTCAGCGCCGGTTATCACCGCTAACTGGAATGGCAAATCCGGGCAGAGATGGGTCGTTCCGGTCGGGGGTGGCGTAGGCAAACAGATCGGCACCGGGTCGATCCCATGGGTCGTATCCATGCAAGGTTACGTCAATGCAGTGAAGCCCGATGGGGCACCCGACTGGCTGCTTAGACTTTCTCTCACAATGGCGATACCGCTGGACAAGAACTAGCGGCGACGCCTGCCTTCGAAATTACTGCTGTGGTTCCGACGTGCCTGGGCGGTACTTCTCGCGTTGTGCAAGAAAATCTGCATTGCTGTCCTCGATCGCTTTGGCGCATTGGTCTTTTGCCTTCAGGAACCGTTCGTTGAAGCGCTTGGCAAGAAAAGAGATGCCAGCGGTTGCGACGGCCGCGCCTCCCTCAAGCAACGCACCTTCCGGATCCAGCGCGAGTGTCGGGCGTGCCAGCGTTCCGCCGAGCTTGATAAACGGGTTTACCAGGTCCGAGAAACTCAGGCCGAGTCCTTTCATCGGCGTCGTCCTGATGTGCGCCGCAATTTTCTCCGTCTTCAAGTCGACTGAAGCAGTTGAAGAATAGCGAATCTTGTCAGTTTGTCCCATCAGAATGGGCTTACCGCTGACAACACCGTCATTGACAAGTGCAAGGACTGCTGTGCAGGTGAGATGAGTGTAAGGATCTGACTCGGCAAACGGGTTGACTGCGTTCAAGACTTGGAGCAGAAAGTCACCGGCAAAATATTGCATGGCCGAGGATTTAACCTGGCCCTCTCCGCCAGCGATCTTCACGTAGCCACCGAGGGACCCTGCCAGCTCGCTCAACGTCTTTCCTTGACCCGCGAGTACCGTATCGACGTCGAATCGTGGCAGCGCCGCAAGTTCTTCGGGCGTATCCGCGGGCAGGCCGAGATTGAGCGACGACCCCTGAATGTCGAGGAGCAGGTCGGCAGCATCATCAACCGACTTCAGGGCGAACCCACCTGACAGGCTGCCGTCAACGCTGTTTTCGACGTTGAACCTCGGCACCAGCAAAGCCCCATCGCCGGCGGACGCGATCAACTCGATATCCTTCATCGTGCGCTGGCGAAGGACCAGCTCACCGATGGATACATCCACAGACGACCGGAATTTGTGGAGCAAGTCCAGGGGGATCTCGGTATCGGGAATCAGGCGCGATGGCTTCTCGGCCGCCTCTACGACTTCAGTAGTTTTCTTGTCCTCAAGCGGTGGCAGATACGGCGCAATATTCAATCGGCTTGAGCGCAGCGTCACATCGACATTCGGCACGTCGTCGCTGCGAACCGTGAGCGTTCCGGTGAGATCGCTGTCACCGACCGTCGCCTCGAAGTTGTCCATTGTCAGGACGTCGGGTGTGCCGCTCAAACGAAACGTCACGCGAACAGGATGGTCAGGCAGTTGTCGACCAGCGAGGGTGCTGAAATTGGCCACGCTTGGCACATCAAGGTCGAACGTCAGGTCTGTATTGTCGAAGTTCGGCGGCCTGTCGATGCTGCCTTGAGCCCGCATCGTCGCTTGTCCTAGTTGCATGTAAAGGCTATCGAGTCTCCATAAGTCGTCCGCCCAGGATCCCGAGGTCCTGAGGTCTAAAGGAACTGTCGCTTTCGTGCTGACTTCGGACAACTCTGGTACGAGTATCTGTACGTCCGGCGATGCGGCGTTGATCGTGAACTGGCCGTGTCCGAACCGCGGGCTCATCCCGAACTCGATATCGGCGTTGACACGGGAAGCATCAAGACGAAACTCGAGCTTTGAAAGATTCACGACATTTTTTTCAATGCGGATCTTTGTGTCCAGAGCGAACGATTTGATCAGGCTTTCAAATGAGTCACCGGCTGGTAGTAATCGCGATAGATCATCTCCGGAAATCTGCACGTCCAGGTCGGTCCCGTTCATTGAGGGCATGCCACCCAGTTTGCCGCCGAGGATCATCTTCGCACCGGCAAAAGTAGTCGAAATATCGCTCAGCAGGACCTGATCACCGCGACTCCGAATTCGTCCGCTACTGCTGAAGCCGCCGGTCGGCACTGAATCAAGCTCCATGCCGAACGCGGCGAGCGTCGCCTTCAGATCGGGCGCCGTGGCGGAAAAGCGAATATCAGTATCGCGCGCCAGCGGCTGTTCGCCGACGAAACCATCAATGGTGGCGGAATCATCGCCGAGCCGGGCTTTGCCGTTTTGCACAGAAAAGCCGTTGCTGGTTCGACTGATGGTCGCCGACCCATTGAACGGTACGTCGGGTATTCCTGTTATGCCGGCCGCGTCGGTAATGGCACCAAGGCTGGTACCGCGCACGTTGACATCCAGTCGGGATCCAACGAAGTCGGGTTCGAGCGTGACCATTCCATCGGCGGCAACGTCATAGTCTCCGCCAGTCCCGATCTCCGCTTTTATGTTGTGCAGCAGAAAACCATCGTCTGCTCGTTCGACTCTGCCAACGAGCTTGTAGGGAGCGTACGGTAATTCGTCGGCGTCGATACCGAAGGCAACGAGCGTCTTCGCGAGGTTAGGACCCGACAGCTGGAGACGGATATCGGTATCTTTCTCCAGGGGCTCGTTGCCAATCAGTCCGCTGAACTCTGCGACCCCTGGTCCGATGGCAAGCCTGCCCGAGTCGATGCGTATGCCGTTGTCGACACGCTCGATCGCAATAGTGAGATCAACTGGCTCCTCTGGTGCCTGTTCGAGGTTGGCCGCTCGGGTGAGCGTCCTCAGGTTTGGCCCCTGAATGCGCGCCTGCAATTGCGTGCCAACGAATCCTGGCGTACCAACGAAGGTCCCCTCAACGGTAGCCTGCACATCCGTTGCCATAGCCGCCAGGCTGACAGAGGTCTTCGTCTCAGACAGCGGCTCGAGATCGACGTCCAGTGAAAATGGCCCTCCCAGTCGTCCCGGCAGTCCCAGAAGCTTGTTGAAGCGGCCGAAATCCGGACCATTGATTCGCACCGTCAACCGGGCTCCGATCGATGCCGGAAAACCGTCAACCTGTCCGCCAAGTTTGAATCGTGTCTCTCCGACTGCGATTGCAATCTCGTGTATCGCGAGTACGCTTCCCACGCGGTCAATGTCGGCGACGATGTTGAACGGGTCTTCCGGCACCGTGTCATTGCCAAGGAGGCGGCCGACCGTGCCGGCGTCCGGGCCGCTTGCGGCAACGTGAATGTCGAAGTGCTGCGGGCTGCGAAGATTGTCCGCATGCCCACTGGCGTCAATCGAAAATTCGCCGAACTGGCCGGCAATCGTCAAGAGCATATTGTCGCCCAGAGGTGCGACGCTGGCACTCAGACTCATCGGTCCCGTCGTTACCGGGTCGAGGCGCAGCATTTCGGTGAGATACTCGGCATTCGGCCCTTCGATCGAAAGTGCTGCGG
>Ga0316192_10000798_pt1 | contig 23052 bp, 24 predicted proteins | sample MerIslwburrow_MG_FD_204931 | JGI IMG/M metagenome (GOLD analysis project Ga0316192, IMG submission 204931) | Coastal sediment microbial communities from Maine, United States - Merrow Island worm burrow | ecosystem: Environmental > Aquatic > Marine > Coastal > Sediment | place: USA: Maine...
AGTCGCGTTCGTGTGCTCAGACGTTGGAGATTTGGAAATCGTGGCCAACGCAGATGGTGCTGAAAACGATCTATCGCGACGCCTACGCACGGCGAGCCGTTCCGATCGACACGATGAACAACATTGCAATCGAGCGGATGCGGGTCATTGAGGACCGTACGCTACGCAATCAACCGAATCGTAACGAGCGCCTGTCAGCGTTGAACGATGCACCGAAAACGAAAAGCAAGTCGGTTACGCAGTTGCTCGACGCTTCGCACGAAGTCATCGAGCCCGAAGCCAGTGAAGTTGCGGAACCGGAAGGGCAGCCAGAAACGCAGGCCGATGCATCGAACCTGCTTACCGAATTCGTGGAATTTGTCGGCGGTCTAACGACGCAACGTGACGTCAAGCAGGCCGCGACGATGTTTCAGAAACTGGCAGAGGATGACGGCGTAAAAGCGGATATCGCGGCCGCTACAGAGCAGCGAATCAACGAACTCAAACAAGCAGCGTAAATCATGAGCGGTCGGAATCAGTGTCGTAGCGTGAATAACTTAGTAAGCCAGTGGAGCGGCCCAAGTGGCGAAACGGATTTTCCAGTTCCAACGTGTTGGGTAATCCTGGAGTTCACCGAATTGAACGCGAAACAAGCTCGGCGGGTGTACTATTCCCGCCCTGTGCACTAGTCCGGCAAGCTCTGCACGCACGACGCTGAGACCACCGTCAATCAGAAAGGGAAACCACAAATGTCGATCACAATCACGAACGTCGGGCCAATTAAAACACTGAGTATTCCCGTTCCGGATTCGGGCGGAATCGTTGTTTTGCGGGGTGGCCAAGGTCAGGGCAAGTCTACCGCGTTGCGAGCGGTGCAAAGGTCGCTCGGTGGCAAACCGGTAGGCTTGTCGGTCAAGGATGCCGCTCCACGCGGGAGCGTCGAAATCGGATCGTGCAAACTGACAGTAACCAAGTCACGAACCGCTGCACGTGGCGAACTGGAAGTCGATTCGATCGAAGGCAAGTTCGACGTTTCTGCGTTGGTTGATCCTGGGATTATTGACGAAGAAAAGGCCGACGCACAGCGTGTAAAAGCGCTGGTTGCCTTGTCTGGTGCAACGGCAACGCTGAACGACTTTGATGGCGTACTCCCGCCAGGCGTGACGTGGACGGAACTCGCGATCGATACCGATACGGATGACCCGCTAGTTCTTGCGATGCGGATCAAGCGAGCACTCGAAAAGATCGCTCGCGACACAGAAACTGTTGCGAAGGAATGTAGGGCGAACGCAAAAGCGGCGAACGATGCGGCTGGTGATATCGAACCGAATGTGGTGTTCGAAGAGAACGTTCTTTCTGCTGCACATCTGTCGGCTGTTGAAGTGCTGGCGTCGTTGAAGGCAAAGAAGGCACAGCAAGAAGAACAACGAGAAACGTACGAAGCAGCGAAGTCGAGGATTGATGAGCTGAAATCAGGATTCACGGTGCCGACCGTTGAGGATTCAGAGAAGAGTCTAGAGAGGGCACGAGACGTCCTAAGAAATGCAAATGACAGCGTGGCTAAGGCGCAAGCTGCTGCCGACGCTGCGATGGAACAGTTTAAGAATGCCGAATCGGCGGCGATACGCTCGAAAGAATATGCGGACCAGATGGCAGCACATCGCAAAATCGTTGAGTCCTTCAACGAATCAGATCCAGTCACCCAAGAGAAGATCGACGAAGCCACAACGATTGTCGCCGAAGCGTCAGCAGCGATCGTAAAGGGTGCCGAAGTCCGAGCAGCACAAGCCAACAAGCAACGAGCCAACACACAATCGTCGCTCGCCAAAGACTACGAAACGGAGGCCGAAGCGGTACGCAACTCGGCACGTGCAACCGACGAAGTACTGGGCAGTTTGATTCCGACCGGAAAGCTAAGGATCGAAGCGGGCCGACTGGTTGCAAGCACCGACCGAAGCGACTCGGAACTATTCAGTGATCTGTCCGAGGGCGAACGATGGAAACTAGCCATCGACATCGGTGCCGAGCAGCTAAGCGAAAACGGCGTGCTCGTCATACCGCAAGTTGCGTGGGAAGGACTTACCGAGTCATCACGTGCGGAGATGGACGAACACGCGAAAGAACGAGGTGTTGTGATTCTGACCGCCGAGGCCGTGGACGGTGAGCTGGAAGCCGTCAAGATCTAACCGCAGGGAAGCCTGCAAGGAAGCCACTACCGTACGGCATGGAAGCATGCAGGACGCACTGTCGCGTGCGGTAGGTTTTTTGGAGATAACATGGAAAGACAACAAGTCAATCAACTAGTGTGGACTGGCGTCCTGTGCCGGAACTTCAAGTGCCAACGGATTGTTGACGGACACAGCAGCGGGCACCGACGGCTGTGCAGTGCGTGTAGCGATAAGACGGTCCAAGAAACACCTGACGAACTCAGCACGATTCAAACATCGCCTCGACCAAAGTGCGACTCGCAATGCCAGACGGAACGTGCCGCAGACTGGTTTGCGACGCAGCACTATCGCGACATAGTGGAAATGCGGTTGTGGTGTGCGATGTATGTCGCGGTCGGTGGGCCCGGAGTGACAACAGAACATGCAGCACGCTCAGGGGATGTCGCGGTTACCGAATTTAGGAAACGCTACCCATGCACGGAAACACAAGGCGTGCCATCGTCCGCAGGTGGACGCAAGGATACCGCGTAAGTGCGATTGCTCGCGAGTTTGCGTGCAGCTGCGCAATGGTCAGGGCGGTTCTGATCGACAGTGGAATCGCGCTGCGACAAATCACATGCCGAACGATCAGGCTTCTGCATAAACAAGGAAACGCGAAAGGAATTAGTTAGTCATGGAAATCACAGAACAATCAGACGTCGCAGTAGTTGAAGAGGAACTGGTCGATCCAAAGGACACCATCGACGAGGTTGTCAAGCAGCAACGGATCAACGAAGAACTGCGGCTCACACACCAACAAGAAATCGTCGACTTGCGGGCCGTCGTCCACGAAGCCGAAGACGAGTTTGTAGCAGCCGACAAGAAGGCAAAGCGACTGAAAAAGACTCGCGACGAACTGCAAGACGATCTGAACGCATTGATCGATCGCGGCCCCGACTATCAGCGACAGCTACCGTTCGGAACCGACGACAAACCAGAGGAGTCGAAAGAACATGCGGAGTTGATGCGAACGCCAGCTCTCGATGTGTTTGAGAATCTCACTGCTTCACAGTTGGCTAAATTCGAGGAACTGAAAATTGACACGCTGCAAGACTTCGAGGATCTCCGAGGCGGAAAGAAAGCAGACTATCCTCGCGGCCTTGTTGACGTCAAAGGATGGGGCGAAAACGCAATCACAAAGCTCGAAAACGAAGTCGAAGCGTTTTTAGTCAAGCATCAGAAAGCGGTCCACGAAGAACCGGAAACGTTCGCGTCCACCGATTCGGCAGAGAATGTCAACGCCGACGACGAGGTTGTGTACGAAGACGTTGAGGACTAACGGATCACGCTCTCCCTTCCCCGCGAGCGTTCGTGACGTGATGACCGGGGCGGGGCGTTTTAGTGCGAGGTGAAGGCAGGAAGGATGGGACTTGATCGTGAGCACGCCTCAGTTTTCTACCAACTACACCGCTTTTGGCTGCACGATTAAGTTCATGCCGCACGCGATACAAAGGATGGAAGAACGGTTCGGTTTTGACGACCTGTTGATTCCGAATCGTCGGATGGTCAAGGCAAACGAGAAAGTGGCGGACGGCGAAGAATTCCACATTTCAACGTCGCTGTGCAAGTTCGTCTGCAAGCGAGATGCGGAAGGCGAACTTGCCGTTGTGACCGTGTTGTTCACAGTTTAAGGATGAGATGATGGACCGCGTAACGTTCACAGTTCCAGGCGAACCAGCACCAGGCGGATCCAAAACCGGGTATGGATTTACCCGCAAAGATGGCTCGATCGCAGTCAACATGGTCCCCGCGTCGAAGAAGTCGAAACCGTGGATGAAACTCGTTGGTGCGATCGCATCCGAACACGTCGACGAATTGATGGAAGGCCCCGTATCGCTGTCGATTCGGTTCGTCTTCGCAAGGCCGAAATACCATTTCAGAGCCGGCAAGTTCTCGCATTTACTCAAGGATTCCGCACCGAAATACAAGACATCCACGCCGGATACAACGAAGCTGATCAGGTGTCTCGAAGACGGTCTTACCGGAATCGTCTTCAAAGACGATTCGCAGGTTGTCAGGACATCAGCCGAAAAGATCTACGGGGACAAGCCGCACGCGGTTGTCACCGTGCGTAAAATCGAAGGAATGAAGAATGCAAGTATCGAACGTAAGACTCGACTCGCTAAAAGAAGATCCGAACAACGTCAACAAACACGACGGCAGATCGATTGAAGCGATCACCGCATCATTGAAACGTTTTGGGCAAGTCGAACCGCTCGTTGTCCACAAAGGCATCGTGTGCGGCGGTAACGGTCGACTCGCTGCAATGAAGAACCTCGGTTGGAAGGAATGCTCGGTACATGAATTCAAAGGCACAGCGAAAGAAGCAACAGCACTTGCGATCGCGTTGAATCGAACGGCTCAATTCTCGGAGTTCGACGACGACGCATTGAAAATGCAACTGCTATCGCTCGACGGAATTGACCTCGCTGACGTCGGTTTCAATGACAGCGAGTTAGCTGAACTTCTGAAGGATGAAGAACCGCCGGAAGTCGAAGACGTCGAACCGCAGATTGATCGTGCCGATGAACTCGCCAAGGAATGGAAAACCGAGCAGGGCCAGTTGTGGTTGATCGAAGGGGAAAAGCAGACGCATCGGTTGTTGTGTGGTGATTCTACGAACGATGATAATGTTCGTGTGCTGATGGTGGATAAAAAGGCAAGCCTTGTCTTTACCGACCCACCGTACGGAATGTCATATAAATCAAATCACAGAACTGCCACGAAGAAGTTCGCCGAGTTGGATGGCGATGACGTGATTCTCGATGGTTGGATCGAACCGGCAATCAAGCGAAGCGAAGGATGGGTATTTGTCTGGTCCACCTGGAAAGTTATGGAGCGATGGCAATCCACACTCAAGGAATTCGGTGATCTGACGAATCTCATTGTCTGGCATAAGCCAGGGGGATCTATGGGAGACCTAGATAAAACATTCTGCTCGGATCACGAAATTGCGTTTGTATTCAACAGGGGCGCACGGAGGAGAGGCAAGAGGATCGGGTCGGTGTGGACGTTTAACAAGGATGCTGCAGCTTCGTATCAGCATCCGACTCAAAAGCCGATTGAGCTATTTGCCGAGGGGATATCGAAAACCACCGATTCCGGGCAAATCGTCTACGATCCATTCCTCGGCAGCGGCACGACAATGCTGGCAGCCGAACAGCTAGACCGAAAATGCTACGGAATGGAAATTTCGAGTCGCTATACTGCCGTGATTCTTCAGAGAATGTCAGATGCTGGTTGCAAATGTGCCCTTGACGGATAATGCCACTTATGGGTAGACCAAATAGACGTCAAAACAAAAAGCTAAAAAAAGCACTGCTGGCACGCGCAGTAGGGGCAGGCCGGACCGCTGACGATTCGCTTGATGCGCAGAGTGAAAAGTCAGTTCGCCAAAGTATGCAGGACGCCGAGTCCCGTGTGCGTGAAAGCGACGAAGGCTTGCATTCGAACCCTGTTGGTGACGACGCAGCGGTTGGGGTCGGGGGCTTGTTCCGCGACCCCTCGCTTTTGCGCCATGATGCAAGTTTGGTTCGTCGATTTGTGGCGGAACGTATCTCATGTGGCGCCGTCGACGAAGACACTGCCAAAGCATTCATTCGCCGCATGTACGCGATGGCTGGAAAGGCCAAAAAGCCGCGAGACTTATCTAGCCTCGCAAATGCTCTGAACGCATTCTCAAAATCGGAGCTGGAATACCTGAAGTTTCTCGGACACGGTCCGGCAGCGATTAGACCTGGCCCGAGCATTCGAGCTCCTCAGCGTATCGGCGTGGCGCGAGATGATGACGACAACGTGATTGATGGAACCGCCACGGAAGTGTTGCCGATTGGCTTTACCGAAGATCCGAGCGACGAAGATTTGGACGCAACGTTGTTGGTTGCCGAACAGTATTCGATCACGGAGTTGTTGCGCCCGGCTGAAGATGGAGCGGAATAAGCTTCAAACAGAAGTTGTTTGCGCCTCGGCAACGAGCTCGCTATCGCTCACCGTTGCCCGGGTAATCCCCCAAACCCCCTTATAAATTAAAACCGCCGGAAACGTCAATCAGGAGATCAACCGAAATATTGCCGTTTTCAAAAAAAAGACTCTCCTAGCTATTGACCTGTGTCCGACACTGGTTATAATGAGGGCATGGCGGCGAGGATGACCGGCGACCGATCGGCACAAGACTGCCAGCAAAAGGGAAAAACAATGACCAACGCAACAACCAGGTTCAACTACAATAGCGCTCTTTACGAATGCGTTACCGAGTACGGAATTTACGAGCAAGTCCATATTTCCGGCGATTACGGTCTGTTCCAGGAAGACGATGAATGTCACGTTAACTGTCTCGTGTACGCGAATGGCGAATCCCGCGAAGTCAGCTACGGTGAAGAGCACGAAATTGACGGAGCAATATACGTGGCGACGAGCAATGGTTGGCTTATAACGCTCGCGGACGGAGATAGCGACGTACTCGAGTCCCTCGGACCAGTCGACGATGACACGCCAGAAATCACCGTCGAAGATGTGTTTGGTCGAGTTTCCGCTGGGCACGCCGAGACGCCGAACAGGACGATTAAAGCCGACTGCACACAACTATCACAACTCGCCGAGTCGCTCGGCTACGAGTCAATTAAATGGGACGCGGGCAACGATTGTTACAGCGGGTACGGCGCGTCAGATCCAATGGATCGCAGCCGCGACAACGCAGGCGGATTTTTCTTGGCCGCCGATGACGACGAATTGGCGGAGCTGTTAAATCGGCACAACCTAACTCCCGTGGAAGGATTCGCCGCCGGGCCAGGCTACGCACCGACGGCGCTGGTCGAGGTAGAAGAATGATTTTTGAGCATGAAGAAACTGGCATCCAGGTCGCCATCGCAATGACTGAGGAGACTGACTCAGACTACGGCGTGGCAATCAGTAGGTCGATGGCGACCGAGTCAGGGCAGCCATGCGAGCCCTGGAGCACTGACGACCACCACGAGTTACGGCAGATTGCCTTGTGGACCAGGACGGGCCGAATCCAAATGACGCGAGTCAGCTAGTCCCGGCGACCTGCAGGACGACGGGACTAACGCAGTCGCAGTAATCAGGTGAGCGTAACGAGGAGTCAGACGATCGTGAGTAGCCTCCCAGAACAGATAACCTTCCGGCCCGGCGCATTGGCCCGGCCAATGGCAAAACGAATCCACGCCACCGGCGAAACTCCGTCCGGATACGTGCGGCGGCTGATAGCGGCTGACTGTGGCGTCGAACCGCCAGAGATGCGTGGATACGAAAAAACGATTGAGCGTGTGAATCGCGAGAAACGTAAGGGTAGATAACGCCAAAATCACCGGGTTGCCGCCGGTGCCGTTGATTTGCAAGTAATCTCCGCATTCGCGTAGCTTTAATGGCGTGAACACCCCTCTCCCACGATCGATTCTGCCGCGACATCTCCGCCCGCGTCTGACGTCGTACATTCCGCACGAGCCAACACCGGTTCAGCGGTTGTTCTTGTGCATGCCGCACAAGGAGGTCTTCTACGGCGGCGCTGCCGGGGGCGGCAAAAGCGATGCACTGTTGATGGCTGCGCTGCAGTACGTCGACATTCCAGGCTATAGCGCACTGATCGTGCGAAAGACGCTGGCCGACGCGAAGAAGCCGAACTCCATCCTCTACCGTGCGAAAGAGTGGCTAAAGCACACTGATGCGCGATGGTCGTCAGAGGAACACGCCTACTACTTCCCAGCCGGTGCGATTCTCAAGTTCGGAAAGCTGGCGAATGTCGGCGACGCATTTGATTACCTAGGGTCGGAATATCAGTTTGAGGGATTTGACGAGCTAACGCATTTCTACGAGGCAGACTTCGAGTACGTCACGTCGCGGATGCGAAAAACAAAATGTCCCTACCACAAGGACAAAATAGATCGTGGTTGCCCAACGTGCCTCGAGTTCGCCGCGTTGTCGAAAGTTCCGCTGCGGATTCGGACGGCAAGCAACCCTGGCGGAAAAGGGCACATATGGGTCAAGCGTCGTTACGACATCGGATTGGTGCCAGGCAAGACAGCACCGAGCGGCCGACCTCTCTACATGGGCCGGAACAAGAAGCGGCCGCACATTCCTGCCTTCATCCACGACAACCCGTTCCTCGATCAGACCGAGTACGAAGAACAGCTGAAATCGATCAGCGATCCGGTTACGCGTGAACAGCTATTGTCCGGCGATTGGGGCGTAAGCGAAGAGGGAAGGTTCAAGCAGCACTGGATGAAGTTTTACGTCCAGGACGGCAGTTGGTTGACAACGAGCCAGAAGACTTGGAACGAGCAAGAGCTGCAAACGTTCATGATGATCGACCCCGCGGCTTCATCTGCATCCACGCCGGGAACCAAGGAGTTGACAAAGAAGATTGCGAGCCACACGGCAGGCGGTGTCTTCTCGCTCACGCCGCATGGTGATTTGCTTGTCAGGGAAGTGTTCCGACATCAAAAGGAAGCTCCGTACACGAAACACATGATTCGCGAGAAGTTGGCCAAGTGGGATTGCTTGTTTGTTGGAATGGAGTTGTCAGTTTTGAGCACACACATGATTCAGATGCTTAGAACTGAGGGTTTCAATATCCGGCCGTTCCCGCACAAAGGGCAAGACAAGATTGCTCGATCGGTGAAGGCAGCCAACTTGCTTGAATCAGGAAAGGTCTATTTGCCCGAAGTCGCAAGCGATTGGAAACAAGAGTTTGAAGACGAAATCTATGTCTGGCAGGGATTGAAGGAAGAAACCGACGATCAGGTTGACATTTTCAGCTATGCCGGAATCCATGCCCATTCGAAGCGGTCTGGTTCGACAGCCGCGCCAGTCGTGGTGATGTGATTTGATCGCTGATTCATTTTGCTGATACGTTGCGAGGGAACCGAAAGGAAATACCGGCATGGCAACAAAATCAGCGGCTACTATCAAAGCCGAAGCAGAATCGCTACTCCCGGACAATCTCACGCGGGCGATAAGTGCCGGTGACGTCCGAGTCAGAATCACGGATATAGCCGATAAGCTTGCCGAGTTGGAGTTGTTCTTTGCGTCGTCTACGCACTTAGCAGCGGCTCGCGTTCTGTCGACGGTGTCGGTGTCTGTGGCGTCGGCGCCCGAGGACATCGACAGCGTGACGATGGCGGAGAATGACCGCGTGTTGCTCACCGGCCAGGCCAATCCAGAACAGAACGGCGTGTGGCTTTACAACGGTGATGCCGTCGCGATGACTCGCCCGGCAGACTTTCCAACAGGGCGTTCGTTCAAGCTGGCCACTGTCGACATCACCGAAGGGACACACGCAGGCAAGACGTATCAGCAATCGGCAGCGGGCGTTGTCGACACAAACGATCAGATATGGGCCGAGCTCACTTCGACGGCGAGCGGCCATCAAGACAGGCTAGAAATCGGGGAAACCACAACACGACAGGTCACTCTTCTTGCGACTCCAGTGACTAAGGTTGTCGGCTTCACGCAATATGGCCGCGCCATCATGGAGGATTACCACTTCACCGTAGCTGGAACAACGGTAACTTTCACCGATGACGGCTTGCTGGACGGAACGAAAGTAACGTTGAGTTACGAATCAGCTGCGGCGCCGGTAGTGACCGAACGGACGTCGGTTGAATTCGACACCGCTGACGGAACGGTGGTCAATCTGCTGGCCGTTAGTGCGATGGAAGTTCAATCAAGCAATACAAATTCGGCGTTCACGACATCTGGCGGGAAAACAGATCTGATGGTTGTGAACAGAAAAGCAACGGCGATCACGGTTAATGGGCTGGACGTCGACGGGTTGCAGTCGGTCGACCAAAGGTACTTTGGCGGGGCGTGGTCTATCGTGATGAAATACGCTTTGTCGCTGCTGTTGGCTTGTTTCTTGTTTGGTGAATCGAAGGCACAAGAGGATTTCTTGACGTCGTCGAATGGGATGCAGACTTCTGCGCGGTCGCGAACATCGCCAACGGTTGCTGGTCTTACTTCACTGGACATTCAGGAACCGCTGACCGTTGTTGACGGGATAGCAGATGGCGAGTTTGTGATTGTCCCGTATGTCGGGCGATTCTGGTACGACGACGACAACGCACAAACGCCGAACGCTGACACCGTTGTTGATGCCGGTACGTTGGGTGGAAACTTCATCAAGGAGTTTCTAGCGGCGCCTTCGCTAACGACGGCGCAACTCGGTGATGCGGATGTATTTTGGCTTCCGACCGGTCACCGAGTGGTTGTGTACGACACGACCACGGCGACGTACAAAACTGCGGTCGGTGGCGGTGCTGGCGTAGTCGTAACGCTATCCGAGTTTCTTGTTGCGGACGCTACGCCGTCGACTTCTGGTTTGATGTCGGCTGCGGATAAAACGAAGATTGATGCACTTGCTGCGACGAACGTGAAGTTTGACGTGTTGGACTGGTCGGTAGCTGTCGGCGTAGGAACTGTCACGTTGACAGAATCGCCAGCAAACCCAGAGGCGGTGATCTTTCACATGCTCGCTGGTGCGGCGTATCAGGCGACAGCGTCCGCAGAGCCGGGCGTTTATGTGACTTTGAGTGGTGCGGGAAACCAGACGGCAACTATCAACGCCGCAGACCTAGCGGTTCCCGATGGACAGAGGGTGATTGTGATTTATGAATACTAAACTCAAGCGTGCGTTGTTTCTCGGTTGCTTGTGTGTGTCGTCCGCAGTTGTTGCGCAAACGAACACGGGCGGGTTCCCGCCGAACATGCTGGCCAAAGATGCGTCGATTCGGAATTTCGATAGCTTCGCGAACGTCGACGCCTCGGATGGTTTGCGCGACGGCGAGCGGATTACATTCGACAATGCGCCGGGGCTGTTTGTATACGAACTGAGTGCATCTGATACTGTTGACGGTACATCTAGTGGTCCTGGAGTGGTTTCGCTCGGGCCTGGGGGCGTGGGAAGAATCAGGCGAATCCGAACAGGACCAGAAGTGTATCCCGAATGGTGGTATGTCAACGCAGCCGACGGCGTAACCGACGCGACAGCAGCAATAGACGCAGCGATAGGCTACACCGACGCGAATGGCGGCGGCGTTAAGTTGTCTTCAGCAACATACATCGTCACGTCGATCGATCTGAGCGACTACGACGGCGAGTTCTTTCGTGGTGCCGGTAAGTTTCGAACGACACTTCGTTCGAATACTACCGAAGACGCCATTATTGTCATGAATGCGGCATCCACGCACGAAACAGGAACTAGCACTAACAAGATTGACATCGGAGGATTTACGCTCGATGGCAACACGAACACAACCTATGGGCTGGACGTCAATCGATTCCACATGGCGAAGCTTCACGACATTTTTGTGACGCAGTGTCAAACCAACATTCGCCTGCGAAACTGCTGGTATCTGACAGTTGAGAACGTGAGCGCCGATGCCGCAGAGTCGCAAGGGTGGTTGCTAGATGAAGTGCTTAATTCTGTGCTACTCAAAGGCTGCAACTCTACTACCGACGATGCCGCAGCAACGAACGTGTTTGTTAATGCGGCCAACTCCGTAAAGTTCGACTCGTTCGTAAGTGAGGGGACGCCGACCAAGGGGATCGTCATCGACGACGGATGCCGAAACGTGTCGTTTTCTAACTTGCACGTAGAGAGCGACAATTGCGGGCTGTGGGTGACGCCCGGTACGCAACGCAATACAGTGTTGACGGTCAGGGATTCGCTGTTCTGGCAATGCCGAAACCCGCTAGTGATGGAGGGGGCCAATTCGCTCGACCGATTAGAGTGGCGGAACAACCAGATCGCTACGTTCTTGATACCGCGAACCTACACCGCAACATGGGATCAAACGTCAGACACGTTCACGGCATCTGGGGAGGCGGCCATCAGCCCCGAGGTGCCGGTTACGCTTCACATCACCAGCGGAGGATCGCTAACGGGATTCTCCGACGGCGGCACGTACTATGCTGTCAACATTGACTACAACGGGGCATCTGCTGGACTGGGTTCGCCCGAGAATGGCTTGGTGCCCGAGTTCCAGTTGTCGGCCACGAAAGGCGGTGCAGCGATAACCAACAGTGACGCAGGGTCGGGGACGTTAACCTTAGACGCAAATGCACTGACAGTAGAAATCAAGGCCGAAGATTTCGCGGTCGATGGGTGCGTGATCGAAGACCGATTATCTGGTGTCGGTGGAGCCGATGCGACGTTTGCTGAAGAGTGTGCGATCTACTCGACACCCGAGATCGGGAATCGAGGGTACATCACGCAACGAACGGACCACAAGCAGATTCAATTCAACGCGCGAGAGCTGAAATACAACGACAGCGAGTATACGGACATGCTCGACCAGCAAGCAGCGACCTGGGACGATACGACAGACGAATTCACGATCAGCGGCGGCGGTTCCGGATTGGCAGATGGAGTTCCCGTTGTATTTGAAACGACAGGTTCGATCACAGGCTTTACGGCGAACACTACGGTCTTCTGGGTGGTCAACTTCGCGTCTGCTACAGATGACACGTTTCAACTGTCTGACACCAAGGGCGGGTCCGCAATCGATAGTGCCGACGCAGGCACCGGAACGCACACGATCGACATCTTGACGGCACTGAATCTACCTCGCGAAATCGGCAACACGTGGTACGGCGATTTCACAATCGCACAGCGGCTGGTGAGTACGGACCTCGATATTGAGACGGTTCGACTCTCGATCAATAGCGACAACTCAGTGACATACGTGTCGGTCAGCGACAAAGGAGCGTTTGACCTAATCGAGGACGCATCTAGCAAACCGGGATTCGTCTGGGACAACGACGCCAAGGTGCTTTACTGGAACTCTCTTTACACAACAACAACCGGCATTCTCACGCTCGATCTACAACAGCGCGGATTTTAATACCATGAAACGCAAATCAATAATCGCGTTGCTGCTGTTGGCGGCGACGTGTCACGGCCAAACCTTATCGACGCGAACGCAAGATCAGATCGACGGCGTATCGCCTATCGAGACCACGAGCGGTTCGCGGCTCGTAATAGGTCCGAATGGTGAATTGCTCGTCGAGTCGCCAAACGGATCGGGTGGATCTACCTACAAATCGGAAGGCGAATCGGTAAAGCAAACCGTCGAGATTGAAGCCGGGTTCTTCACGCTCGCCGGATCGATACCGAAGCTCGGTTTTCTTGATGAGACCACGGACGCGTACCGCGCGTTGTATGGAACGCTTGTCCATCCAATCCGCGTGCAGGATGCGGAGTTCATGCCAAACGTTGTGGTCTTGAGTGTGTCAGCGGGAACGGGAACCGGCGGTAAGGATGTTCTTACGTATCGCCCGTTGTCGCGTCCGATCATGTTGACCTCAACGGCTCATGGCCTGACAGGAACTATCTATGTTGGCGACGACGGTGAACTGACAAGCGAACCGCCTTCCGGTGTATTTCGCAAGATTCAGGTTGGCCAAGTCTTCGACGCAAACACAATCACGCTATCGACAGGTAAGGCAACGCAAGTCGAGCCACCGCTAACGAAAACCTTTCGGGCAACGGTTCGCTCGCGGTTCGAATACTTGCCCGGCGAAGTGGGTACAGCGATTTCGTCGATGACGTCTGCGGGTGGAGATGCACAGATCTGGCGAGACGACGCGAACGTCAACAGTTCGCCGACGTCTGACGAGATGCTTGCCACGATCCACGACCGAGACAACGCCGACGAGATTCGATTCAGTGGCTCGAATACGGGCGTCACGATTACGTTTGCCGCTGAGTCGTACGTCAGTGACATGTGGTTTCAGTTGTCGCGGCTAGTCCCGTGGGCGACTCGAACCAGCTGCGATGTCAAAGTGTATCCAACGGCCGCATCGGGGACGGCAGACCAGACGATTGCGATTTGGGCTGCGGGCGATCCCGACGGCGTGTTGAATCAGAAGTGTGAGATCAATCAAGTCTGCGGAAAGATCGAACTAGTCTGGGCATCGAATGGCAACGCCGTGAACGCCTCGGGCGGATTACAGCACGTCGAGATTTTTGGAAAGCCGCGACTCGAAACGATCACAATCAGTCCGGGCAACTCAAAGATTCCGTTCGATCGATGGGACATCCTACCCGAAGAGAAAATGTTTCGTTGCTCTGCGCGATGGCTACCCGGTCAGCACGAAGCACAGACGGGTATCGAAGTCGACGCAAACGAGATCTACATGAACTTCTTCTTCGATTGGGGGAGGCCGTGGGACACGTCGTCGTCGACACTTGCAACGACAGTCAGCACAGACACATTTGGGCGCCGTGGCTACTTCGATTGGGTAAACAACGGAACGGGAACGTACAACAAAGGCTATCACTGGAATTCGATCGACGTCGAATACGAAGGGACGTACAACACTGGATGGACGTATCACCCTGACGATGACGTAGCCGCGGCTGCCGTGAAAACGTCGAGATGGGAAACGGCCTTTAAGTCATTCCGGGGTATCTCGCCAAACAAATTCTACGGGCCGTACACGCACCCGAACGGTGGCAATCGATCCGCCATGCAAGGCTACATTCGTCAGTCGGGTGGCGCACCTTTGCAAAGCTACTTTCGCCGAGCACTTGAGCGAGAGAACATCGCACAGCCGCTCTACGATCGGTCGGACTATACTTGCCCGCCGTTGTACGACGTCGCGGGTCACACGTTGGCCGATGTCAAGATTCTCACCGAGCACTTTCGAGACATGAGCCACAATCGCGGATTGTTGTTCATTCCGCATGTCAGCGCACGAGGACATGCGACAGACACGATCGACGCTGATTGGTCAGAGAAGCTCGCGTTTATTCTCGACACCGCTGACGGCATAATGATTTTCGAGCCGAGCACCGACAACCCACTTAGCGAAGCGAATAAGCTGACCGCGGCGCAGGTCTATCGCGACGAGATTGATCGACTGCAAACGCCCGCCACGCCAGCGGCTGCATCGCGTAAAGAGGATTCCGACGCACTGGCTGCGACGTCCGGCACGCTCAGTATTGATTTTGACGCGGGAAATTACGACAACAAAACGGTCACTGTGACGGGGGCGTATTCTCCGAGCTGGACGCCGACGCGACTTGGCATCTACTCGCTGACAATCACGATGGATGGAACTGGTGGTCACACGGTGACGCTGCCGACCATGATCGGCACACCGCCGACGATTGACACGGCGGCAAACGAAAGCACGGAGATTATCTTTTTCTGGAACGGGTCGGAATCGATCGTTCTCACGCAATCACCATAGAAAGTTCGTAATGCATGAAGAAACCCCCTGGGGTTGGTTTCTTTCGGGAGTAGGAATCGTGATAGCAGCACTCGCAACAACTGTCACCGCACTTTGGAAGATGAACGAAACCAAGAACGCCAAGGCGATCGCGGACCAACAGCAAACGATTGTGCAGCTAACGCATCGATCGCAAGAGTGTGAAGCCGATCGGTCACAACTAAATATCCGACTTGCGGTTCTTGAGGATCGCATGGCAATAGAGGAAGAATAAAATGCGTACGCTAATTTTCTTGTCCGTTTCATTACTCGCAGCAACCCTCAACGCTGCTACTGTTCGCTACGAGCTGCTCAATGAGCCGGCCAAGCAAGGCGGCAAAGATGTTGCCGGCTTCGTCATCGTAGAGACGTCTGGCAGTGCTGTTCCTGCCCGTGGGTTCGTCCCTCTGGGAAACATCGTTGACTGGCAGGTAGAGTGCGACGGGCAGGTCATTGCAGCGGCTACGGCGAATCGCGAGACCCGTGGCGTGTCGATTTGGAATCAAGGCTATGGCAACAACCTGGTAGCTACGCCCGATGGTCTGTATATGCAGGGCTACGGTGAGTCTGGGTCGTATATCGAGTTTGAAAACATCGTAGGCGGGACACCTCCGTACACCGAGAGCGTGACGTATCGAATCAAGACTCGATCGGTCGGTCAGAAGAAGGAAGTATCTGGCCGAACTGTTGTCGTCTGGGAGGACATGATCGAGAGGAAATTCTTCTCTGGCCAGTCTCCGAACTGGACGTACGGAATCAACACGCTTACACGTCCGACCGTCGAGCCACTGAAGTATGCGAACTACATCAAGATTGCAGACAGGCCATCGCTCGTACCTCGTGTCGTGCCGACACCGCCAACGCCAGTTAATCCGCCAGTGGTGGCGCCACCTGCACCAGTCGAGCCGACAGGCAACCTATCGCAGCTCAAGGCGAGACGCAGTCAGTTGATCCTGGAGCTGTATCAGGTTCAGAATCAAATCGATTCTCTCCAGTAATCATGAAGCCCCTGCTGGTCGTCTATCATCCTGACTTCGGACGGTTCTATCGGTTCCGTCGCCAGACGATGCTAGATGTTGTGGCCGCAAGCCTGGACATTGACATTGTGTTTCCGGTAGGCCGATGGTTTCGTGCGTGGCGAGATAAAGACCGCGGCAAGCGACCAAGTCGAGAACTTGCGGCGTTCGACGTGCTGACACACGGGCGGAAGGTAATCCTAGCTGGCTACTCGGACGGCGCGGGGCTCGCAAACTACCTCACAACGTATCGCAGCGAGCAGGTGATCGCGGTAGTGTCCTACGCTGGCCGGCTGCAACGCGGGAAGTTCGACACGACGCGTAAATGCCCTGTGCTCGATCTGTGGAACGGCAGGGATGGCCGCATAGACAGTGCGCAGCATCTCGGCATGGTGGCAGCGTACGAAATGCACGGACACAAGGTGCAAACTGAAAAGCTGAACAATCGCAAGTGGCATTGGGGCGGATGGGATGCAGCGGCCAATCTGAAAATACAGCGGTTTATCTGTGCCGCATTGGCGGTTGTTGACAGATAGTTTGCATATGCATACAAATCAGGAAGTAACAAATTTGCACGATAACGGAGGTGTTGGGATGGGATTTATCGCAGGGCTCACGCAAGCACAAATTAACGAACAGATCGCCGACGACTGGGGCTGCATTAAAAACCAGATCTTTGGCGATCGTGATTGGGACGAGGTGAAAGGCCACGTTGGCCGTATCGCTGGAGTAAAGCTCATTGAGGTCAATATGGACCTCGAATGCGATGAGACCGACGAAGCATTCGGTTCCCAGACTGCTGACGGTCTCTTGTCTGACGTCTGCGACTGCGCCGCGGCAATGGGTGTCGAGGTTCCGATGCGGGGCGAAGCGTTAGCTGGTAATTTCGCACAAACGATCATGCTGAAAATTCTTCTCAAGATCATGGAAGACGCGGACTGGGGCGAGTGGATCGAGAGCCTGATTCGCAGTTGGATTGACTGAGGATAAATATCCGATGTTCGAATCACAGGTGCGGAAGGAAATTGCGATGACACGTCTTGGGAAATGGGTGATACTGTTCCTGCTGATTCCATCATGGGCGTTAGCGGACACCACCGAAGACATCGCGGCGGATACCGGTCTCACTGGCGACGTTGTCGTTGACGCAGAGATTGCAGATGCCGAACCGATTTTGGAGCAAAGCACGAAGCGTCAGAAGCTCTATTTTCTCCCAGGGACAAAGTCTGGACTCGTTGTCCAGAACATTATTTGCGCGCGCAAGTGTGCAACGTGTATCGCGGAGACGGTTAAGGGGCGAGACCAGTTGCGTGTCTACCGAAAGGACTTGCCGAAAAGCAAGAAGTTTCCAGACGGCAGCGAATTGCTAATGCTGCTTGGCGAGCCAGGAACGGAAGTGCTTCTGACGCAGACGTTTGCGGATCCGGTTGGAGTTCAGCGGACGAAGTTCAAGCTCTCCGGATCGATCGTTCAACCAGATCCAGTCAAGCCGGTTGTTCCCGATCCCGTTAAACCTGATCCGCCGAAGCCAGTTGATCCGGTAGTGCCAGTGTCGTTCGACTCGATCCACGTCGTGATAATCGAATCGCCCAACAGCACGCAGCCGGCACAGTCTCGCATGATGCAAGACTTGCGAGCATCCAACAACGCTGGTGCCGACCGGATGACGATCTACGATGTCAATGGGCAAGACGAGACCGGCAGTCAATCGACGATCGTCAAGGCGTACATCGCAAACGTCGACGCAGGTCAGCCGTATCCGTATTGGTTCGTGGTTGGCGTCAAGAAAGGCGCGAAGGGCGCGATCCTGAAGGAAGGATCATTGAAGTCATCGGCGGAGGTGATTGATGAGGTCAGGCAGGCACGGCGCAAGCACGACATCACCGCAAAGGTGGTTCGCAGGACGGACACGCGAATCGCGAAAGTAGCGGGCTACTGGAAAACTGTGCCATGCCCAACGTGACCAAGCAGGACGGAACGTGTGTGGGTGCAGTCTGCACCAGCATCTAAACCGAGATCGGGAGTGTATTACCAGTCTGGGCTGTCGTCGTGGACGTGGCCCGGTGACCTCAGAACGCACTTGCAAGGCTCGCCGCATAACATAGACCCAGCGTTTTGCATGACGGCATCAGAAACGGAATTGCGACGACTTCACGACAGCTTGCATAGTAGGTAGGGAATCATGGCTAACATCGAACAATTTACCGACTTGGAATTGCAACGGCAGGGCAGGGCAACCGGTCTTGTTGACAGTGATGAAGCCGATCAAGCGTACCTGGACGGTCTGGAATCATTCGGCAACGTTCACGCCAAATTGATGATTCCAAAAGCTGAATGGGGCAACTACGACGATGCGTGGAAGAACCTTCGTGCCGCGGTGAAGTTCCAGCTAGACCAAAAGAAAGAGCCGAGCTGTGCGTCATTCGCTCAGATTCAATGCATGCAGACGCGAGGCTACCATCAGTTCGGAAATGAGTTCGTTCAGTTGTCACCGATATCGCTTTACAATCGCGTGCGGTTGGGTGACGGCGGATCATTCATCGGCGACAATTTGAAGCAATCCAGAAATCCCGGAATTCTGCCTCTCGATTGCGCGGAGAATCGCGGCAAGTACGCTCACTTGCACCCCATGAACGGCGAAAACAAACGGCTGCCGAACGGATGGGAGAACACCGCAAAGCTATTCCAAGTCGAATCGTATCTGCGGGTGTCATCGCCAGAGGAATGGTTTGCTTCGCTGATCGCTGGCTTCCCAATGAACTACGGGCGCGACGGACATGCTATCGCTTCGATCTATCCAGTTTTGAGTCGTGGCAACTGGGTGTTCGCTTACAAGAATTCATGGGGTAGCAACTGGGGTGACGACGGATTTGGATTCGATTCACTCGGCAAGATCAGCCGTTGTACCGGCTATGCTGTCCAATCGATTACCGTGCATGATGCACTTGAGCCAATCGCATTAGCGGAATCACAGAGCAACACGAGGATCGCATGACAAGCAATGACGTATTCACAACGGGCCAGGTGGCGAAGATCTGCAAAGTGGCCCCACGGACTGTAAGTAAGTGGTTCGATTCAGGGCGGCTAAAGGGCTATCGAATTCCTGGCTCCCAGGACCGACGCATTCCTCGTAAGTATCTAATCGAATTCATGACGGAATATGAAATTCCGATTGAGTATCTCGAAGCAACACCAGCTTAATGTTCACGAAACGTTCTATTGATTCAAAGGGAAGTTCATTATGGTTCGTCTGTTAGTACTAGTCGCTGCATTAGCAGCATTCACTCCGCCTGCCGATGCAGGCATCCTATACAACATGCGATCGCGGATTCACGCACGTCGTACGGCAAGAGCAAACGGCGAACGACCAGTCTTGCAGAAGCTTGCGAAGGGAACGAGAGCCATTGTCTCGCTACCGGTCCGTGCGTTTCGTGCTCGGCGTGCTACTGTCAATGCGCGACGGTCTGCTATGTTCAGCAATTCTGCTGGTGTTTCTGCCAATGGTCCCGCTGTTAATGCTGGCGCATCTTGTGCGAATTGCACGTCGCGAGCGGTAGAAGTAATCGAGGTTTGCCCGAACGGGCGTTGTCCTCTCTAAGCCCCTTGCCGGGAGTTTGCTTGGCCAGCCGCAGTATCCCTTGTTCGCTGAGGCGGGCCGGTTTTGTCCTCTGAAAGAAGCCACGGTATGGCCACCGAAGAACAGCTGGAACTCGCGCCAGAGGACTACCGGCCGGATCAGTGGAATGACGGATCGGTTGTGTTCGATGGCATGCGTTACGACTCTCGCGAGCATGCCCGCTGGGCGTTCGTGATGTCGCGACTGAACGTCAATTGCGATTACCAGCCGGAACACTTCGGTCTGACCATCGACGTCGGATTACGGCCAACGTTCCGCCTGACGAAGGCGTTCGGCAGCGATGGTCCGAACGGGTTCCTGCATTGCGTCGCATGCGAGCCAAGCAAGGCGACGCAGTTCTGCTGTCAGTACCTCGCGCACAATACTGGCTTGCCCGTGTGGATCGCTATCGGTAGCATCAGGCCACCGAGCACGGTCGATGGGCCAATGCCGATCCTTGCAACGACAGGCTCAGGCTACAAGCTCGCATCTGTTGGTATCGGCGAAGTAGAGCGGTTCATATTTTGCCCGCACGATTCGTCGTACGCTACAAATTCACGCCTTGCGCATACGATCAATCGCGCTCAAGAATCGTTTCTTGGGCAAGTTCACAAGCCGCTCGACTTCAAGTCATCGCCAGCACAGAAAATGCTGTTTGATACTCAAACCTAAGGAGCAACCACATGACGCAACATTACATCGGAACCAAGCAGATCACGGCCAAGGAAATGACGCTTGGTGGGTACAATGCGTACCGACAGTGGACGATTCCCGCCGACGAGGACCCAACCAAAAAAGGGTATCTCGTCACCTATTCCGACGGCTACCAATCCTGGTCACCAAAGGAGATTTTCGAATCGGCCTATCTACCAATGGGCGAAGACAACGACGGGTCCACCGTTACCAAAGAGATGGTCGAAGGTTTCATTGCAGAAGCACGCACAGTGAAGTCGGGACTGAAAACAACCGTTGTGACATTGATTCTACGCAACGGATTCGAGATCACGGAAACGTCATCGTGCGTAGACCCAAAAAACTACGATCACGAATTGGGGCGTGAAATAGCGACGAGTCGAGCAACCGACAAAGTATGGATTCTTTTCGGATTCTTGCTGCAATCAGCACGAAACGGAATCACTCGGCCAACGAATCCAAAATCGTCGGGCTAGGATCGCTCGGCATTTGAATCTTATGGCGGCGACGGAAATACCGCTGCCATTTGCTTTCCGAGTTCGTGACGCTGAACACCACTCGATCGTCGATCACCCATTGATTCGAACCGGCGATCATTGCAATGCCGATGCCGTTTCCGTAGACGACCGGACCAAAGGCAATCGAATCAATCCACATTTCGCCAGCGCTGGCACCGGTGAACTTCACGGAAAGCTGCAAGTCATCGGGCATCGTGGCGGGTGCCATGATGTAGGCGGTTTTGTGCGTGTATGTGAGAGTTCCCGCGATCGTGGCGGCTAGAACTTCGATCTTCTCGCCAACCGGCGCCGTGTATCCGCCAGAGTCGCTCACGAGCTCAATTGTCAGGTCGCCATCCCATGAGGCGGTCCCGAGAATAGCAACGCTGATGGCGTACTGCCGAAGCGGCTGCAAAGCGTTTCCTCCGAGCAACTGTCGCATTTCTGCGGCGCCGGTGGTGTCCCCGGCAAACCTCATGGACGACAAGCCGCGGTAGACTTTCGACGAATCCGTTTCCTGGTTCAAGTCGCTACCGACGATCCCTGATTCGATTTCCCACCCCGTCGGCGTGTTGTCGGAACCGAAAATCTCAAAGTCACGATTCTGGATGATGTCATAAGCATTCAGTGTTGGAAGCGTAACGCTCGTTCCGCTTCCTTCGGTTTCCCAGTCCCACGGACTACTGAGAGCTGGCTGCCCTTCGAATCGCCACATTTCAGCTCCTTCGGACAAACCGTTTGTGTCTTCGTCCTGCACGCAAGTTACCGACATCGTTTCCGATGGAACTGCGAGCTCTGATCTGGTGCCGACATAGTGCGGCTGCGGGCGTCCGCCATTGACCGGGCTGTTGTATCCGTCGAGCGTCGGCGTGAGCATGATCGTGCCGTTTCCGTTGTTCACCGCAGAGAACGCAAAGCTTCCAATGCCAACGGTGGACTCTGGCACCGACTCGCTATCGACACCCATTTGGCGAGCCAATTCAGCCAAAGTCAGGTCGATGCTGCTGAGTTGCACAAGGCTTGGCAGTTCATTGACCACCGTTTCGCGGTGGTTGAAACGATCATCAATCCTGTTTGCCAACGAGTCGCACCAGCTTGCAAGCGAGTTTTTCCACGACTCGAACTGCCCGCCAAGCCCTTCGAGAACATCTAGGCGACCGGACGCAATAAGCTGCGTTTCGATCTCCGTTTGCAATGCGGGTAAATCTGGCTTTGGCGTATCGGTTGACGTTGCAGCGTTCCGAAAAAGGTCGATCGACTTGATTAGCTTGCCGGCGTCGCCGAACAGTTGTGTGTAATTGATAGCCATGATTTTGATTGCTCCTTTCGCCCCACTCTATCCTGATTTGCATGTTTGTTTCCAGTTGTGTTAGTTTTCGAAGCAGAGGAAAAATCATGCCCCGATCATTTACAAAACGCGTCGTGAAACCTGGTCGCTTCCGACTGGCCGATGACTCCGTTGTGGAAATTGATGCAGAACGCATCTCTCGATGGAATGAGAATCACCAGAAATTGCGAGCCGAAGGCTACAACGTCCCGATCCCCATCGACCACGATGACGAAGCACTGCCGACGAAGCAGAAGCTGACTCGATACGTCGACAGAGCGTGGATCGATCCGACTGGGTGGTTGACGATGGAGTTGATCGCAGAGACGGGCGAAGACGCCAAGGCCATCCAGAGCGTAAACGACGTGTCGCTTGCGTCGATTGATAAGGCGGAAGGCTTCGAGTTAGAAGATTTCATTGGCCACGTCGCGCTGACAAGAGATCCGGTCGTGAAGTCGCAGGGCCAGGCGTTGCCGAACGCTCCCGCGAT
>Ga0316192_10000800_pt1 | contig 23026 bp, 13 predicted proteins | sample MerIslwburrow_MG_FD_204931 | JGI IMG/M metagenome (GOLD analysis project Ga0316192, IMG submission 204931) | Coastal sediment microbial communities from Maine, United States - Merrow Island worm burrow | ecosystem: Environmental > Aquatic > Marine > Coastal > Sediment | place: USA: Maine...
CACGGTCTGTCGAGGAGCCAGACCTCGGCCACACACGAGACGAGAAAAGCGGCGTGGAGGGCAACCATCCACGGATAGTGGCCGGCTCCCACCTCGATCGCACCACGCGCTTTGAGGGCACGGAGATGGCGGGTTGAGACACCGAGCTCCCAAACTCGCTGGATCGCGATGATCACGATCAACGCGGTGAATACGATTCGGGAGTCAACTCCAAGGACCGTACCGTTCATCGGTCCTCCCACTTCAGGAGAACCAGCTCCGAGCAGAAACCCGGTCCCATGGCCGACATCAGACCCCAGCTGCCGTCCGGGGGTGGCGACGCGAGGTTCTCTTCCAACACCAATAAAACCGACGTCGACGACAGATTGCCGACCTCTCGCAGGGTCCTCCAGGCGCCCTCGAGGGCGTTTTCCGGCAGCTCCAACGCCTCCTGCATGGCCTCGAGCACCTTTGGCCCGCCGGGATGAGAAATCCAGGCCGCGATGTCATCCCTGGCCAGATCGTGTTCTGTAAGGAAAGCGTCAACGTCCCGGCGCAAGTAGCGCTGAACCATTTCCGGCACTTCGGCCGAGAGGACGATCTTGAAGCCCTTCTCCGATACCTCCCAGCCCATCACTCCCTCGCTGTCAGGGTAGAAAGAGGAACGGCTGGCAACGACCCGCGGGCCCCTCGGGGTGCGATTCTCCCCCACCAGGACCGCGGCCGCGGCACCGTCCCCAAAGAGTCCCGAACCAATCAGGTTCTCAACCGACAGATCACTCCGCTGCAGGGTCAGCGAACACAACTCCACCGACAACAGCACAGCGACCTCGTCCGGGTGACCCTTCAAATAGTCGGCCGCGCGGGCGACACCGGCGGCCCCCGCGAGGCACCCGAGACCGAAGATCGGCACGCGCTTCACGTCGGATGGCAAGCCAAGCCGGTTCATGAGGCGGGCATCGATCGACGGCGTCGCGATGCCGGTGACAGTCGTGAAGTAGAAAGCGTCGACCTCGTCAACGCCGAGCCCGGCGCGGTCGAGCGCCGTCAAAACGGCTTTGCCGCCGAGTTCCTCCGCGACCCGTATCCAGTGATCGTTGGCCTGGCCCCAGGTCTCGATTTTGGGGTATTCCTGGATCGGCAGCGCCAGATGGCGCCCGCCAACCAGGACGTTGCGGTGGAGCCTCTCGATCCGACCGACGTTGTGATAACGCTCCGCCCACTGTTCGCGGAACGCCGACAGCAACGTCTCCTGATCGTAGTAGTGCGCCGGCAGCGCCGATCCAACGGAAATGATTCTCATGGCACGCACATCCCAGTCGCCGCCTCCCGGCTGCATCGACTGTCGACTCTCCACTGAATGTCATAACAGACCATTGCCGAGTGCAACAGTCAAATTCTTATGAGTATTGCTTTTTGCAAAGAATCCTTTGGTTGTCACTCCCGTCACTCCTGATCGGGCCGAAACCCGGTAGCATGTTCCGAGATGGGCGACGATCAAAGAAGAATTCCTGCCGGAAAACGGTTGCCTTCCGCGATCCTCGCTGGAGTCGCCGTCGCTCTCACGGGCGCTATCTGGGCCATCGGGTGGCTGCCACCGTTGGAGCGGACGACGGGAGACCTTCTCCTCCGCGCCTCGCCCTCCGGAGATGACCGCGAGGTGCCGGTCGTCGCGATCCTGATCGACGACGAGGCGGTCGAACGTTACGGCCCCCTTCCCTGGTCCCGTGCCCGGTTGGCGGAGCTCGTGGTTGCCTCCACCGCCTCGGGCGCGCTCGGCATCGCCCTCGATCTGATCCTCGCGGAGTCAACCGACCCGGAGACCGATCAGGCGCTTACAGATGCTCTCGCCGACGTCCCGGTTGCGCTTGCCGCCGCATTCGATCGGAACGGTTCCTGGCTGCTTCCAAACGAATCTCTGGGCGGCGCGTCCGTTGCAGCGCACGCCTACGGCGAGGTCGGGCCCGACGGCGTCGTGCGAACCATTGCAGCCACCAAACAGGGGCGCGGGCTCTCACTCCCCGCCCTCTCGCTCGCCGCCGCCCGGTTCCTGAGACCGGAGTTGGCGATCGAGCCAGGTGCCGAGTTGCGGCCCGAGTTCCGACCCGCCCCTCAGCACATTCCCAGCCTCAGTGCAGCCTCGGTTCTCGATGGATCCTACGAACCAAAAGAGATAGCTGGCCGAGCAGTTTTTATCGGTATTTCAGCAACCGGCGCCGGGGATCAGTTCGTCGTGCCGACCGGACCCCGCCACGAACCGGTCCCCGGTGTGCTGGCACACGCCTCGGCCACGATCTCCATCACGCAGGGCCGTCTTCTCCGCGTCCCGGGCCCCTTGTGGTCACTCGCTGCGGCCCTCCTCGTGGCCGTCGGTATTCAGTTGATTCGTGACCGCCGCGGAGCGTTCGATCTCGCAGCATTCGCGGCCGTCGCGGCGGGCCTCATTCTGCTGGCGATGGCTGCAATCCGTTTCAGCCTCCTCTTGGTCCCGGTGACATCGTTGCTGACGGTGGCCGTGGCGTCTGCCCTTCTCCGAGAAACAGCGGAATCACGGTCAGCGCGGAGGGAGAGCGGTCATCTGCTGAAAGCGGTGCTCGAGCATGTTGGCGCAACGCCCTCTACGGTACCCCGTACAGCAGCCGGCCGACTCGATGCCCTGCGGCGTCTCCAGGACCGGGTCCTCGAGGAGGATGCCACCCGCAGAGCGCTGCTCGCCGACATGGAGGAGGGAGTCATTCTGTGGGACGTCAACGGTGAAGTCGTGCTTGCGAACCCAGCTGCAGAGCGACTGTGGGGCGGCATGCCCGAGCTGACCGAAATCACGCAGAGTTTTGATGACACAAACCCCCTCGTTCTGACCCGCGGCCGACGTCACCTCGCCATCGGGGTGACCGACCTCGGCCGGGGCCATCTCGCCATTCTTCGTGACGTCTCGGCCGAGCGCACTCTCGAAAAACGGCGCCGGGAAATGCAGCGGCTCGTCTCGCACGAGCTGAAGACGCCGCTCGCCTCGATCGCCGGATTCGGTGAGAACCTCGAAAGGTACGAGCTGTCCGGCGACGAACAACGGCGCGTGGCGTCCCTGATCCGTGGCGAGGCCCAACGGCTCCAGGAGATGGTGACGGTCTTCCTCGACCTCGAACAGCTGGGCGGTGGCCACTGGGATGGCGCCGCCGAAGCCATTGATCTCGGCCAACGGGTGGCCGCTCGCCTCGAGGTGCTCGACGCCGCTGCGGGCGTTCGCCAGATCATCATCACGCCATCTATCGATAGTGGCTGCAACGTGCAGGCCGTCCCGGTCCTGTTCGATCGGGTCGTCGACAACCTTGTCGGCAACGCCATCAAGTACACCCACTCAGGTGACAGCATCGACGTGGCTGTCTCTCGATCCACTGATCAGGTCTGCCTCGTCGTACGCGATCACGGCCCCGGCATCCCCGAAGAGGGGCTGGCTCGCGTGTTCGACCGTTTCTACCGTTTGCCGGGCACCGAGGTGACCGGCGCCGGGCTCGGGCTCGCGCTGGTCAAGGAGGTGGTTGATTGGCACGGAGGATGCATAACAATCGAGAGTGAGATCGGCAATGGAAGCGCGTTTACTGTCAGTCTGCCGGCAATCGAGGAGGTGTGATGCCACGGTCGAAGATACTCGTCGTTGACGACGACACGGCCATGCGCGAGATGATGGCGCTGGCTCTCGGCAAGGAGGGATTCAACGTCCATTCGGCCGCCTCAGCCGACGAGGCGCGGCGGGCGGTAGACTCGACGACTTTCGACCTCATCGTCACTGATATCTACCTCGGCGACGGGACGGGCCTCGAGCTGCTCGAACATTGCTACGAAGCGTGTCCCGAGGCGAACGTCATTCTCGTGACCGCCCATGGGACCGTTGAGACTGCCGCCTCGGCACGACGTCTCGGCGTCTTCGACTACCTTGCCAAACCGTTCGAGGTCGATACTCTGGTCGAAAGAGTCCGAGCGGCCCTGCACCGACCGTCCGACGCCGGCGCCGAGTTGGAGCTCGGTCCCGAGTCCCTGATCATCGGCAGCGATCCGGCGATCGTCGAGGTTTATAACGCCGTCGCCCGGGTCGCGCCGCTGCCGATTCCGGTGCTGGTCAGAGGCGAGACTGGGACCGGCAAAGAACTGATTGCCCGCGCACTTCACCTTTTTGGCGCCAATCCCGACGGCGCATTCGTCCCCCTGAACTGTGGCGCGATCCCCGAGAACCTCCTCGAAAGCGAGCTATTCGGCCACCGCAAGGGCTCGTTCACCGGCGCAGATCGCGACCACCGTGGAGCGATCGAGGCTTCTCGAGAGGGCACCCTTTTCCTCGACGAGGTTGGCGAGCTTCCAGTCTCGCTTCAGGTCAAGTTGTTACGGTTCTTACAGTCGGGCGAGGTCCGGCGGGTCGGTGGAGAGAGGGCACACGAAGTCCCGGTCCGGGTGGTCGCCGCCACCAACCGGGATCTCCGCGCCGAGGTCGAGGCAGGTCAGTTTCGCGAGGATTTCTTCTACCGCCTCGCCGCCTACGAGATCGTGCTGCCGCCGCTCCGAGACCGCCGATCCGACATTCCCCTGCTCGTCGAGCACTTTCGTCGCCGCCACCAGGAAAGACTTGGCCTCATTGATCTTCAGCCAGCCAGCGCCGAGGTCATCGACACCCTCGTGGGTCATCCATGGCCCGGCAACGTGCGTGAGCTCGAACATGTCGTACAAAGGGCAATTGTTGACAGTGGATCGTTGGCCGACGAGCGGATGATCCGCTCCCTTCTCGCCGCAAAAAGCAGCAATCAACAGGACGTGACTTCGGAACCGGGTATCGGCGACGACCTCACACTGAAGGACCTCGAAAGGCGCCACATCGAAGCCGTGCTGCGGAGTTGCGAGGGCAACAGAACGCGGGCGGCAGAGATATTGGGAATCGAACGTAAATCGCTGTACCGCAAGGCCGAACGGCTCGGAATTGCGCTCGATCCCGAGGAGGTCGAATCATGAAGAGTCCCACAGCATCTATCGTTCTCGCCCTGGCGACGTTCGCCGCCACAGCGGCCTCGGAAGCCCCGGCCGTCCTCGAGTACGATGTCGTCGCGGTCAAACGCAAGCTGCTCCTCGAAACCACCGAAGGCGAACGGGCGCTGGAGGTGGGCGACCACGCACAGTCCGGTGACGTTCTTCGTACCGGGTCACGGTCTCGTGCCGAGCTTACGGTCATCGAGTACTCGGCTCGGTTTGTCGTCTCGTCCAAAACCAGCTTTCGGCTCGCGCACGACCGGCCGGGAGTGCTCCTCGAAATCGAGCGCGGCAGCCTGCACGCAATTTTTGGCAAGCTGCCCGAAGGCGACACTCGGGAGCGCCTCATCACAACCCCGTCGGCGGTACTCGCGGTACGCGGCACTGACTACGGCGTCGAGGTCGAGAAGGACGGCGATACGTCGATTGTCGTTTTCGAAGGGACCGTCGAGGTTTGGGACGTTGGCGGCATCGGTGAAAGGATGTTTGTGAAGGCCGGCCAGTCGAGCCGAATCAAAAGAGGAAAGTTCCCATCGAAACCTCAACAGCACGGGCTTTCCTCAAACGATTGGGACCAGGGTCGGCGGAGGGACAGCCAGATGACGGGAGGCACGCGACAGTCGCCCGGCATGGGTGCCGGAAACCAGTCGGGAAGCGGAGGATCCTCATCCTCCCAGGGCGGGTCGAAACGACACGGCGGCTGAGTCCGCCTGACCCGATCCCAGATCCCGGATACAGGATGCAGGGCCCACCCACCCACCCTCACCTGCCGCCGGGCGCCGTGGGGCGGGCGGGTGGGACCTGTATCCTGAACCCGGGTGGGCGGTCGGGCGGGTGCATCCTGTAACTCGGTGGGTGGGTGGTCAGCGGCGCCAGAATTCGCGTGAAAGCAGGGCGAGTAGGGTAAATATTTCGAGGCGGCCGAACAGCATGCAACCCGCGAGGACGATTTTAACGAGCCCGGGGAAATGAGCGAAATTGTCATAGGCGCCGATCTGACCGAGGCCCGGGCCGACGTTGCCGATCGAGGTCAAGCCGGCGGAAATCGCGGTCAGCAAATCGTAGCCGTGGGCCGCCACAACCGCTGTACCGATCAACGCAATCAACAGGTAGGCCGTGAGGAACGACCAGATTCCCGACAACACGGACTCCGAGACCACGGCGCCTCCGTACTTCACCGGCCGCACCGCATGAGGGTGGATGAGCCGGTGGAGGGTGGTGCGGAGCGAGGAGACGGCGAGCAGGGCGCGCAGACTCTTGATGCCGCCGCCGGTGGATCCGGACATTCCGCCGAGGACCATGAGACACAGCAGTACCAAGAGCGGCAGAGTCGCCCAGAGCTCGAAATCGGTCGTGCAATATCCGGTGGTGGTAAGAATGCTGACCGTTTGGAACGCGGCATGGCGAATGCTGTCCGCAAGCCGGGCCCCGTCCTTGTGGACGGTCACGAAAAGAATCGCGGTCGACACGGCGATCACGCCGAGGAAATAGCGCAATTCCGCATCCCGCCACACCTCCTTCGCGCGGCCGGTCAGGAGGCGGAAGTGGAGAACGAAATTGATCCCCGCCATCAACATGAAAAAGATGATGATCCACTCGACAGTAGCCGAGCCGAACTCGCCGACCGAGGCGTTCTTGGTCGAGAACCCTCCCGTGGCGAGGGTCGTAAAGGAGTGGCAAAGGGCGTCGAACCCGCTCAGACCGGCGAGCCGGAGAGCGACCCATTCCGCGACCGTAAAGCCTACATAGACCATCCACAGCGTGCGGGCTGTGGTCGCCAGCCGTGGTCTCACCTTGTCCGCGACAGGTCCCGGGACCTCGGCCTTGAAAAGCTGCATACCGCCGATACCGAGCAGGGGCAGGATGGCGATCGTGAAGAGGATGATCCCCATGCCGCCCAGCCACTGGCTCATCGCCCGCCATAGGAGCAGGGCACGCGGGATCACCGTCGTGTCGGCAATCACCGTCGATCCGGTGGTCGTGAAACCCGACACCGACTCGAAGAGGGCATCCACCGGTCCGAGAGAACCAGTCACCAGGTAGGGCACGGCGCCGACAACCGAGACCGCAATCCAGGCACCGCTGACGATGAGAAAGCCGTCCCGCGGGCGGATATGCCGGTCGGCGGGCGGCCGGACACGCACCAACAGGAGACCGATGACGCCCGCAACCGCGATCGTCGCCACCCAGGGCTCCAGCGACTCACGGAACACCAGGCTCGCTAAAAGAGGAAGACACAGAAAGGCGCAGTCCAGCAACAGCAACCAACCGAGGATGTGGGTCACAAAACGGCGGTTCACGGGACGGGCCCCTCTCCCACCCGGCGCTCAGGCTTCGAAGACATCATCGAGGCGCGACGCCACCTCGGCGGCAGCGGCGACGATCACCTGGTCGCCAGGTTCAATGCGATTGTCGCCGCCGGGGATGAAAATGCGATCCTCGCGCTGCACCGCCACCATCAGAATGCCACGTGGCAGACCGAGCTCGGACAGTGGCGAGGAAACCAGCCGGCTCCCCTCCACCGCCTCCACCTCGAAGACCTCCACCGAATCTTCGAGCAGGGCTGCCACCGACCTGATCCGCCCCTTGCGGGCGAAATGAAGTGCAAGACTCACCGACAGCAATCGCGGTGAAATGATGGCGTCGATACCGAGGTCCCCCACCAGACTCGACAGTGCCGCGTTGTCGACCAGCGCAAAGGTGTGAGCAGCGCCCATCTTCCCGGCGAGGAGGCAGGACACTACGTTTTCTTCGTGGCGGTCGGTGCAGGCTACAAAGCCTTCAACTCGCTCCGCACCCTCTTCCCGAAGGAGCTCACGATCGGTCGGGCTGCCGTGGATCACGAGAGTGTCGGACAGCTCCGCCGCTGCGTTCTGACAGACCGGACGGCGCTCATCGACCAGGGTCACCGGAACTCCGTCCTCCTCCAATCGGCGTGCGAGGGCAACTCCGATCCGCGTGGCGCCGGCAATCATCACCCGGCGTTCGGCGCCGCGGTGGAGCCCGAGGAGCACCAACACATTGTCGAGCTCGCCAGGGTCCATCGCGAAGTAGACCAGGTCGCCGGCTCGGATCTCGTCATCGCCGAAAGGCACCCGCCAGCGACCATCGCGGCGGATGGCCACCACCAGCATCGGGGTGGCCGGAAAAAGAAGCGCGAGGTGTGACAGAAGCAGCCCGGCGAACTCACTGCCGGGCTTGATATGGAAACCTGCGACCAGCAACTTTCCATCGAAAAACGAGACGACATCGACCGCGCCGGGAACCGGCATCAGGGACAGGATCTTTTCGACCGCCGCCATGTCGGGATTGATCGCGACACGATCTTCCCCCGGTTCTCGGGCGATGCGTCGAAAACCCTCTTCATGTCCCGGATCACGCAACCGCGCCGCGACCTTCGGCACCTTGAAAATGACCGAGCCGACCAACGCCACCACCATGTTGGCCTCGTCGGAGTCGGTGGTGGCAAGCAGCAGATCGGCGTTTTCGATTCCGGCCTTGACCAACACCGGTATGGTCGCGCCATTGCCACAGATGGTCTGAACGTCGAGCTGCTCGTTGAGGTCTGCTATCAGCTCACGGCTCTGTTCGACCAGGACCACGTCATGGCCGTCACCTGAGAGCTTTGCGGCCAGGGTCGATCCGACGAGGCCGCCACCGACGACGACTACAAGCATGTCAGAGCCTTCCGCTGTGGAGAATATTCAGAGGCTATTCGAATCATGTCGCCGTAAGTTTACACTCTTAGGCTTCAGCTATCTGCGATCAGCTTCCTAAGGGAGCGCTCCACCTTGGATCCAACGCCGATACAGCTCGAGCTCCGATTGGCGCAGTTTCTTCGAGCCGGTCAGGGTCCGGGGCATACCCTTCCCCTTTTCGGTCACGTGTTGCAGCTTCAGCCACAGGTAGGAGCGCTCGGGCTCGCCGGGCTCGACGAGCGCCATCTCGGGGTCTTGAATCGAACGCGGACCCACCAGCCTTGCGTATCCCACTCCCGGATCGAGCACCAGCTTGGCCTGGGCCTCTTCCGACTCGTGGCAGCTCAGACAGTGAGCGATGACCAGCGGCTCGAGGTAGTCTGAGTAGGTAACAGGCTCCTCGTTCGGCACCTCGGGCACCTGGGTGCCGCACGCGGCGACTAGAATCAACATGGCTCCGACAAAAGCTGTCGCGGCAGACCTCACTGCGTCCTCCGAAACTCTGCGATCAACCGCTTTCGCGACGCCGAATCAGACCGTACATGGTCGCGCAGTCGATCCGGACCTCGAGGGGAATCGGCACCCGCACATGACGAACACTTCGGCTCTCCCAGATTGATTCCTGCTCGTCGAACCAATCCCAGTCAATGCGACCACCACCATCGTGTTCGACCGACATGTAGAGGACCTGGTTGCTGAGCAGACGGTGGAAGAAGTGGGTGCCGTGACTGAGGCTTGTCGGTGCATCCGGCAAGGTCGCTTCGACGATCACCCGGGCGGCCGAAATCTGGCCCCATTTCACCGGGACGCCGAACCGGTCGTCGGTGGTCCCCCACCGACCGAGCCCGATGAAGATCCCGTGGCGCCCCTCCTCCACCAGACCCCGATTGACCGCATCCAGCTCCGACGCCATCATCCGCGTCTGACCACGATCGAAGTTCTGCGGACGGAGGTATACGACGTCGGTGAGGTCGTCGCGTGAACCGTGGCCGAGACAGCTGTCCGAAGCGACGACGATCTCAGGTGCCTCGAGATCGACCTCTTCCACCGGTGACCTCTCGCCAGGGGTCAGCATCGGGCGAACCTGAAGGAAGGCCACCTGCATCGGCAGAGCGTGCTCGGGGTCCAGATTTGCCGCGATTTCGATCTCGGCCTCTCCGTTGAGCACGTTACAGGACAGCTCGAGCAGGTGCTCCATCAATGGTGTGAAGGGTATGGACCGCGACTCGAGAAGGGGCGCAAACGTCAGAGCTCGGGGTCCGCGATCGCCGATGCCCGAACGCAGCTGATCCGACGCCGAATCATAGGTGGAGGCGAGATACGTGAGAGTTCCGTCCTCCTCGGCATCGGCCAGACCCGATCGCATGAGACACGTGGTCTCCCGCACCGGGTCCGGCGGCGGCGGATCGCCTACGTTGACCGCCCAAAAACTGGTCTGCGTGTAATTGAGGAGATCGCCTGTGCTTTTGTAGGGCGGCGGCGCGAGCGGCCGGTGGGGACAATAGCTCCATACGTGGTCGCCGTCCGATATGCTCTTCCCAAGACCGAGGGCCATGGAAACGACCCCGTCCTCGCGGCTGTTGCCCGGCACCGGATAGTGGTTGTAGGACCTGGCCAGGGCCGAAAACGTCGGGTAAAAACGTCCGTCGTAACGCTTGCCGCTCACCTCCTGCATCACCACCGCCATCTTCTCGGCGTCCAAGGCAAGCCCGGCCGCGCGGCGTGAAACCACCGCGCTGCCAAAGAAAGTGGATGCCCATGCAAGCTTCAGGGCACCCGACAGACGGTGATAGCGGGCTTCGTCGCTGGTCTCGGTGTTGGGAATCATCTTCGATGTAAAAATGCCCGCAAAGGCTCGCTGATGGGCGTCTTCGAGGTAACTCGAAGGACGGATTGCGAGTGGGTTTCGCATGACTGCCAAGACGCCCCGGAGTTGCTCACGCAGTGTTTCCGACAGCTCAGCGCGCTGGAACTCTTGAGCAATCTGACTGTCCGGGAGGTCTTCTTCAACCGCCTTCCAGAGATGGTTTCGATCCATGAACTCCGAGAAAACCTCGGTGGCGATCACGATCGCCCGCGGTACTCCCACCACAACACCCTCGAATGTTGCGGCGTCGAATCGCGGCAGGATTTCGTTCTGAATTTGTTGGAGACCCACCGCCTTGCCGCCGATGCTGCCTGCACCCAGCCGTGCGAACGAGTGCTCGGTGCCAAAGGTCTGAGGATCGAATTTCGGGACTCCCGAGTCTATCGTCGTATTCATTCGCGAAGCCTCGCGCTTCCCAGGCTCCATGTCAACTCCCCCTCGATTCCAACAGAGCTCCCTCCCGACCTATCCCGGCCCTGCCGCCGCGGACGAAGCTTCGTCCTTTGTCGGACCGAGCAGCAAGTGGCCAAGCGCGTAATCTCCGTCTCCCGCTTCGGCTTCAATCACGATGGAGTCAAACCCGTAAGAAATTGCGTCCCGGGGTATCGTCACGTCGTAGACGTCGAGCCCCCCGATCCACGTAGGTCCCAGCTCCAGGAAGCCCACATGTTCGTCGCCCGCCATCAAGCTGAAAAGGTAGCTATCGTTTGCGTCCAAGCTGACGGTGACAGATTCCGGATGCACGATGCCTCCGAGAGATATATAAACCCGGAACTTGAATCTCACGGTTCCCGGTCCGTTCCAGGCATAACCTCTCGGTTTCGGGTCGCTCACCTCTTCCAGCATCAAATCGACGTCCCAAGGAATGGACGGCGCGACATCTTCAGCTTCAGCAGTCCGCTGGAAACTCACCCACAGGCGTTTCCCGAGATCGAAGGCTGCGACGACCAACACCAGGACCGCCATCGCGGTCAACACTTTCCGCCGGCCGACTCGCAACGACCTGCTCCTCCAGGGAATTCTCGCGTCTCGCGGGTGGTGAGCCTTGAGGCAGCGTCCGAGAAATCGAGCCTGGCGCCTGAGGTGCCGTTCGTCGGGTTCAGGCGAGCCGGAGTACCAAGGGCCCCGAAGAGCCGTGTCGCGAATCGAATCAAACGAGGACGTCCAATTCGAGAACCCCCGCGATGATATCGGCGCAAGAATAACTGACTCGCGCTCCAGCGTGAACGATTCCAACTCGGGTTCTGGCAGATCGGTCTTGCGGGCAAACATCGAGGCCAAAGCGTGCCAGCCTCGAAAGAGATGCAGCGCAACGGATCTTCCGTGGCCGCGATCGCCCGTAAGGAGCAGGGCGTTGGCCGCGCCGTGCTCGCGCCGCGCCCACTCCCACAGCTCGAACAGCTCTTCTGGATCGGCACCCAAAACGTTGAATTTCCCCACTCTGTTCAACCCCCTCCCGCCGCGGACCTGACCCCTCGAGAGCCCTCGGCCTCTCGAGGCATTGGCGAACGTCGCACAACGGCGGCGGCCCGGTGGCTCCTCCGTGGACCGGTCCTACTTCTCCACTCCCAGAAAAATAAATCTCCGTTTCGGCGAGGACCGCGGTTGACCAACGCCATCCTTGTGCGCAGGCTGGCCGGATCATCCCATTTACCCGCTGCATCGATCGAGGCAACGAGCTGGACTTTTCCATCGATGGTACGGGAGTCCGTCAACACCGCGGTCAGATCCTTTCGCTCAACCACTGCCACGAGGTCTCTTCTACCCAGGCCCTCGTGCCCCAGCTCCCTGATCCTTTCGTACCCGAACAGCGAGATGTAGTCCCTGATCTCCCATTCGTCCGTGCCGGTCGGAGCGTAAGCATAAAGGTACGCCTCACCAATACGCATCGAGATAAAGTCTGCAATTTCAGTGTGATACAGATGAAGGTTGCATTCGTCGATTCGCACCTCTTCGAAATAGAAAAAACTACTCGTCGCCGTGCCGAGGGCGCACAGGCCGATCAGGATCACACGGGAGGTGCGTCTCGACAGCCCACCATGCTCGAACAAGCGGAGTGTCCGTAATATCGCCACCGACGAAAGGGCCAGCGCAACCACCAGGGTCAGAAGGAGTCGCCGGAATTGAACAGTTTGGCTGAGAACCGCCGGCAGAAACGAAAGCGCCAGCCACAGCAACAGCAGAACCGAAGTGTCTTTTCGCCGACGCACGAACAGGCCCGCCACGCAGAGGGCGGTCCCGACAATGAAAAGGGTTTGAATGACCGGACCGAGGCCACCCCCCTCCCTGAAGAACCACGATTCCTTCACCTGCCAAAAGAGTTGTCGACCCACCTCCTCCCATGTTCTGAGGACGCTGACTGCGTAGGGACTGAACTCCTCCGGCTGCGTTCGGAGCAACCATAGGGCGCCTCCGTCGCCTCGTGCTACGAAGTGCGGAACGCTCATCACCACGAAAACCGTAGCCATATAGATCAGCTTGACCCCATCGCGCCTCAAGAACCCCCTCGATACGATCAGCTTGTAGATCAAAAACCCGGCAGCGAGGAAAGGCACAATCTGATTCGTGGCATAGACGTACCAGGACATGGCGACGGTGATTCCAGCGAGAACGTAATCACGGGTCCCACCGAAGCGGGCCGCCCGACAGACGAACAAAACTGCGAGCAAAACCTGGAGGGTTGGCAAGGCGTGCTCGGCATCGCCATACCTCGAAAACGCGAGATGCCAGGGGCTCACCGCGAGCAGAAACGAAAAGAGGAATCCGAGACGGCGTCCGTCGAGGCACGTCCCGAGAGCATAGGCGACACAAATGGCGAGGCACCCGAGGACGGCCTGGGTCAATCGCGCCTGAACCCACCCCACACCGAAAATGACGAACCCGATTCCATTGATCATGGACAGCGGTCCCCACTGTTCGCCAAACAGGTCCCACAATCCAAAGATCGAACTCAGGTCGAACGATCGAAGGATCTGCACGAACACTTCATAGAAAACCAGCGAGCCCTTGAGGTGTACAACCGCATGCTGTGCAAAACCGCGTGGGATTTCCGCAAGCGACCAGAAGCGCAGGACGCCGCCGACCGCGAGCGGGATCCAAAGGGGCCACTCCCGAGCTGTCTCACACATCTTCTCTCGAAAGGGGCCGCCTGCAAGCATGAGGATCGCGGCGGCGAGAGCGCAGCCTACGGCGGCGCCTAAATGCGTCTCCGCCATGCACAGAATCGACGCAAACCCCAGCGCCGACACCAAGATCGCCGCGATCATGGAGCGACGCGTTCGTCCACGATTCATCACCAGAAAGCTCGAGATGACGAGGGACACAATTGCGGCAACGACATACCAGCCGTAAGCCGTGAACAGGCGGTCGACTATTCGGCCGAATGCGATCGAAGATTCGACGAACCATGACAGCCCGCTGAGAGTCTGACATCCGGTTCGCGCACAGGTCGTGAGATGCCAAAAGAGAACAGTGAAGACAAGCAGACCGCCAACCCAGCTCGCGGCGAGGCGGACCGGCGGATGCTGGAGCGCAGTTGAAAGTCGCCGCATTCCGGCGCAGTCCTTTCCTCGATCACTGTTTTGAGACAACTGAGAGAAGCATAGGCGCCACATGAACATTGTGACACTGATGGAACCGGTGTCTACCTGGTGCATGCGGCACGAACCGCTGGTGACAGTTCCGGCCGCTATACTGGCGAGATGATATTCCTGCTCGCGATTGTGGTGGTGGTTGCAGTTTATGCGGCAGTTTTTCTTTATCACCAGCGCCGTTCATCGCCGGAGTGAGACCCTCAGGGCTGAGGTGTCAGTCGTGCTCGCGGCGGCCCGCTCAAGTTCGCGAGTATCCGATGCCGTTACCAACAACCAGCCATATTCGGGTGCGGACACGGACTCGGACTCGGACGCGGGGTATGGGTGACACGCTCGCGGTGGCGGCGTATGGTGGGCGCCGGAGGATGGGATGAGCGAACCATCTGGGCACTGGGACGCCGAGCTTTTCCGACGCGAAGGCCACCGCATGGTGGAATGGATCGCCGATTATCTCGACGGCGGCAATCGTGAGCACCCGGTTCTGGCACAGGTCGAGCCAGGAGATGTGGCAGCGCAATTGCCAGACGAGATGCCAACCGTTGGCGAAGATCCCGAGGCGGTGTGGCAAGACTTCCTCAAAATCGTCCTGCCCGGGGTTACCCACTGGAACCATCCCGGGTTCATGGCCTACTTCGGAATCACCGGTTCCGGCCCCGGCGTACTCGGCGAGATGCTGTCGGCTGCCCTCGACGTCAACGGCATGTTGTGGCGGACCTGTCCTTCGGCCACCGAGCTCGAGCTCAAGGTCCTCGACTGGATGCGGCGCGGTCTCGGACTTCCGGAGGATTTCTTCGGATACCTCAACGACACCGCGTCGATCTCTTCACTCCTCGCGTTGGCGGCGGCGCGCGAGGCGGCCGATCCGGAGATTCGTCGTCGGGGCATGGCCGGCCCCGGGATGCGGATCTACGCTTCCGATCAGGCCCACTCGTCGATCGCCAAGGCCTGTCTGACCCTGGGTTTCGGTCTCGACGGCTTCCGCGCCGTGCCGCACGACGCCGAGTACCGAATGGACACTGAAGCGCTCGCCCACATGGTAGCGGAGGACCGGGCGGCGGGCCTCCGCCCGCTGGCCGTGGTGGCCACGGTCGGAACGACATCGACGACTTCGGTCGATCCGTGCGCGGAAATCGCAACGATATGCGCTCAAGAGGGTCTTTGGATGCACGTAGATGCCGCATATGCTGGTTCAGCAGCTCTAAGCGAGGACTATCGGTGGTGTATTAAAGGATGTAAACGCGCAGATTCCTTCAATTTCAACCCCCACAAGTGGCTTTTCGCGCCAATCGACGCGTCTGCGTTCTATACGCGCCACCCGGAGATCTTCAAGCGAGCGTTCTCCCTGGTGCCTGAATACCTGACAACACCCCTCAGCGGCAAGGTCGTCGATCTCATGGACTACGGTGTCCAACTCGGACGGCGTTTCCGAGCTCTCAAGCTGTGGTGGATCCTGCGCTGTTTCGGGCTCGACGGGATCCGCGAACGTCACCAGCGCCATATCGCCATGGCCCGCGATTTCGCCGAATGGATCGACGCAGAACCGTCCTTCGAGCGCATGGCGCCCCGTCCGTTCTCGGTGGTGTGCTTCCGCGCCCGACCGCCGGGTTTGGAGGGAGAAGCGCTCGACGATTTCAACATGGAGCTCCTCGAGCAGGTCAACGCCTCGGGTGACGTCTTCCTCTCCCACACCAAACTCGATGACGGCGTCGCCTTGCGGGTCGCGATCGGTAACCTCGGCACCGTCGAGACAGATGTCATTCGCTGCCGCGATCTCCTGTCGGAGGGTCTTGCATGCCTCTCGAACCGCTAAGAGACGACAGCGGTCCGATCGCGACGATAAGAGCGCTCGGCGTTCTCGCTATCGGCTTTGGCACCCTGCTCCCCATCAACCTCCTCCAGCTTCTGAGCCTGGTCGTGCTCCCCTTCTCCCGCAAAGCCTTCCGCGCGGTCAACCGCTGGTGCGCCGATACCTGGTGGGGATTCTGCGTGACCGGCGCCGAACTCATATACGGAGTCCGGGTGATCTTCACCGGCGAAGACGTGCCGATGAGGGAGAATGCGCTGCTCATCTCCAACCACCAGCAGATGCCGGACATCCCTGCGATCATGAAGTTCTCCAAGACCAAAGAGCGCCTCGGCGACCTCAAGTTCTTTGTCAAGAAACAGCTCAAGTGGGTGCCCGGGATGGGCTGGGGGATGCAGTTCCTCGACTGCCTCTTTATCGACCGCGACTGGGCATCCGACAGCGAGCAGATCCGTCGCACCTTCGACCGGCTGGTGAATGGGAGGGTCCCTGTCTACCTCGTCTCCTTCGTCGAGGGGACTCGGCTGACCCTGCCAAAGCTGGAAGTCGCGCAGGCATACGCACGGGAAAACGGGCTCACTCTGCCGCGCCACACCCTCGTCCCGCGCAGTAAGGGATTTTCAGCCTCGGTCGAGGGGCTCCGCAGCCACATCGCCGCCGTCTACGACCTCACGATCGCTTACGAGGTGGGCGTGCCGAGTCTGTGGCAGTACCTCAAAGGCATGGTCCACCGCATCCACGTCCACGTTCGGCGTTTTCCCATCGAAGAGCTGCCGCAATCCGCCGATGACCTCCGCCAATGGCTCCTCGCACGCTGGGACGAAAAGAACGACCTCCTAGAGCAGTACTACGCAGCAGGCTCATTCCCGGAATCGTTAGAACGTTGAAACCTTCAACGTTCAAACGTTCTGACGTCTTCTGACTACCATTCCGGGACTGTCTCCCATCCCTGGAACGGCCCGATCTCGAGGGACCAGCCGGTTGCCGACTGCTCGTCGCGGACGGCGCAGAGGTTGGTGAAGGTGTCGAGCTTCGCCAGAAGCTCATCGTGTGGCAGGATGTGCAGCGGCGGCTTGGACACGTCCGGCATCGGCCAGAGGCGGAACGACTCTCCCGTGGCCGAGGCGATCCAGCGGCCGTCGGGTGACACGGCGACACTCTCGATCATCCCTGAATGGCCGAGCAGGACGTGAGGCTCCTCGCCGCTGACCGGGCCCACCCGTACGACCCCCTCGGTGTCTCCGGTGACGATGACGCGGCCTGACGGGCCGAAAGCAGCCGAATACAATCGATTGCCGTGGGTCGTGATCCGGCGCGACTCATGTCGGGTGAGATCGAAGATGAGAAGCTCCTCGAACGTTTGGTTTAGGCCTTTCTTTTCGGTTCCCATCACGAGGAGGTGACGTCCGTCGCTGCTCAGGAACGACCGTGTCGAGCCCGCTGAGTGGACAGTCTCGACGGTGACGGCGCGTCCGGGCTTGTCGGGAAGAACGAGGCGTCGGACATTTCCTCCGGCCACGTACAGGCTACCGTCCGGGGCGAACGCAATGTCGGGGAACCCCATCCAGTCGGGATCGTCAAGGTGCGCCAGCGAGTGGACACGTTCCTCCCCCGATGTCAGATCCCATTCCCGGAGGAGGCGGCGCTCCAGATCAATCGGGGAAAAAGCGAGTGGGCTGGCGACGGCTCGGTCGCCCGCCGGGTCGAGGGCGACGAAACAATAGCCAAGCGTGGCAAGCGCTCGTTCAGGTTCTCCGGCGGTGGAAAGGAGCAGCACCTTGCCGCTCATTGCGCTCATGAGGAGCCGATTCCTCTCGGGATCCGCCGCGAGCTGAATGCACCTCTCCTTGGGGGTGAGGTCCCGCACCCTCCCCTCGTTTGCGGTCAGGGGCACCAGGCGCGCCGGACGGGGGACGCTGCAGGTCGCCAACCGGCGGCCCTCGTTCATGAAGGCCATGAACCAGGTGTTGGAACCGAGGCCGCGGAGCACGCGCCTCCATGGCCTTCTGAGCGGCCAGAACTCGATGGTGTCGAGGGCGTAAGAGGTGATCAGCCACCGGCCGGCCGGATCGAAGGCGGTCAGGGCCATGACTCCCCTCACCGGTCGTCTGGCGATGACCGGATCGCTGTCGGGAGGAGCGTCCAGGTCCCACAGATAGAAGTCGTTTTCCGGCCCGGGCTGCACCAGGGTGCGCCCTTTCGGGCCGAAGAGCATACGGGTCGCGCCCTGGAACTCGGGGCCCTGGAAGATGCGCATCGGACCGGTTGTGCCTTCTGCGGTAGACCAGACCCGGATTTCACCTGATTTGTCGAGCGAAGCCAGGCTATCGCCGGCGGGGGCGAAGGCGATGTCCGGCACCTGGTCGCTGGCAAGCCCCAGGACTCGCTCGGCTGACTGATCACCAGGGGGCATCGGGCGTACGAGCAAAGTCCGGCCCAGTGTGTAGGCGATCGTGGTGCCGGCCGGATCGATTTCGGCCGGGGCGCCGACGTCCCCCCAGTCGAAGGTGCCCAGGACCTCCGCCTCGCCGTCCGGCAGGGTCCAGACCCGCGCGAGAGTCTCGTCACTGTCCTTCTGCGCGAAGGTAAACGTGAGCAATCGCCCGTTACGTAGGAAGCCACCGGTCTGGACCCCACCGAGCTCGACGCTGCGGATCTCCTCGAGCTCCGGCAACGACCAGAAGCGCATGCTCGAGCCTGATCCTCCTGTGGCGAGCAGGTGTCCCAGGGGACCGAACTCGATCACCCCCACGTTGCCGTCCGGTTGGCGCGGCAGGGCCCGTGCCGGACCGCCGTCCGATGGGAAGAGCAGGATCCGCCGGTTGTTGGTGCTGCGAGTCGCAAGCCAGCGACTGTCGGGCGAGAGTCGGATATGTTGGAGTGCGCTCTGATCTTCCGGGAGCCCCAACTCCTTCGACATCCTCTTCACAGGTAGGATACGGGCCACGGGCGCGCTCCACAGGATCTTGACCGCGAAGCGCCGCGTATCCGGGGTATCGGCCAGCTCGAGGCTTGCACGGGTGTAGGCGAGAGCGGCGGTCGGGTCGGCTTCGAGCTGCGCCTGACCCAGGGCGAGGAGCTTGCCGGCTTCGGCGCGGCGGGTTTCCTGGACGCTGCGGCGCCAGAGCGCCCCCATCACCGTCGCGACAATCGCCAGGAAGACCACCACGAAGGTCGCGGCCACCCGCCGGCGCCGTCGCCGCCGGGTCGCGAGCGAGGTCATGGCCGCTGCAAATGCCTCCTCGACATCGCTCAACCCGCCCGGGTAGCGCTCGCGCCACACCGCGAACTCGCGATACGCCGATCCGGTCCACAGCGTGTCGTCGGATCGGCCCTGATCGTCCCAGGTCCTGGCGGCCTGGCGGAGCTGGTCACGGAGCTGGGCGGCGTCCGCGTCCTGGGTCTGCCAACGCACCAGGCGCGGCCAGTTCGCGAGCAGGGATTCGTGGATGATTTCCACCCTGCGAGTCGGTTCTTCGTCTTCTTCACGGACCTCGTACGACGTGAGCAGGCGGGCGTCTATCAGTTCGCGAAGGACCACTTCGGCCGCTTCACGGGCGGGGATAAACCCCGCCCCTACGTTTTTCTCGCTCGTGTCGTCGCCGTCAAACACGGACAACAACTCGGTCCACTCGCGCACAGCGCGGGTTCCCTCGGCGGTGACGAGGTTGCGGAAGAGCTCGCGCACGATGGCGATACGATCTGTGCCGATCCGGTCGATCGTCGCCTCGGCGTGCTGCGCGAGGGCTCCGCCGACGCCGCCGATATCGTGATAGGCCTGCCGGGTCAGGAGGCCGCTGTCGCGGTCCCGGTTCTCCCAGAGACGGGCCAGGGCGAAAGCCAGCAACGGCAGGGCGCCCCTCTCCCCTTCGACCTCGACCAACATTTCCTCGACCAGGTCATCGTCCTCGAATCGGTAACCGCACTTCGTCGCCGGTCGGACCACCGCACGCCGCAGCGCGCCACCCGCCGGTGTCCCGAGGAAGGTCAGATCCGAAAACATCGGCGTGAGAGACGGCTGCTCGTGGCAGTGGCCGAGGAAGTCGTCTCTCATGCTCACCAGCACGTGTACGTCGGCCTCGAGAGGCAGGTGTCCGAGGAGATCGGCGAAGGACGCCTGTGTTTTCACCGGATTCAGAGTGAAGAGCTCCTCGAACTGATCGACCACGAGAATGGCGTACTCGTGCTGCCGTCTCCATCTCTGGAAGATCTCGATGGCCACCTCGGGCTCTGCAAAACGCACCATCAGTTCGAGCGCCTCGAGGTCACCCGCCAGGGCCCTGGTGATGGCGCCTCCGAGATTGACGAAGGGTTGCTCGCCCGGGGTCACGACCAAGGAGGCCCACCCCTCCTGCCGCGCAGGCAGAAGCCCGGCACGGACGAACGAGCTCTTGCCGGCCCCGGACGGTCCGACCAACGACAGCATCCGCGCCGGTCCCTCGAGCTTGCGCCACATTTGCTCGACCTCGGCCTCGCGACCGAAGAAGTACTCGGCGTCATCTTCCGTGAAGGAGGCCAGCCCGGGATACGGATGCAGATCCTCGGCACCCTCGACGCGGAGAGTCACGTCCTCCAGCGCCCGGGTCAGGGTGTGGGCCGTGTTGTAGCGGCCCTCTCGGTCTTTGGCCACAGCCTTCTTGAGAACCGGTGCCCATGGGCTGTCGGGGAGCTTTGCGGGCTCCGAGCGCACGCCCTCCCACACGCTCTGCCGCGACTCGAAGCTCTTGATCCCCTCCGGGCTGACCATCTCGGCGAGAACGACGCCGGCGGAATACACGTCCGCTCTTGCGTCCAACGTCTGCCCCGCCGCATGCTCCGGCGCCATGTAGGCCGGGGTGCCCGACACCGAACCGCCGCCCTCGGTGTCCTGCCGAGCGAGACCGAAGTCCATCACCACCACGCGGCCCGCGCGGGTCAGCATGATGTTTTCGGGCTTGATGTCACGGTGGATGAGCCCGACCTTGTGGATCGCTTCGAGCCCAGCAAGGAACTGCGAGGCGATGTCCTGCGCCTCCTTGAGCTCGAGCGGTCCGCGCTCCTGCAAGACACCGAGGAGAGTGGCGCCGTCGACGTACTCCATCGACACCAGCTCGCGGCCCTCGATCTCGATCAGGTCGAAGATCCGGCAGACGTTTGGCGACATCACCTCGCGGGCGGCGCGGACCTCCTGGCGCAGGAGCTCGAGCCGACGTTCTGATTTGAAGAGGTCGGAGCGAAGCGCCTTCAACGCCACCTCCACCCGGAGCTTGAGGTCGAAGGCCTGCCAGACTTCACCCATCCCACCACGGCCGAGCATCTCGAGGATCTGATACCTCTCGCCCAAAATCTGGCCTGAAGTGAAGGGCTGATAGCCCTCCGGCATGTCGAGGGTAAGGTCCTCACCCTCGGTGCGGGTCGCCGGTTGATGGTCCGGGGGGGTCTTTTCAACCATGATGGGTTCTCGCGTCTGCGCTGATTGTACATTGGGGCATCGAGCGCATACGCCGCTGAACGCAAATCAAAAGCTCAATCCGAAGCCCAGGCGAACGGTGCGCGGAGGCTGGTAATACTCCGGGTCGCCGTAACCGTCAACCGGGACGCCATTGTAGGGGTCCTCGGCCACCAACCACACTCTGACCACGTTCTGATTGTTGAACACGTTGAACGCGTCGAGCCGCACATTCCAGTCGACACCCAGAGACCGGAAACTGTACATCAACAGCAGGTCAAGCCCCCAGACATCGTCCGTGCGGCCACAGCACCCACGGGGCTTCGGCTCGCCCGCCGTGTAGTACGAGGGGTAGGCGGTCGCAGCCGCCCAGGGATCGTCGGGATGACGGCCAAAGGAACTGACCGGTCTGCCCGTGTGGTAATAGAGGTTCCCCCCTGCCTGCAGCCCGAAGTCCCAGGAGTACACGCCGTAGGCTTTGAGATTGTGACGGATGTCGCCGGGAAGATCGCCGCTGGAGTGTTCCATCATGTACGGGTAGTCGTAGGATCCGGTCATGCCGGCGGAATGGTCGCCCCATTCGTCACTGATGGTGCCCTCGTAGTTGCCGTAGAGGCGGGACCAGGTGTAGGAGCCGTTCAACATCCAGTTGTGAGCGAACCGGTGCCCAAAGGTGAACTCGAGGGCGTAGTGTGAACGCTCGGCCTCCGGGTAGCCCAGCTGATCGGCAGGGATGACCACACGGTCCAATTCCCCGTCGCCATCGACGTCGTACCACCCCTCGAACTCCCGGCCCGGGTTGCCGAGCCGAGATCCATTGGTCCAGCAGTAGGCGCCGGTGCCGAGGAGATCGGGGTTCAGGCATTCCACGCCGTAGGTGTTCCACAGCCCCTGATAGAGGGTGTAGTCCTCGATGATCTGCTTGTACCATCGTGCCACCCCGCGAAGGCCCACCGTCCAGTCGCCACCCAGCCGCCTCTCGTAGCCTACGATCACCTCGTTCTGAGCCATGGGCTCGAAGTTGTGTGAGATGTTCTCCCTCGGGTCGGGGGTGTCCCCGTCCGCGAACACGAAGTGCTCGAGCTGCTCGCCCAGCGTCACGGGGGACCCGTCGGCCGCCACGTCCCCGTCAAAGGCATACCAGCTCTCCGTGCGGTAAGTCGCTGAGGCATCGCTGATGTTGACCTGCGCGGACACCGGCATGTGGTAGGTGCCGAAGCTGGCGTAGAGCTTGGAGAGGCCGGCGCCGGAAGGGTCCCAGATAACACCCAGTCGCGGCGCCCATTGGTCATCGGTCTCGATAAAGGTACCGCCAAGGCCATTCTTGTTCTCGTATCGTTCCCATCGCACGCCCAGGTTGAGGGTGAGGGTCGGGGTGACAGACCAGCTGTCTTGCACGTAGGCGGCGCTCGAGTTGACCTCGAACTCGCCGCCCCTCTGGAATATGTTTTCCTGCACGAGGTTCTGGTCCCACGACAGTTCGGGATACCGGTATTCCTCCGGATCCTGGTCTTCCGATCCGTTGAGATAGTACCCGTAGGAGACCCCACCAGAGTACTCGCGCACGGAGGATGCCAGGTTCAGCTCGTAGTCGGCTCCGGCTCGCAGGCTGTGTCTGCCGACAAACCAGTCCAAGTCAACGCGGTA
>Ga0316192_10000805_pt1 | contig 22965 bp, 21 predicted proteins | sample MerIslwburrow_MG_FD_204931 | JGI IMG/M metagenome (GOLD analysis project Ga0316192, IMG submission 204931) | Coastal sediment microbial communities from Maine, United States - Merrow Island worm burrow | ecosystem: Environmental > Aquatic > Marine > Coastal > Sediment | place: USA: Maine...
TCTGGTTGACCACAAGGGAGCCGTAACGCAGTCCAGCGGGCGCAGTAAACCGGCCTGCAGAGCAACATGGGTTCAATCGAACCCATAAAGTTGCTCTGCCACTTTGAGGACGATCAGGTTTATGATGAAGGTTTGCCGAACAGGGCATTGTAGAGCTTCTTGTCGCGGGAATAGATGTCTTTGCGAAACTCCACCGATCCACCTTCACCACGCCACGCAGTAGCATAGACAATGTGGACCGGCACCTTGTGGTCGAGCCTGACGCGGGTTGTCTTGCGGGAGTCGACAACGTCTTGCAGCTTTTGCAGACTCCAGCCGGGCTGATCCTTCAGGATCGACACGCCGAACTCCAGCGGTTTGTAAACCCGGATGCAGCCGTGGCTGAAAGCGCGCTGGGTTTTGCCAAACAGGGTCTTGGCCGGCGTATCATGCAGGTAAATTGCGTGGCGGTTTGGCAGCATGAACTTTATTATCCCGAGAGCGTTTTTCGCACCGGGTTTCTGGCGGATGGTGAAGGGAAAGTCCCCGCGTGAGTAATTGTTGAAATTGACCGATGTGAACGGAATGGATCGGCCACCTGACAACAGCTCAAAACTGTCACCCAGGTAGCCGGGATTTGACTGCAGCTTTGGCAGCATCTCCTTGGTTGCTATGGAGTATGGCACCGTCCAGGTTGGGTTGATCTCCACATACTCAAGCTCGTCAGAAAAAATCGGTGTTTGATGACGATCCTTGCCGACCATTACCGGGCGAGCTTCCACAAGCGTTCCGTGTTCATAGGTATAGAGCTCAAAGGCCGCTATGTTGACCATCAGATGCCGATCACCCATGTCTCTCGGCATGTGACGCCAGCGTTCCATATTGACGATAATCTGACGCATCCGCTCTTCTGCCTCGACATTGAGCATGGACAGCGATCCGGGACCAAGGATACCGTCGGCATCAAGACCATTGCGCTTTTGAAACTGTTCGGTCGCCAGCACCAGATCGGGCGAATACTGCATTGGGTCCTGAACCTGGCGTGGCGAGATGTCACCAGATCTTTCCAGCCGCGCGCGAAGTTGCAGCACTCGCGGGTCACTCATGCCCGGTTTCAGAACTTCCCCGCGATCAATTTTTCCCCAACCGCCCTCGCCTGCAATGGTACGATACTCGCGCAACAGCGATTTGAGCGCCCGGTAATGGGGGTTCTGGGGTTCAACCGTGCTCAGATATTGCGATGGGTCACGTGAAGTGCCGATGCCCTGAAGCAATGCCAGCAGGTCCAGTTTGCGCGGTTTCTGGAAGTGATCACGGTCAATTTTGGACAGAATCACGCGCCCCGTCGCCAGGTCGCCGGCATAGCCCAGAAAGAACGCCGAATAGGCAATCTCGGTGTAAGCGGCGGCCAGCGCATTTGACGGGTCAATCTGGTCGCGAAGCCCAATCAGATAATCTACAGGGTAGTCCCCTCGTCTAAGTCCGTCATCATCTGCGAACTCAAGCCGCTGGATAAACGGGGTCATGCGGCTGGTGCCAACCCAGTAAATCTCTCCGTTATTATTGATATAGTGCTGCGTAAGCGTGTTGCGAACACGCTGGATCGGCAATGGCAGGCGATCTTTGGTATTCAGTATCTGAATGATCGCCTGTCGTGTCGCTGCTGCATCAGGCGCGGCATTGCCCTTGGCGGCATGGGCGTATCCGGTTGTCAGAGGCACCGGCCCGGTCAGGCAGGCAGTACCGACACAGATCGCTGCTGCGAGTTTCAATATCCGTGGCAACATGACATTTTTTCCTCAGGCCATGAACTCATAAAATTGCTGTAACACGTTGAAAGAGATCAGGTTCATGATTTTGGTTGAATCAACCGGAAATCACCTCGACACAGTGTAGGGGTTCAAGTGGAATACATCAAACGGATGACGCAAAGTCGATCACCGTTTGTCACATTCACTTGAAGCCGGCATGAGAGGCTTTTGCGGTTGCCATCAATTGCTGTAATATTGCGGGCATGATGACAATTCAAAACATGCAATTCGAAACAGCCCTGCATCTTGGCGGGGTACCTCGCAGCCGCCTTGAAGAAATGGCCGAAGCCGGGCGCACCCTGAAGGAGATGCTGAGGGTCCTGGACAAGTCAAGCCAGAACATGGTTGGGCAGTGCCTTGCCAACCAGGGCACGTTCTATGAACTCGATCATTATCCGAAGGGCGACGTCTATGACGACCAGACCCATTCGCAATACTACTATCACGCCCACAGACCCGACTCGGGCGAGCATGGACACTTTCACACATTCCTCAGGGCTGCAGGTATGCCGAAACAGGTCGAACCGGTTCCATACAAAGGCAAGGCCAAGCGCCCCGAAGGCAAGGACGCACTGACCCATTTTGTTGCTGTGTCCATGGACCGCCCGGGCAACCCGATTGGACTGTTTACCACGAACCGCTGGGTTACTGATGAAACGTTCTACGCTGCTGAGGACGTCATTGGCTTGCTCGATCATTTCGACATTGACCTGAGCTATCCGTGTCTTGCCACCAACCGGGCGCTCAGCGCGGTGATACGGTTGTTCCGGCCGCAGATTGAAAAACTGTTGATTGAACGCGACAAGACGATGAAACGCTGGGCCGCCATGAAGCCCGGCATCGATGTTTATGAAGATCGTGACCTTGAAGTTACATCCATCATGGACATCAACATTGACAGGCAGATTGCAGCTGTTGAAAAGGCGCTTGCCGACAATCTCAACGTGGCATGACACACCCAACTGCTGCAATCGGGCACGCCATCTCGATAGTGCTGGCCCTGCTCGTGGTTACAACTGCATCACAACATGGCCATGCGCTTGAAATCGATACAGTGCCTGTGCCGGCGGGACCTTTCATAGAAGGCTCCGACCGGGCAGAACGCGAGGCCGCCTACCGGCTGGACGAGGCAGCATACGGTCATTCTATAACCCGTCAAAACAAGTGGTACGAATCCGAGCCGGCAAGATCATCTGTTAACCTGCCGGCGTTTCACATCATGCGCAACCTGGTCACCAATGCGCTCTATGCGGGGTTCGTCAACGCGACGGGACATCGAGTACCGGATGTGGATGAAAAAACCTGGGAAGGCTACCGGCTTGTCCATCCGTATGAACGTACCAGGCAGTTTGCCTGGCTGGCAGGCATGCCGCCGACCGGGCGCGAGCAACATCCTGTTGTATTGGTGTCGCAGGCGGATGCCATGGCATTTGCCGCATGGCTCAGCAGCAAGACCGGCAAGCACTGGTCATTGCCCACCGAGCCACAATGGGAAAAGGCCGCGCGCGGGCCCAACGGCAACTGGTTTCCGTGGGGCAATACATATGATCCGGAATTGCTGAACAGCCACGACAAGGGACCTTTCACCACCATGCCGGTCGGCAGTTTCGCCAAGGGTGCCAGCCCCTACGGTCTGGTCGATGGCGCGGGACAGGTGTTCGAGTGGACGTCAACACCTGCGGCTGCGCAACGCAGCATCGTCAAGGGTGGTTCATGGGATGATCGTGGATGCGGCGTGTGCAGGCCCGCCGCACGCCACTCGCGACCCGACGACATGAAGCACATCCTTGTCGGTTTCCGGCTGGTTCACGCGCCAGTCACGGCAAATTGAAAATACATGTGCCGGGTTTGACCGCAACGATTGCTGTCCGCCGCTAAGGTAGCAGCCTGGTTAAACAACCAGAACGCCATTTCGGCATAGCCCCCAAGCGGAGAATACATTCATGAAAATGCACAAATCCAAACTTCTTTCAGGCGCATCAGTTCTTCCTGTGGTTCTGGGCCTGGCTGCCGGTGCTGTTGTCCTGTCACCCATTGTCAGTGATGTGCCAGCATACGCGACCTGCAATCCTTGCCAGGCGGCCAAGAAAGCTGCCTGCGGTGCCTGCAACCCGTGTGCGGCAGCCAAAGCTGCATGCAATCCTTGCAACCCGTGTGCGGCAGCCAAGGCTGCATGCAATCCTTGCAACCCCTGCTCGGCAGCCAAGCAATAGCATCTGCCGAGACTGCTACTCCAGTTCAGGATGGGTTTTGCTCACTCCACCCAAAGTCCATCCTGATTGCGTCTGGAGTTGCTCCAGACGAACCGTTGACCAGTTACCGGGTCGGCGGTTTTTCATCTTCACGGCAAGTTGAGGTTTCCGCCCTTGATCGTGACTGCGGCATGTCAGTTCCGCGCATTACAGTGCCGTAATGTCGCACCGGCATCTTCAAGGAGGAAACCAATGACATCTTTTAAATCCAACCTAATGAGAAGCGCTGCCGCACTTCCGATTACGCTCGGTCTAGCCGCCGGCGTGGTTGCCATCGGAACGGTCAGTGAGCCCCGCATGGCCATTTCAGCCTGCAACCCCTGTGCTGCCGCCAAAGCGGCCTGCAACCCTTGTGCTGCAGCAAAGGCGTGCAATCCCTGCAATCCATGCGCAGCTGCCAAGGCGAGCAATCCGTGTGCCGCCGCAAAGGCCTGTAACCCCTGCAACCCATGTTCGGCAGCAAAGGCATGCAACCCCTGCAACCCATGTTCAGCCGCAAAGGGCTGTAATCCCTGCAATCCGTGTTCAGCAGCAAAAGCATGCAATCCCTGCAACCCGTGTGCTGCAGCAAAAGCATGCAATCCCTGCAATCCGTGTGCAGCAGCAAAGGCATGCAACCCCTGCAACCCGTGTGCTGCAGCAAAGGCATGCAATCCCTGCAATCCGTGTGCAGCAGCAAAGGCATGCAACCCCTGCAACCCATGTTCAGCCGCAAAGGCCTGTAATCCCTGCAACCCATGCAAGGCAGCTTGTGGGGCATGCAACCCCTGCAATCCATGCGCAGCGTCCGCAGCCGGCGCGGCTACGGGCTGCTACGTACCGCGTCTGAAGACAGCGTCCGCATGCAACCCTTGCGCGGCCGCAAAGGCGTGCAACCCCTGCAACCCCTGCTCAGCAGCCAAGGCATGTAATCCCTGCAATCCGTGCGCAGCAGCCAAGGCTTGCAACCCGTGCAACCCATGCGCAGCAGCCAAGGCATGTAATCCTTGCGCAGCGGCCAAGGCGTGCAACCCCTGCAACCCGTGTGCAGCAGCAGCAAGCGTTGAACTGACAAATGCCGAAGCGGTGGCTCTGTACGATTGCCTGAAGCCTGTGATGACCAAGTCCTACAAGGGCGGAAAACACTGGGCAGCAACGAGGTGGGCAGGCTTTACCCGTGTTTCGACCCAACCCTACGCCAGTGCCACCCATGGTGGTCGTCAGGTCCAGAACCTGGTCAACAAGATCGGCCGCAATGCCTATAAGAAATTCGACGACATCACGGTGATGCCAATCGGGTCAACAATTGCCAAACCCAGCTTTACCGTCGGCAAGGACGGGCAGGCACACCTGGGACCGCTGTTCATCATGGAAAAGATGACCAGAGGCTTCAACGCCGATACGGCCAACTGGCGTTATGCGGCCATCCTGCCAGGCGGCAACACGATGGGGGTCACCAAGGCGACCAATTCTGCCGCGGTTGCATTCTGTCACGAATGTCATGTGGCAGGCGAAGACAATGATTACATGTTGCTGATACCCGACGAGTACCGCGTCAAGTAAACTGCGCAGGCAGACAACAGACAATAGCAGCATGGACTGGTGAATCGGTGGAGTGGAAACACTCCGCCGATCTTCCGCGTGCCAGCCCGTAAGGTTGGATTTACACGTTGAGCAGCAGGAATTCGCGTTCCCATGACGATATTACCTTGCGGTATTGCACCTGCTCTTCTTCCTTCACCGCCATGAAGGCCTCGACGAAACGTTGCCCGAGTACCTTTTTCAGAGGCTTGGAGTAATTCAGCTTGTTCATCGCATCATCAAGATTGATCGGCAGGGAATGCGCATACCTGTAGGCGGACCCCTCGATCGGCGCCGTCGGTTTCAGGTTTTCCATCATGCCGAGATATCCGCACGCCAGCGATGCCGCAATGCACAGATAGGGGTTTGCATCTGCTCCTGGAACACGGTTTTCGATGCGCGTGTTTTGCGGGTCGGAATTCGGCATGCGCAATGGAGCGGTTCGATTGTCGATGCCCCAGTGAGTGTTGGTGGGTGCATCCGAGTTCGGCACCAGGCGGCGGTATGAATTCACATTGGGCGCACAAAACCCCATCGCGGCAGGCATGTAACGCTGCAGTCCCGCAACGTGGGCGAGGAACAATCGCGATGGTTTCTTGCCGCGTCCCTTGAAGAGATTGACCCCGGTTTTCAGATCCAGCAAGGATTGATGCAGATGCATTGATGAACCAGGCTCATCCTGATGTGGCTTGGCCATGAATGTCGCATAGACATCATGCTTCAGGGCCGCCTGGCGCACAGTGCGCTTGAACAGGAACACCTGGTCAGCAAGTTCCAGCGGGTCACCGTGGTTGAAATTGATTTCCAGCTGTGCCGGCCCGCTTTCATGACTGATGGTGTCAATATCGATTTCCTGAGCTTCACAGAAGTCGTAGATATCCTCAACGATCGGATCATATTCGTTGGCCGCATCGATGCCATAGGCCTGGCCAACCTTCTCCGCCCTGCCGCTGGTTCCAACGGGCGCTTCCAGTGGATAGTCGGCATCAAGGTTCTTTTTGACCAGGTAAAACTCAAGCTCAGGTGCCACGATCGGTTTCCAGCCCTGCTTGGCATAAAGCTGCAGCACATGTTTCAGGACATGTCTTGGCGCTATGTCTACCGGATCACCGTTCAGATAGAAGGTATCGCAAATCACCTGGGCAGTCGGGTTGGCATGCCAGGGAACCAGCTTCAGGGTGCTTACATCAGGTACCAGGTAGACATCGCCCGAAGCGTCCGAGACCGGTGAGTCCTGCCACGAGTACTTCCCGGTAACGGTCAGGATGAAAATATCCTCCGGCAACCGCATCGAGGTGTTGCCGATACCTTTCAGGAATTTCCTGGTCGGCAGTATCTTGCCGCGAGGCGTACCGGCCGGATCAGGCACGAGGCACTCGATCTCATCAATATTGTGCTGCGCAAGCCACTCTTCAATTTTTGCTGTCGACATGAACCACCAGAATTAGCGACGGTCAGCGCCTGTTGCCGCCGAACCGTCCGGAGAATTGATCATAGCCTGATCGCTTGCCGAAAAAAATGCCTTCATTGACAATGGTGGATAAGGCATAAACAGGATCGCTGGCGTAGTTGCTATGCCGTTTTTCTGTTTTTGCGAAGGTGTTTCATGAATTCTCCAACCAGGCCCGACAGTGAGGCCATCGCTTTCCTCGCGGACAATCCCGACGTGGTGACGGTAGACATGCTGATTCCCGACATGAACGGGATATTGCGCGGCAAGCAACTGACACGTGATTATCTGCCAAAACTGTATTCCGAAGGCGCCAGGATGCCCGGGTCGAACTATCTGCTCGACTGGACAGGGCGCAATGTTGATACATATGAATACGGCACCAGCGACGGCGACCCGGACTATTTTTGCTTTCCGGTCCCGGGCACACTGACCTATATCCCGTGGGCCAAGCGGCCGTCGGCGCAGGTCATTGCGTCAATGGTGGATGCTGATGGCAACCCGCACTTTGCAGATCCGCGGCATTTGCTGAAAACAGTGCTTGATCGATTCGCGGAGATGGAGCTGACGCCGGTGGTGGCGATCGAGTACGAGTTTTACCTGATTGACCAGGAAGCGGCAGCCAGAGGTGAGGTGATCCCGGCACGTTCCGGCGAGACCGGCTGGCGCGCAAGCACCACCAATGTCTACTCCATTGATGATCTGTATGACTTCGAGTCCCTGCTCGACGAAATCCAGGAGGCCTGCAAGGATCAGAAAATCCCGGCAGAGACGTTTGTTTCCGAGTACGCGGCCGGGCAGTTTGAAATCAATCTGTATCACACGGATGATGCGCTGCAGGCATGCGATCAGGCGATCATGCTTGAACGCTGCATCAAGGCGGTGGCGCGCAAGCACGGCACGATTGCCAGCTTCATGGCCAAGCCGTTTGCCGACCAGGCAGGTTGCGGCCTGCACGTTCATTGCAGCCTGCTCGACAAGGACGGCAACAATATTTTTCTCGGGGATCTTGATCCAACCGTTGATCGGCCAATCTCGGACAAGCTGCGCAATGCCATAGGCGGGCTGCTCGCAACCATGCAGGAAGGCATGGCGATTTTTGCGCCCAACGCCAATTCCTACCGCCGATTGCGGCCGGGTACTTACGCGCCGGTGCGCGGACTGTGGGGCGGCGACAACCGAACGGTTCCGTTGCGCATACCCGGCGGCAGCGACAAGGCGATCAGGGTCGAACATCGCGTATCAGGTGCCGATGCCAACCCCTACCTGGTCATGGCGGCGGTGTTGGCCGGCATCCACTACGGCATCACCAACAACGTCGTCCCGCAAAGGCCGATATCCGGTGACGGTTATGAAAGCGAAGAAGGAGTGGACCTCCCAATCCGCTGGCCGGTGGCCCTGAAGGCGTTTGAAGATGGCACGATCCTGAAACAGTATCTCGGTGAAAAATGGTGTGATGCGTTCCACACTGCACGGCTGTTTGAGGCAGATGCACACCACTACACCATCCATAAACTCGACTACGAATGGTATCTGCGCACGTCATGACCGACAGATCTCTCGACCAGCCCACATACTATTCCGAAACCGCCAATCGTCAGGTTGCGACGTCCGCCGTATCGGCCTTGCCGGACAAGGTCGATGTCTGCGTTGTAGGTGCCGGTTTCACCGGCCTGTCCGCAGCTCTGGAACTCGCTCTTCAGGGGCGCAAGGTGGCAGTGTTTGATTCGGGCCCCATAGGTTGGGGTGCGACGGGACGCAATGGCGGGCAGATATGCACCGGCTATTCGCCGGGCATGGAAGGCTTTGAAAAACAACTCGGAGCCCACGACGCCCACATCTGCTTTGATGTTGCCGAACAGGGCAAGCGACTGATCGAGGCCCGCATAAAGGCGCACGATATTGATTGTGACCTGGCATGGGGCTTTCTTCATGCAGCAGCACGGCCAAGTCACATGACCGGCCTGGTTGAGCACATGCAAGAGCTGGAAAAGTACGGCGTTGAGGGCTGCTCAATCTTGAGCCGCGAGGAACTGGCGGATAAAATCGGCAGCAAGGCTTATCATGGTGCGCTGCGTGAACAGGATTCGGGTCATTTTCACTCGTTGAATTATGCTCTCGGTCTCGCCGACGCCGTGCTTGGCAACGGCGGGCTGATCTTTGAAAACACGACCGTCAGCAGCATTGAAGGTGGAGGTTCACCTGCCCTCAAACTCCAGTCAGGCAAAACCGTCGCGTGCAGCCAGATTGTTGTTGCCTGCAATGCCTATCTTGGCTCGCTGGTTCCCGGTCTTAACCACCGCGTGATGCCGGTAGCCAGTTATGTCGTGGCAACCGAACCACTCGGCGAGGAGCGCGCCCGCGGGCTGATCCGTGACAACGAAGCGGTCTGCGACAGCAACTATGTTGTCGATTATTTCAGAATGACGGCGGATCACAGGCTGCTGTTTGGTGGCAGATGCAGCTATTCCGGCATTCATCCGCGCGATCTGGGCGCCAATATGCGGCCCAGGGTGTTGCGGATTTTTCCGCAACTTGATGATGCAAAGATGCAATACGCCTGGGGCGGGCACATCGGCATTACCCACAACCGATTGCCAAATATGGGCCGCAGTGACGGATCCATCTATTATGCCCACGGGTTTTCCGGCCAGGGAGTTGTGCTTGCCGGCATGCTGGGGAAGGTGCTTGCCGATGCCATTGTAGGCGACACGGAGACATTTGACGTGTTTGCGCGCATTCGTCATTTGCCGTTTCCCGGCGGTATTTTGCGCAGGCCCGGTTTGACTCTGGGGATGTTGTACTACCGCATCCGGGATTTGCTGTCCTGATGGACTTGCTTGTGTCCGCGCGGGATAGCTAAAATTTTATACAGTTTTGAAATACCTGCATAAATACGCTTTCGATAAAATTCGCGCTTTTAGAAATCGTTTATATCTGCGACCGAAAATGGCCATCGCCAGATAACGGAAGACATGACCGCTCCATCCGGGGTTGCATATACGGCAAGGCCAAGAGACTTACACCCAACGCAGACGGAGACTCAGTATGGACAGGTCAATTACCCGTTTCATGGGCAACGAACATGGAGCCACTGCAATTGAATATGCGATGATAGCGGCTGCAACCGGCCTGGCAATTGCCGTCTTCATGCCGGGTATTGGCAAACAGGTGCTGGCCATGCTGGAACCGGTTGGCATCGCACTGGGCGCCATATAGACCAAGACCGCTTCAGCAGGTTGACCGCGATTGACCTACTTGTCAGAACCGATCCGGTATCGAGTGAAGCAACACCGGATATCGTTCTGCGCGACACTTCACAGCGCGGATCATCCGAACACCCCCTTGCGCAGCAGATTCAGTGCCGTGATGAAAAGACCCGCCATGAGAACTGTGGGAAAGGTCTGCGGTGCCATTGCATCCTGAAGCTTGAACCCGAGCCGCATACCGATAAACGCAGGTATGCATGCCAATGACGCCCTTGCACACTCCGCCAACGAACATGGCCAGCATGACCAGTACGATTTCAGCGGGCATGAACCCCTGAGTGAAAAATTCGATCAGCTAGTCATCTCCTCAGGCCGCGCACCCGCCGCATAGGCCTTGAGGCACAAGAGTTCCGCTGCAATCACGGCTGCAGCGTTTGATGTCATCTCGGCATGGTCATATGGCGGAGACACCTCAACCACGTCCATGCCGACAAAATCCAAGCCTTTCATGGCGCGAATGACGGACAGAGCCTGGTAACTGGTGAAGCCGCCGGGAACCGGTGTTCCGGTGCCCGGTGCTGTCGCCGGGTCCAGAAAGTCAATATCGAAGGTAAGATAGGAAGGGCCCGGGCCCAACCGGTTGCGTATCTCGTCGGCCACCTGCAGGGCGCTCATTTCATGCACCTGGTCAGCGAAAAGCACCTTCATGCCCATGGCGTCTTCGCCTTTGAAACAGGTACGGATCCCAACCTGGATGGAACGGGCGGGATCAACCAGACCGTCCTGCAATGCCAGGGAAAACATGGTGCCATGGTCAATTCGATTGCCGGTTTCAGGCTCCACGTCGCGATGAGCATCGAACTGGACAAGGCCAACAGGGCCATGCTTTTTGGCAACTGCTTTCAGCACAGGATAGGAGATGAAGTGATCGCCGCCAAAGGTCAGCGGACACACGCCCCTGGAAACGATTGTGCTTATGTGCTTCTCGATGACACGCGGCACATCCTGCTTGCGACCCCAGTCGAAAAAGCAATCGCCGTAGTCTACCACCGCCAGCGTTTCAAACGGATCAAACCGCCACGGCCACATCGGTCCCCATGAGTGCTGGGCAGACGCCTGGCGGATGGCCTGCGGGCCGAATCTCGTGCCGGGCCGGTTGGTTACGGCCTGGTCAAACGGAATGCCGGTTACGGCAACATCAACGCCTTTGAGGTTACGCGTGTACTTGCGGCGCAGGAAAGACAGCGCTCCGGCGTAACTTGCCTCTATCGAAGACCCCATCAGGTCCTTGCGGCGGAAGGCAGCATCGCCCAGTGATGACTTGGGTGTCGACAATGGTTCTTACTCCTGGAGGATAAGCGTATCGGATGGATGCCAGCTTGCATAAACTTCGCGACCGTTCTCGAGCAAACCCACTGCAGCGCGGTCATTTTGAACGTTTACTGCCAGTTCCAAGCCATCGTCACAGGTGACAAAAACATTGCTGACATCCCCGTAATAGGCAACATCACGAATAACGCCTTTGGCAGAAATTCCAGAATCGGAAGGCGGAGCTTCGGCGGACAGGGTGAGTTTTTCCGGCCGGACAGCCAATGAGATGCTACCGGAAGCGGCACCGTCATGGGGCACGACAACCGTGCCCAATCCCCTTGCCACGCAGGTCACGCCGGCCTTGGAAACGCCGGACACTGTTGCATCAATCAAATTGATCTTGCCGATGAAATCAGCGACGAAACGTGAGTGCGGTTTTTCATACAACTCTTCGGGTCCGGCAATCTGACGCACCCCGCCTTTCTCCATAACCGCGATGCGATCAGCCATCGACAGGGCTTCATCCTGATCGTGGGTAACGATGATGAAGGTGATGCCGATAACCTGCTGCAAACGCGCGAGTTCGAGCTGCATGTGCTCGCGCAACTTGGCATCAAGTGCAGACAGCGGCTCATCGAGCAGCAGAACCTTTGGCCGTTTGACCAGCGCGCGCGCCAGCGCAACACGCTGGCGCTGTCCGCCGGAGAGCTGGTCAGGCTTGCGGTCGGCCATCGCGCTCATCTGAACCATTTCAAGGGCGTCTTCAACACGAGGTGCAATGTCTGTGGCAGCAACCCCGGTCACCTTCAAACCGTAGCCAACATTATCCCGGACGGTCATATGCGGGAACACTGCGTAAGACTGGAATACCATGTTCACCGGGCGCGTGTTGGCCGGTACGCCTTCCATGTTCTGCCCGTCGACGATAATGTCGCCGGTGCCCGAGGTCTCAAGCCCGGCAATCATGCGCAGCAATGTGGTTTTGCCACATCCCGACGGCCCCAGCAGTGCGAAGAATTCGTTGGGCATGATATCGAATGAAACATCATCCACTGCAACAACACCCGGATAGCGCTTGGTGACGTTCCTGATGGAAATGATGGGCTTGGTCATGAGGTCCCCTACCCTTCGGTTTTCGATGGCGCCTGCATGCGCATGGCAATAATGGTGGCGAACAGTGTAATGACGATCAGCACGGTCGAGGCTGCATTGATATCAGGCGACACGCCGCGACGCACCAGCGAATAGACCTTGACCGGGAATGTGTTGGTCTCCGGCCCCGCTGTAAAGAAGGTGATGACGAAATCGTCCAGCGACAATGTGAATGACAGCAATGCACCTGCAACAACGCCCGGCATCATGAACGGCAATACCACGTTCCGGAAAGTCTGCCACTCGCTTGCTCCAAGATCCTTGGAAGCCTCTTCCAACTCGCGATTGAACCCCGTAAGCCGCGCCCGCACCACGATCGCAACGAACGGAAAGCTGAATGCGATGTGGGCAGCGGTTATGGCCCCGAGATTCAGGGGCCAGATGGAGAACAGTTCATTCCACCAGTGTATCGGGCCAGACTCAAATCCCCGCATCCAGTGCCCGACCCGGGAGTACAGCACCAGGACTGCCACACCCATGCAGATTTCCGGGATAACGATGGGAAGCGCCATGATCCCCTCAACAGCAGCCTTGGCGGGAAACCGGAAGCGCCACAACCATAGAGCGGTTGCCGTGCCGATGATCGTGGCAATGACCGTGCACATTACAGCAATGGTGATGGAATTGGTGAACGCTTCGACGAGAGAGGCGTCATTCCACGCCTTGGCGTAGTACTTGGTGGTGAAGCCGCGCCAGACGATGTTGCGTTTCGAGTCATTGAAGCTGAAGGCAATCAGTTGCGCAATCGGCGCATACAACACGATAAAAGTGACAAACCCGAACAGGATCAGCCATGGCGATTTCCCATAATCCAGAGGTCCGCGTTTCGGCGTGCGCCTTGCCATATCAGACTCCCACTCCGCCCCTGATGCGCGCGCTGACAAAGGCGCGCAACGCAAGCGCTGCAAAGGTGACGTACATCAGCAGAAATGAAAGCGCTGCTCCAAATGGCCAGTCATTGGCAGACTTGAATTGATCTGTGATGACATTGCCGATCATGATGGCGTTGGTACCACCCAGAAGATCCGGCACCAGGAACATGCCAAGCATGGGGATGAACACCAGGATGATACCGGACACGATACCGGGCATGGTGAGCGGCACTGTCACCGAAAAGAACGTCCTCCACTGGCTGGCGCCAAGGTCGAGGCTGGCTTCCAGATAGGACCGGTCCAGACGCTCGATAGTGGCGTACAGCGGCAACACCATGAACGGCATGAACACATAAACCATGCCGACAATCACCGCGCCATTGTTGTAGAGCAGCTCCAGCGGTTGGTAAGGACCGATCAGCCTGTCCAGGAAGGCAAGGTCCCACAGCCATTCCAGCGTGAAGTTAAGCGTGCCCCGGGTTCGGAAAACGGCGATCAGCGCATAAGTGCGGATCAGCAGGTTTATCCAGAACGGCAGTATGACCAGCAGCAGCAGAAAAGGTCGCCATCTGGCAGGTGAAAAACAGATGCCAAAGGCGATCGGATAGGCAATCGCCAGGCACACGGCAGTCGAGACGATGCTGATCCAGATGGATTTCCAGATGATCTTCAGATAGACGGCCTGGAATGATCTGACGTAATTGTCCAGCGTACCGGTAATTTCAATGTCGATTATCGAGGTTTTCTCGCCAACCGACATGCCCCAGATCAGAGCAAGCGGGATCAGGAAAAACAGCAGTAGCCAGACGACGCCGGGTAACGCCGTTACCCAGAATACCACCTTGTTCTGTTTCCAGCTTTCCACCCGCCCGGCACCTCAAGACAGGGGGTCAGGTTGTTTGCACCTGACCCACCTGATGATTGTCACATTAAATCAAGCTGCCTGGATACGGGTCCAGGATTCATTGCGCAGCTTGGTCTTTTCTTCCGAATACAAGGACGCCTCACACTTGGCGATCACCTCGTCGGGCGGGAAGATGCCTGGATTGCCGGTATACGACTCATCCATCTTGGCCTTTGCCGCTGCGTTTGCGGTGGCATACTGAATGGTGTCGGCAATATGCACACCTGCATCCGCATCAAGCAGATAGTTGATGAATGCATGGGCATTTTCGGGGTGCGGCGCGCCTTTCGGAATGCACACGCAGTCCTGCCACAACAGGCTGCCTTCGTTTGGTACGGAATAGCTCAGGTCATCGTCCTCGCCCATCACCTGAATGATGTCACCGTTCCATTCCATCGCCAGATCCACTTCCCCGGATGCCAGCAAATCCTGCCCGTTATCGTCGGCATAGACCTTGACGTCCTTCTTGCCCGCAATGAGCAATTCCTCGGCAGCCTTCATTTCAGCAGGAACCACGGAATTGAAGGAATGGCCGAGATACTGAAGCGCCACTCCAATCACGCTCTCCCCATCGCCGAGCAACGAGATACGACCGGCATGCTCATCGCCCGCCAGCACTGCTTTCCAGCTTGATGCGTCTTTCACCTTGGATTTGCGATAGCCTATGCCCAGCGTACCCCACATGTAAGGCACCGAGTACTTGCGGCCCGGATCAAAACTGGCATCCTTGAATGCATCAGCGATGTTGGACATATTCGGGATTTTCGACTTGTCCAGAGTATCCAGCATGCCTGCAGCCATCATGCGCTCGACGTAATCGTTGGTCGGAATGATCACGTCATAGCCGGGATTTCCTTCCTTCAGCTTGGCGAACAATTCTGCATTGTCGGCGTACAGGTCCATCTTCACTTCGATGCCGGATTCCTTGTTGAAGTCAGCCAGCGTGGTTTCACCGATATAGGTATCCCAGTTGTAGAAGTTAAGCTTCTTTTCCTCTTCGGACATCGCGAAACGCGGCATCATGGTGAGACCGATAAACGCGGCACCCGACCCCTTGAGAACAGACCGGCGTGATGCGCGGAATTTTGGTGTGTATGTCATTTTATTACTCCCTGATTGAACTCTTCAAACGACGTCAAATTCACCCTTAACAACCTTGTCAGAAAATCGACACAGCAAATGTTAAACCCAACATCGTCTGTTTCAACTATTGTTTTTCCGAGGCAATGCCTCCGGTTTTCAAATTCGGCACTCAAGACTTTTCATGCTTCACATCATCAAGCGTTGCATCAAGCGCCTTGCGGGTCAGATCGGCCCATTCGTCCACCTCGGCCTCGGTTATGCACAGCGGAGGCGAGAACACCATTGTGTCCCAACACGCGCGCATCACCAGATTATTGTCAAAGCAATGATCCCGGCAAATGCCGCCAACACGGCCAAGTTCATCAAATCGCGCCCGGGTCTTCTTGTCCTTCACCAGTTCGATCGCGCCTATCAACCCCTTGACGCGAACCTCGCCGACGATCGGATGATCACGCAGAGCGCCGATTTTCTCCTCGACGTAATTCGAGATCTCCGCTGCATGCTCAATGAGTTTTTCATCCTGCATGATGCGGATGTTTTCCAGCGCAACCGCGCACGCCACCGGGTGACCGGAATAGGTGTAGCCGTGCAGAAACTCACCGCCCTTTTCAAAGAATTCACCGATCAGCTTGTCGCAAACCGCGACGGCACCGATTGGCTGGTACCCGGATGACAATCCCTTCGCCATGACAACGATGTCGGGATCAAAGCCCATGGTTTCGTGACCCCACCAGTTTCCGGTCCGGCCAAAGCCGCAGATCACTTCATCCGCCACAATCGGGATTCCATGTTCCTGACAGACCTTTTGAACATATGGCCAGTAGCTGTCCGGCGGAACGATTACGCCACCGGCACCCTGAATAGGCTCACCTACAAAGGCAGCAACCTTGTCAGGGCCCAACTCCTTTATCTTGGCTTCGACTTCCATGGCGGCCTTCAGGCCAAACTCTTCCGGGCTCATATCGCCGCCATGCTGGAACCAGTCGGGCTCAAGCACGTGATGGAAGTTGGGCAAAGGCAGCCCGCCCTGCGCATGCATCGCCGACATGCCGCCCAATGAGGCAGACGCACAGGTCGAGCCGTGATAGGCGCGGTGGCGTGAGATTATATGCTGACGCTCCGGCTGGCCCTGCACTTCCCAGTAGCGCCGAATAAACCGCACCACCGTGTCATTGGCCTCAGACCCTGAATTGACGAAGAAAACCTGGTTGAACCGCTCCGGGAGCAGGCTGGCAACCTTCTCTGCCAGCATGGTCGCCGGCACTGTCGTGGTCTTGAAAAACGTATTGTAGAACGGCAAGTCCAGCATCTGGCGATAAGCCACTTCGGCCAGTTCCTTGCGGCCATAGCCGATATTCACACACCACAGGCCAGCCATGGCATCAAACAGCTTGTTGCCTTTGCCGTCCCAGATATGCACGCCCTTGGCCTGTGTAATAACGCGGACACCGCCGCCGTCATGCAAAGCCTTATGGTCGGTAAACGGGTGAAAATGGTGGGCAGTATCAGCCGCAACCAGTTCTTCGATATTGAGATTCTTGTTCATGGATGCACTCCGCAGGTCTGATCGCAGAAAGACGCAGCTGTTGTGCCGCGCCCTGTTAGACGTCGTGAAAAGCGCGGACTACGGATTGAAGCCGATGCGGGCGCAATGCAGCAGCACTTCGTCCTGCGTGACGCGTTTTGCGGTTCCGCCCAAATGCCCGGTTTTGCCAATCCTGTAGAACATGACCTCGACACTGCCATAAATTTGTGAAGCTTGGCAACAGGATGAAAAAAGCATCAACGGCGCGTAAATTTTAGACTTTCGAATATACCATATTTGCGCGACAGTGTTGTACATGGGAGACAATTTCAACGAGATGCTTGAGGCGGATGGCAGTGTTCGCCCGCATTATGCCATACTGCACAAGTGGCTGGAGACGCAGACGCCGGCCAACCTGCGCGCCAAAATCCGCGAAGCAGAATCTATTTTTCGCAGGCTCGGCATTACGTTTGCGGTCTACGGCACCGAGGAAGCCTCAGAGCGGCTTATCCCGTTCGACATCATTCCGCGCATTTTCGCTGCCAGTGAGTGGCGGCTGCTTGAGGCCGGCATTGCGCAACGAGTTGGCGCCCTCAACGCATTTATCGATGACGTTTACCATCGGCAGGAAATCGTGCGGGCCGGCAAGGTTCCCGCAGAGCTCATTCTTCAGAATGAAGCCTACATGCCGCAGATGGCGGGTCACTCCCCTGCCCGTAATGTCTACTCACACATCATAGGAACCGACATCGTTCGTGTGGGCGCAAACGAGTTCTACGTGCTGGAAGACAACTGCCGCACTCCGTCAGGTGTCTCCTACATGCTGGAAGACCGCGAAGCGATGATGTTTCTGTTCCCGGACCTGTTCGCCAAACATCGCGTAGCGCCGATTGAACATTACCCGGAACTGCTGCGGCAGACACTGGATTCGGTTGCGCCACCGCAATGCGACGGTGAACCTACCTGTGTTGTACTGTCTCCGGGCATCTATAACTCGGCGTTTTTTGAACACGCCTTTCTGGCCGATGAAATGGGTGTGCAGCTTGTTACCGGCGACGATCTCTTCGTGCAGGACGGATGGCTTTACATGCGCACGACCCGTGCACCGGTCAGGGTCGACGTGGTTTACCGGCGCATTGATGATGATTTTCTCGACCCCCTGACATTCAACCCTGCCTCGACATTGGGCGTGCCCGGCATTTTCGATATTTACCGTGCCGGACGGGTGACCATTGTCAATGCCCCGGGCGCCGGCATTGCCGATGACAAGGCCGTCTATTCCTTCATGCCCGAAATAGTTGAATTCTATACCGGTGAGAAACCGATCCTGAACAATGTGCCGACATGGCGGTGCTCAGACGCCGACTCGCTGGCCTATGTGCTCGAGCATCTTGAAGAGCTGGTCGTCAAGGAAGTGCATGGCTCAGGCGGATACGGCATGCTGGTCGGCCCAACTGCAAGCAAGAAGGAAGTGGCCGCGTTCAGACAGATACTCAAAAAACGTCCGGCAAACTATATCGCGCAGCCCACGCTGGCGCTGTCCTCGTGCCCAACCTTTGTCAAGTCTGGCGTGGCACCGCGACACGTGGATTTGCGGCCTTTCGCGCTGACCGGTGACCGGATGCGCATTACACCGGGCGGGTTTACCCGCGTAGCCATGAAACAGGGATCACTTGTGGTGAACTCGAGCCAGGGAGGCGGCACCAAGGATACCTGGGTGCTGGAGGACTGATGCTTTTAGGACGCACCGCCGCATCGCTGTTCTGGATGGCACGCTACATGGAGCGCGCGGAGAACATGGCACGCCTCATTGAGGTGAGCTATCGTATTTCACTGATGCCGAAGCCGTTTCGGGCGCATCAGGACGATTGGAGTTCAACGCTCAAGAGCGCCCATTGCGAGGCTACTTTTGCCGACAAGTACGAGACTGCCAGCCAGGAACATGTCATCCAGCATCTGGTTCTGGACCGTGAAAACCCATCCAGCATTCGCACCAGCATGGAAACAGCGCGCAATAACGGTCGCGCAGTGCGAACGGCGCTGAGCCGGGACGTGTGGGAGGCGCTCAATGCGACCTGGAACGAGTTGTCGTGCCTGCGCATGAGCCAGTTGTCGAGCGACAAGCTGCCGGCTTTTCTCGACTGGATCAAACAGCGATCCATGTTGTTCCGCGGCGCCATGCTCGGCACTGCCTTGCGCCATGACAGTTTTCACTTCAGCCAGTTGGGTGCCTTCATTGAACGCGCTGACAATACAGCACGGATACTGGACGTGAAATACCATATCCTGCTGCCACGCGGATCCGGGCCCGGCAGCTCGATTGACCGTCAGCAATGGGCCTCACTGTTGCGCTCCGTGTCTGCGCATCGGGCATACAGGTGGGCGTATCGGGACGCCAGTTACCAACCCTGGAACGTTGCACAGTTCCTGATCCTCAATCAGGCCATGCCCCGGTCGCTGCTGTTTTGCTATGACTGGATCAGCAATGAATCGCTTGCAGATATTGAAAAGGAATATGGCGAGACATGGCCATGTCACGACACGGCGACCGAAACCATGAACCTGCTGGCTGGTGCAGACATGAAACAAATATTCCAGAACGGGCTGCACGAGTTTCTGTCGGACTTCATCGACAGGAACAACAGGCTGACAGCCGAAATCGCAAGCGCGTATAATTTTCCATGAAAATTCACATCCGTCACGCAACAACCTATCGCTATGACAATCCGGGAGCACACCTGGTTCAGCGATTGTACCTGACGCCGCAGGACACCCGGAGCCAAACGGTGCTTGATTGGACCATTGACGCGCCGGGCATTGAAAAAGCACTGAAATATGTCGATGCATTTGGCAATGTGGCCCACCTGACGACCCCGCCGGTCGATCTGGCTGAAGTCACGGTTATTGCGAGCGGCAGCGTCAGAACCACCGATACTGCCGGGGTGGCAGGTCATGACCTTGGGTCAGTGCCAATCCAGGCGTATCTCGCCAGCACCCCGGCAACTGCAGCCAACGCCGCCATCAGATCAATGGCAAACGCGCACGCAGACCTGACGGGTATCGACCAACTGCATGCCCTGTCAGCAACTGTTCTTCAAAAAGTGGCCTACATGATCGGGACCACCAATGAACATACCAGTGCCGCGGATGCCGTGCGCGATGGCAAGGGTGTGTGTCAGGACCATGCCCATGTGTTCATCTCTGCAGCGCGTTCGCTGAACGTGCCGGCCCGATATGTCTCCGGTTACATGGTGGTGGGTGAAAACGAACTTGCCGAGGCCAGCCACGCCTGGGCGGAAGCCTATGTTGCAAATCTTGGATGGGTGGGGTTTGACATCTCGAACCAGGTCAGCCCTGACGAGCGTTACGTGCGTGTAGCAACCGGCATGGATGTCGACAATGCCACGCCTGTAAAAGGGGTTCGCCGGGGCTTGTCGACCGGGGCCGAAAGGATGGAAGTGGAAGTGCTTGTTGAAAGCATCGCCGAGCAGTAGGTTACCGGTGATTCCCTGAACCGCACTTCGACCGGAAACTCCATGACTTATTGTGTTGGCATGAAACTTGATCGCGGCCTGGTGATGGCTGCCGACACCCGAACCAATGCGGGCCTCGACAACATTGCAACTTTTCGAAAGCTGCATACATTCGAAGCCCCTGGCGAACGTGTGTTCATCTTGCTGTCAGCCGGCAATCTGGCCGTTACACAAGCTGTCGTTGCCTTGCTGGAAGAAAAATTTGAAAACCCGGACGTGGAAGACGAAACCCGCAGCCTGAAAACCGTTGCCACCATGTTCCAGGCGGCAAGACTTGTGGGAGAAACACTCAGGACAGTTCGCCGGGGCCACGTGGAAGAGGGATTGAGCAGCGATGCGTTTTCTGCATCGTTCATTTTCGGCGGGCAGATCAGCAAGGAAGCACCCCGACTCTATCAGATCTATTCCGAAGGAAATTTCATCGAAGCCAAACACGACACCCCGTTTTTCCAGATTGGCGAGCACAAGTACGGAAAACCCATACTGGACAGGGTGGCCAATCAGAAAATGAGATTGGGCGAAGCAGGCAAGCTGGTCTTGCTATCGTTCGATTCAACGTTGCGCTCAAACCTGTCAGTGGGCATGCCGATAGACATGGTGGTCTATAACACTGACAATCTCAGCATAGACCGGGTGCGCCGTATCGAGCAGGATGATCCGTATTTCCGGTCCATATCCCAGAAATGGTCGGAAGCACTGCGCTCAGCGGTCGAGAAAATCGAGGAGTTTGACATTTAGCCATGATCGATCTTGAGGCTGAATACAACAACCGGGCCCGCGTGCCGGATCATGAGCAGGTTGTAGCCGGCTGGACAAGCGATGCAGCAAGCTATCGCGAGGCCGCCGCGTGTGACCTGGACATTGCCTATGGCGATCATGAACGGCAAAAATTCGACTTTTTCCCCGCCAATGGCCGCGATGATGCGCCGATTGTGGTGTTTGTCCACGGTGGTTACTGGCAGGCACTCGATCGTGTGTCTTTCTCGCATGTTGCATCGGGCGTATCCGCGCATGGTCTGGACATGGCGATCCCGTCTTACCGGCTCGCACCACAAGTCAGTGTCCAGCACATTATTGATGACATGCGCAGCTTCTGCCTGAACCTGTGGAAACTTCATGGTCGCAAGCTTGTCGTGACCGGCCATTCTGCCGGCGGGCATCTGGCAGCAGCCATGTTTGCGACCGACTGGACAGCCCATGGCGGGCCTGATCGGCTGGTCGTCGCCGGTCTGGGCATCAGCGGCCTGTACGATTTGCGCCCGTTGATGCCGATCAGCATCAATCAGCGCATTGGCATCGATGACAAAATTTCCATGCAGTGCAGCCCCTTGCTGTGGCCGGTGCCAAAGCATGGCCGATTTGAAGCATGGGTGGGTGGAACTGAATCGCGCGAGTACCATCGTCAGAGCGAAACCCTGGCAGCATGCTGGAGCGGCGCTGGCCTGGCGGCCGACTGGTGTGCGGTGGGTGATGACAATCATTTCACAATTGTTGGACATCTTGCAGACGGGGCGAGCAACATGACACGCGCGCTGGTCAGCATGTGCGAAACTGAATGAGCACTGATTTGAAGACGGTTGAAACGCCATCCGGCAAGGGCGCGGCAGACGAAAACTTTCCGGTCGGATCATTCCTGCTGCCCAAACGACTTCGCCCGCATGTGATGACATATTACGCCTTCGCCAGGGCCATTGATGACATTGCGGATGATCCTGACACGCTGCCGCAGGACAAGATCGCCGGTCTCAACGCGATGGATGACGCCCTGCTCGGGCGCAATCGGCAGCCGGATGAAACCCTGCTCAAGGCAACGGCGCTGCGCGCCAGCATGCTGGAAACCAATGTCGACCTGGCTCATGCGAGCGATCTTGTGTCGGCGTTCAGGCAAGATGCCGTGCAGAACCGCTACAACACATGGGATGACCTGATCGATTACTGCATGCGTTCAGCATCGCCGGTCGGACGGTACCTGCTGGAGTTGCATGGGGAGGACAAGGCGCATTTCGAATACTCCGACGCCTTGTGCAATGCACTTCAGGTCATCAACCACTTGCAGGACTGTGCAGATGATTTTCGAGACCTGGACCGGTGCTATTTGCCGCTGGATTGGTGCAAGGCGGCAGGAGCAAATGTCGAGATGTTGCGCGAAAAGGCATCGCCACCAGCACTGCGGACGGTTCAGATGAAATGCCTCGAAGGCACCGAAGCCCTGCTTCGCGTAGCTGACAGGCTGCCGGGAAAGCTGACAAGCAAATCACTGGCAATGGAGTCCGGCGTCATTATTTCCATTGCATGGAAACTGGTCGACAAACTGAAGCGGCAGG
>Ga0316192_10000807_pt1 | contig 22948 bp, 21 predicted proteins | sample MerIslwburrow_MG_FD_204931 | JGI IMG/M metagenome (GOLD analysis project Ga0316192, IMG submission 204931) | Coastal sediment microbial communities from Maine, United States - Merrow Island worm burrow | ecosystem: Environmental > Aquatic > Marine > Coastal > Sediment | place: USA: Maine...
CGGCGATGAAAGTCATCGGCAATGCTGCCGATCAGGAGTGCGGTCGGTGGCTCAACAATCGCGCAGAAAATTCCCACCAGCCGTTCCGACGACGTGAACGAGCGATGCAGAGATTCAGGGCCGCAAGAACCCTACAGAAATTTGCCGCCCCCCACGCATCAATCCACAATCACTTCAACCACGACCGTCACCTCAACCGCCGCGATATCTTCAAACAGAACCGCGCTGCCGCCCTGGCCGAGTGGCGTCAACTGGCGGCCTGAACGCCTCAGCCCAGCACCCTTCGTCAGTCCCGCTCAGGTTTGTCTGACAATACCATTGAAAAGATTGGTGACCCCGGCAGGATTCGAACCTGCGACCCTCAGATTAGGAATCTGATGCTCTATCCTGCTGAGCTACGGGGCCGGTGCTTTCGCATACATCGTCCTTACGTATCTTGGGTGTAGAGGAGGCGCAGATTACCCGCAACCCGCACACCACACTTGCAACGCCTCGCGGCTGCGATCGTATCTGGGCGAGGGGCCAGCTTGCGGACGTTTCGCCACGCTGCGCCCGTTGATCAAAATCCGGCCATAATCGCCAGGAACAAGGCTATCTGCCTTGAGGCGTCCGTTGAAGGAGCGTTTTCGTATGTCAGCCTCGCGAAAACAGGCGGAGGCACTTGCCTCGAGAATTGCGCCTTTGCTGCGCCCCGATCTCGACGATGCTGACACGAATGCTTTGACGCTTTTGTTCGCCCAGACGCTCGATCGGGCGGTGCGGCAGCAGGAGAAGCGTGATTTCGAGCTCATCGCGGAGGTTCAGGCCTCGGCCCATGCGCACCTCACTTCGCTGCTCAACGCCTCACCTGCGGTTCTTTACAGCAGACCGGCAAGCGGCGATCTCGCGCCGACTTTCGTCAGCGATGGCGTTAAGAAGATGCTCGGCTGCAGCCCGCGCGAATATCTCTCCGATCCTCATTTTTGGCAGAACCGCGTCCACCCGGACGATATCGGCCGCATCGATGCCTGGGTCAGCCGAGGACACGAGCACGACGAAAGCTCCATTGAGTATCGCGTGGACCGGGGGGACGGCACGTATATTTGGCTGTGCGACCGTCAGCATGTCCTCCGGGACGACACGGGCGAGGCGGTGGAGGTGGTAGGGTCTTGGACCGATATCACGGAGAGGAAGGCCTCGGAGGTCGAACTCGAAAAGGTCAGCCGCGCGGCGCTGGAGGCGAACGAAGCCAAGAGCGCCTTTCTTGCCAATATGAGCCATGAGATCAGGACGCCGATGAATGCCGTCATCGGGCTCTCGCATCTGGCGCTCAATACGGATATGACGCCGCGCCAGCGCGATTACGTGCTGAAGATCAAGAACTCGGCGCAACATCTGCTCGGGATCATCAATGACATTCTCGATTTCTCGAAGATCGATGCGGGCAAGCTCGCGATCGAGAACATCGATTTCGATCTCGACACTGTCTTGGGAAATCTCGCAAATTTGAAGTCCGAGAAAGCGGCTGCGAAGGGTCTGGAGCTTATCTTCGACGTCGCTCGGGATGTTTGCACCCAATTCACGGGCGATCCGTTGCGGATCGGTCAGATCCTAATCAACCTTGTTTCCAACGCGATCAAGTTCACCGAGCAGGGCGAGATCGTCGTCAAGGTCCGCGTGCTGGACGATGCGGAAAAGTCTCAGCGGATCGAGTTTTCCGTCTCCGACACCGGGATCGGCATGTCGCCAGATCAGGTGACACGGCTCTTCGAAGCCTTTGAGCAAGTGGACGGCTCCACGACCCGCCGCTATGGCGGGACCGGGCTGGGGCTCACCATTTCCAAGGAGCTCGCCGAGCTCATGGGTGGTGACCTCTCCGTGGAGAGTGAGCTTGGCAAGGGCAGCGTGTTCCGCTTTGCCGTGCGGCTCAGCCGGCCGGCATCGTGCGCGCGGCCTCGCGTGCTGCAATCCGACTTGCAAGGGTGCAGGGTGCTTGTCGTCGATGACAACGAGCATGCGCGCGAAGTGATTGCAGCCATGCTCTCCAACATGGCCTTCAAGGCAGACGAGGCATCGTCGGGCGAGATGGCGCTGGAAATGCTGAGTGAAGTCAGCCGCCAAGGCGAGGCCTATGACATCGTTTTCATAGACTGGAAGATGCCGGGCTTTGACGGCATCGAGACCGGTAAGCGCATGCGAGATGCAACAAAGGATGGAAAGCCCCCGCATTTGGTGATGGTCACCGCTTATGGCCGAGACGAGGTCTTGAGCGAGGCCGAAGAGAACGGTTTTACCGACGTGCTGATGAAACCCGTGACCTCATCCAATCTGTTCGATGCGGCCGTCGTGGCGCTGGGCTTGGAGCGGTCCGAGATACGCGATGCATCGGTGGGGAGTTCGTCGGATCTTTCGCAGCTGTGCGGTGCACGCATCCTTTTGGTTGAGGATAATGAGATCAACCAAGAGGTCGCCGTTGGCCTATTGGAAGGCGCCGACCTTCTGGTCGATGTTGCCGACAATGGCGAAGAGGCCGTTCGTCTGATCTCGCGCAACGGCTACGACGCCGTTCTGATGGATATGCAAATGCCGGTCATGGACGGCCTGACTGCCACCCGGTCCGTGCGCGCCGAACCGCGGTTCGATGCGCTGCCCATCATCGCCATGATGGCTAATGCCTTGGACTCCGATCGCGAAGCATGTCTCAAAGCCGGCATGAATGACCACATCGCCAAACCCATTGATCCGCATAGGCTTTTCGGTGTTCTTTTGCTATGGACGAAGCCTGATCGGCTCAGCCGACTTGCAAGGTCCGGGGACGAGCCATTGGCGGAGCTTGCTGGCCGGCTCGTCGATCTCGACATCAAGTCCATCGACACCGAAAGAGGTTTGCGCCTCACAGGAGGCAATCCGGCGCGGTACAAGGTGTTGCTCGAAAAGTTCGCCGCGCGTCAGAGCGGAACGATCGAGGCCATCCGATTGGCCTTGTCGGAAGCCGATGCCGACACGGCAGAGCGCGAGGCGCACTCCTTGAAAGGCGCCGCCGCCACTCTTGGGATGCCGGCGCTGGCCGATGCGGCATCGGTCGCGGAGAAGGCAATCAAGACGGATGACGATATCGAAGAGGCGCTGTGCAAGCTCTCCATGGTGCTCGATCCCGTCGTGAAGAACATTCGAGCTGCGTTCGCCGCGCAAGGCTCACCAGAGCCCACATCGGCTGGCGATCCACACGATGTGGCAGAGCCTCTCGCCCGGCTAAAAAAGCTTTTGGAGGACGATGACGGCGAGGCGGCGGAGTTCATCATCAATGTCACGCCGCAACTCTCTGGCGTGCTGACCCCTGCGGAGGTCGATGCGCTGTCCGACCATGTGTCTCAGTTCGATTTCGAGGCTGCCTTACAATCCTTGTCAGGCGTGGTCTCGCGTTTGTCTCTCGATCTGGAGAGCGGCAGGTACTGAGCTTTTCGTCGCCTTGTTTGCGCGCGGGCGATCTGCCTCTTTCTGAAACGGCGACGGTCGCATCCGTGATCGACGGAGAGACGCTTGCGCTGGACAACGGACGCCAAGTCCGTCTGCTCGGGTTCAAGGTGCCGGTGCCGCCGCCGGACTGGAAGGGCCCCGACCCGTGGCCGTTTGCGGCGCAAGCGAAGGCGGCGCTTGAGCGCATCTCCGCCGATGCGACTCTGGAACTGCATTTCGATGCGCGCGCGGAAGACCGGCATGGCAGGCTCCTTGCTCAGCTCTTTTTGGTGCGGAACGGAAAGCGGTTATGGCTACAGGAAGAGCTTGTCATGGGCGTGTTCGGACGCGTGTTCGTGCTGCCCGATCTCCGTGCCTGTACCGAACCCTTGCTTGCCGCCGAGCGCAAAGTAAGGGCAGCCCGGCGGGGGCTTCTGGCGGTCTCTCACCTATCGTGTCCGGGACGCGGACGATCCAAATGGGCTCGGATATCTGAGGCACACTTATCAGCTTGTGGAGGGCACGGTGCATGCTATCGGCGAAGGGCAGAGGCTGGTCTACATCGATTTCGCGCAAGATTGGCGCCACGACTTCACAATCACCATTGCGCGCAAGCGCGTCCCTGTTCTGGGAGGCGGGCGGGCTCGATCTTAAGGCCCTCCCGGGCAAGCGCGTGCGCGTGCGGGGCTGGATCGAATGGTGGAACGGGCCGATGATTGCCGTGTCGAATCTTGAGGCAATCGAAGTTCTGGCGCCAACGCCGGCCGGGGGCTGATTGCGATTGAGACCGTGGGTGACGCTCCAAACGAAAAGGCCGGGCGGGGGGGCCCGGCCTTTCGATCTAATACAGTCTTAAGGTCGCCGTTGGCGGCCACAAGTTTGCCTAGGCGGCGGCTTTCCCGGCCACTTCGGCCTCAGCGGCAGCCTTCTCGGCCGCTTCGGCTTCGGCGGCAGCCTTTTTATTGAAGGCCGATTTCGCCAAAACTTCATCAATCTTAGCGACGGCGCTCTCTTCGTCCAGCTTCTCCACGGCGGCAAGTTCACGCGCCATGCGATCCAGAGCGGCTTCGTAAAGCTGGCGCTCGGAGTAAGACTGCTCAGGCTGGGCCTCGGAGCGATACAGGTCGCGAACCACCTCGGCGATCGAGATCAGGTCGCCGGAATTGATCTTGGCTTCGTATTCTTGTGCGCGCCGTGACCACATCGTGCGCTTCACCCGGGCCTTGCCCTTGAGCGTCGCCAGCGCCTTTTTCACCACCTTCTCTTCGGCGAGCTTGCGCATGCCCACGCTTTCGAGCTTCGTGGTTGGTACACGAAGGGTCATTTTGTCCTTGTCGAAACTAATTACGAAGAGCTCAAGCTTCGCGCCCGCGATTTCCTGTTCTTCAATGCTGACAATGCGGCCCACGCCATGGGCGGGATAAACGATGTATTCGTTCGTTCGGAAGCCGTTTCGCTGCTGGGGTCTTTTCTTTTCGGCCATATGCTCGCCTCGCTATTGAAATTTCATGGTTGGCGCGAAGCAAAAGCGTGAGCGTGTCCACGTCGAACTCGACCAACGGTTAGCGCGCTGGCGCTGCCAGGAGGCAGCCTTCGCGGACAGTACTAAAGTGTTCCACCAAAAGACTTGGTCGTGAGCACTTCTTCGAGCCTCAGAAAAAAAGCGCGCCCAACTGGCTCGCCTCTCTTGGTGCCTCACGCGCTGACAGTTTGCGCCATTTCAAAATCACCATATCACAAAAATCGCTGTTTCGGAAGGTGGTGGGCGCGAGGTCCTGGTCCATTCGGTCCCGCCTTGCGTAGCATTTTGGCCGAACGGTTAACGCCGGTCGGTTCCCGCGACGGTTTAGTCCCCTTCGCCAGGGGCCTTGGAGAAGTACTTGTTGAACTTGTCTGGCTCGGCCTGGAAGTCGTCAGCGTCGGCTGGTGCGGGCTTTTTGGTGGTAATATTGGGCCAGGTTTCGGAGTACTCCCGGTTCACGTCGAGCCATTTGTCGAGGTCGGGCTCCGTGTCCGGTTTGATGGCGTCCACCGGGCATTCGGGCTCGCAGACGCCGCAATCGATGCATTCGTCCGGGTGAATCACAAGCATGTTGTCGCCCTCGTAGAAGCAGTCTACGGGGCAGACCTCAACACAGTCAGTGTATTTGCACTTAATGCAGACTTCAGTGACGACGTAAGTCATCGATCCCACATACTATGGGGCTGTCCCAGCCCGGTTTTCAAAAGCCCCGTTCGGCTTTCGAATGAGCCCAGGGAGGGGCCTTCCGTATAACAATAGTGCCAGTAGCACAAGGCGCGCTGGCAACCAGGAAGCCAGCATTCTTAGGATGGTTTTGCGGTCCTTGGCGGCAACCGGAGTTGGAATTTCCTCATCCAAAGGCCGGGACGGCGCGCATGGATCGAATTCAGCGCCAAAAGGTGCGAAAGGCTTCGAGACGCCGCCGGTCGCGCTTCGTAGGCCGCTTGCCCGTGCGCGTCTCAGGCGCGTTGTCGGATGTGGCCGCCGGCTTCGGGGTCAGGTCCTCATAGAGTGTCTGCGCGAGTGTCGCGGGGCCGCGCCGCTCCACCGCATCAAGAACGCGCCAGACCACGAGCCGCTGCGGCGGGGTCGCGGTGACAACATCACCGGGTTGGACGAGATGGCTTTGCTTTCGGACCCGCTCTCCATTGAGCCGGACTTTGCCGTCGGCGATGAGCCGGGCTGCGGCCGAGCGAGTCTTCACGAGACGGGCGCACCGGAGCCATTTGTCGAGGCGCTGCCCTGTCATGGGCTCTCTGGATCAGCCCCGTCCGGAGCGGCCGTGTGCGGCAAGGCTGTCACGCAGCTCTTTCAGTGCCGCGAATGGCGAATTCTCCGAGATGGGCTGCTCGGGCCTTTGGTGCCGCTTTAAGCCAGCGCCCTTGTTTGAGGCGTTGTCGGAGGCCCTATCGGTGCTCTTAGCGGTGCCGCGCGCGCTCTTGCGTGACTTCCGGTGGCTCTTGCCCTGCTGTTGCTGCCGTTCGGCCTCTGTGCGGCGTTCCTTGCCCTCCTCCCCGGACCGGCCAGACGACTTGCTCGCGGCTCGGCCCGTGTGCCGGCCTTTGTTGCGCTGATGCGCGCGCGGGTCCCGGCGCTTCGCGGGGCGCCAAATTTCATCGAACTCGGGCATGGAGGCCGCTGCGCTTTGAGCCTCTGCTCCGTTTGAGCCGGACTCTCCGGCGGCCTGTTCGGCGGTGCTGTCAGCGCCCTCGCCAGGTGCAGGTGCGCCTATTGCTGCCTCGGCGCCATTAGTGGCCATGGCGTCTTTTTCGAGCTTGGCCTCATTGGCGGCGTCTGGTGTCTCGTAACCTTCGATTTTGCGGCGTTCCAGGCGAAAGCCCAGAGACCGCAAGATTGAGGCGAACTCCTCGCCCGAACAACCGACCATGGACATCAGCTCAGGGACGATGCGGAAGCCGCCGTCGCCGGTGGCGCCGGTAGGAGCCACGCGGGCCGGGTCTGCAACGGCTGGCGCTGGACTTGCTGCCGCCGGTGCTGGTTTCGCCGGAGCGCTTGCCTCTGGCGAGGGTGCTGCTTCGTCCCCGACGTCAGGTGTCTTTGTTGTCTCGGGTGTCTCATTTGATGACGCTGCAGGGGCGGGCCGCCATGTCATGCGCGCGCGGATCAGATCGGAGAGCCGCTCCAGCATGTCGATGCGGACCGCGCGGCTTCCGGCGATATGAAAGCCTGCCGCGCGCCAATAAGACTCGGGCAGCCTCTGGTCGGCCGGCACCGAAGTCAGGCCCTGCTGGGGCCGCTCGGGCATCGCGCTGACACCGATGCCGTGCTCCTCCCCGCCATGCAGAGTCCAAAGCAGAAGCAAAAGCTCTGCAGCGGCGGGCTTTAACATGGCCGGGAAATAGAGATTGAACGCACCGAAGCGGACGCCGTATTTGCGCAGTTGTCCGCGATCGGACTGGCCGAGGGCCTTGATATCCTCGGCGGCGCTATCGCGGCGGAGAACGCCCAGATTCTCGGTGAGACGAAAGGCAAGCCCACGTGCAAGCCCGGTCAGCTCGCTCGCGTTGTTCAAGGCGATTAGCGGCTTCAGCTTGGTATCCAGATAGGATTGTAGCCACGAATCCAGCCGGGCCGCCGCGCGCTCCCGGTCCGGCGGGCTCAAATGTTCGTCGGTGAACAATTCCACGCGCGGCTTGAGGGCTGTCTCACCTCGGGTGAGCTGGCCAACCTCGCTCCCCTGCCAGAGGATGCGGCCGTTTGCGGACAGCGTGATGGCCTCGTCTGGCGCAGCAACGAGCGCGTCGGCACGGGAGGCAAGCTCGCTCGCCAAGACCTGCGTGGCCGCATTGCGGGCGGCCTTGCCGCGAATACCGTCCCCTGCAGAATCGGGTGTGAAACGGAACCCGTCCAGCCGGCCCACATAGTGGTTTTCGACCAGGATCTGTCCGTCTTCGCCGATCTCGGCCATCATCTCCTCCTTGTCGCGCAAACGCCGCATGAGCACGCTGGTTCGCCGGTCGACGAAGCGTTGCGTCAGGCGTTCGTGCAGCGCATCGGACAATTTGTCCTCGATCACCCTGGTATTTTCTTGCCAGTGCTGGGGATCGCGAAGCCATTGAGCCCGGTGGGACACAAATGTCCAGGTACGAATTTGGGCAAGGCGATTGGAGAGCGTATCGATGTCTCCGTCGGTCCGGTCGGTTTGCGCTACTTGAGCGGCGAACCAGTCTTCAGGGATCATGCCCTCATCGCTCATGACGAAGCGGAACAGAGTGCTGACGAGGTCGGCATGGTCCATGGGCGACACGCGCCGGTAATCCGGAATCTGGCACATGTCCCACAACAATCCGACCGCTGCCGGGGATCTAGCGAGGTCGCAAAGGCTCTCGTCGCGCGTTACATTCTCAAGCGCAATGACGTCATCCACCATGCGTGAGCGGAAGAGGCGCGGGTGGTCCGGCATCTCCCGCAAGCTCTCTTTCAGGGTGCCGAGAGACATGGTGTCCAGTGTGCGGCTGCGCCATTGCAGAACGCCGACCTGGTCAAATGAGTGGGTTTCGAGCCGCTCAATCAATTCGGCGTCGAAGGCCCCCACCTGGCCTGTCACACCAAACGTTCCATCGTTCATATGACGCCCGGCACGTCCGGCCACTTGTCCAATTTCCGATGGCGTGAGGTTTCGATGGGCATGACCGTCGAACTTCCGCACGCCAGCGAAGGCGACGTGATCAAGATCGAGGTTAAGCCCCATACCTACGGCATCGGTCGCCACAAGGAAGTCGACGTCGCCGTTCTGGTAGAGCGCAACTTGTGCATTGCGGGTTCTGGGGCTAAGCGCCCCCAGCACGACCGCCGCCCCGCCCCGTTGGCGCCGCACAAGCTCGGCGATCGCATAGACGTCATTGGTGGAGAATGCGACGATTGCCGATCGGCGCGGCAGGCGGGTGATCTTTTTTTCGCCTGCATAAGAAAGTCTGGACATGCGAGGGCGCGAAACAAGATTTGCCCCGGGCAGAAGTTCCCTTATGGCCTCGCGCATGGTCGCGGCGCCAAGCAGCAAGGTTTCGCTCGATCCGCGCGAATGAAAGAGGCGATTGGTAAAGACATGACCGCGTTCGCCGTCCGCTGCGAGTTGGATTTCGTCGATCGCGACAAAGTCCGCATCCAGCTCCCGTGGCATGGCTTCCACCGTGCAGACATAGAAGCGCGCGCGGGGCGGCTTGATTTTCTCCTCGCCAGTGATGAGCGCGACCTCGCCGGGACCCACCTTGGCCACGACCTTGTCGTAGACCTCGCGGGCCAGAAGCCGAAGCGGCAGTCCGATGACGCCGACCTCGTGTGCGAGCATGCGCTCAATGGCAAGATGGGTCTTGCCCGTGTTGGTTGGTCCAAGGACCGCTGTCACGCCGCGCCCGCGATGGGGCGGGCCGTGGGCGCCTGTGGATTGCGTGGATAAGACTTTGGACATGCAGTGAAATTCTTAACGCGACTCGTGGCTTGGGCGTGAACGAGAGAAGAACGAATCCAGTCCGAATCGCTGACTCCAGCGTATTCGAATTATGTTCTGCCCCAAAATGGAACAACGGCGCGATACCTCTCGGGTTAGCGCCATGGTGGCAAGACCGTGCGTGGCTCTATGTCCAACAGAGTCTATGTAAGGGGCCTCGTGTTCCATCGCTACATCTAGGCATTTGTCCCCACGATGACGCCTCCGAGGGTGGATCGCAACGGGAACAGAGCGCGGACGAATCAGGGGATCGTTAATTTTCAGGGCCTGTTCCCTACGACATGTTGGGGTTTTAGGGGTCCACGTTAAGACTTTGCCGTCGCGAACCCGGCTTTTGTGCTCGCTCCAATGCCGGACAGCTCCCCGCCGTGCTCAGCGCCAACCACGACATCTTGCAACTCGAGCGGCCGGCGCCAGCCGCCACTGAGGATCGCAAGGTGAACAGACCACGGACGAATCAGGGGAGTGTAAATTTTCTCGGCCTGTTCCCCACGACATGTTGGGGTTTGGGGGGGCGCGTTAACCTGCCTTAATGGGAGCCGACCGGCGGCCAATCAAAGCCTGCCGCTCAGCGCTGCCGCAGGGGATACAGGTAGGCGTCTCTATTCTGCGCTTGCCCGTCTTGGGCGCCCGACGCGAAGAGAGGTGACGACGGCTGTGCCAAAGCCGACGGAGGTGGGCATGACAATGCGGTAGGGCACATACATGTCCGTGCCCCGAAGCGGGATGAGCCACACTTCAATCTGATTGCTCTGCCGGAGCTGCTCTATGCCGGGATCGCCCCGCGGATAGCCGGAGATCGGGATGAACTTGACCCCGCAGACGGCCGCCGGCCCCGAATACGGCCCGGCCGCGTTATTCCGCACCATCACGCGCTTTTTCGGTTTGAGGACCAGATCAAATCGCGAGCGGCCATCAAACATGGGCAGCAATTGATTGCAGACGCCCAGATCGGCGCGGGGGTCGTCCGAGCGCGCTGTCAGGAAAATGCCGCTCAAAGGATCCACCACGTCCTGAAGCTGCTCTTTGCGAACCGGGATGGTTCCAGGGTAGGCGCGGCGTCTGGGTGAGATCGTGACGGACTTCACATAGCCGTCTCCAAAATCGATCCGCAGACGCTCGCTCATCTTCCCGTCCGACTGGTTGAAGGAATAGCTGGCAGGGCTCGGACCGGCCGTTGTCACGAGCCCCGAGCCATTGATGGAGGCCTGCCAATTAAAGACGAAGCCTTTGAGGACGGAGAAGTTGCCTCCGCCGCGCATTCGGTATTGGCCATCTTGCACCGTACCTGAGATTTGGAAACTGCCGAGATTGAAACTGCCGAGACTGACATTGTAGACGGCGACAAACTGGGCCGCGGTATCCACGGGTCGTTCTGGATCGCGCCCGCCCACACCGTCTGCTGGTGCCCCTTGGGCGGTCTGGTCAATGCGGCCTTGCGCGATCGTGCTTTGGGGCTGGCTTTCCGCATGGGCGCTTCCGGCCTCGGGATGCAGCCAAAAGCCCAGCAATATCAGCGCCAGGCCGGCGAAGCCCAGTGCAGCCGCGGCAGTGGCCGCAAAGCTGAAGCAATCTCGTGCGGCCCGCATACCTCGCAGCCCTTCTTGGTTTTCCCGACAGGTATTCTTTGTTTGGGCCACTGAACAGGATTAGATGGATTCGTCAATTCGGCCAACAGAGGCGGAATTCACCTCAGCGTCTTGACCGAATAGGGTCATGCCCGTATATGTCGCCGCCTTAAGCTTGGCGCTTTAAGCTTCGCGCTTGTGAAGTCCCCACGCGCTGAGGCCGGTATTCACAAGATTTTCGTTAGAAGGACAAGGACTATGGCCCGTCGCTGCGAGCTGTCCGGCAAGGCCGTGCTCACCGGCAACAATGTGAGCCATGCAAAACGCCGCACGCGGCGCCGTTTCCTGCCGAATCTGAGCAATGTCACGCTGCAAAGCGACCTGCTCAAGAAGCGTGTCCGCTTCACCGTGTCCGCCCGTGCGCTCCGCTCGGTCGAGCATCGCGGTGGTCTCGATGCCTATCTGCTCAAGGCGGGCGACGACGATCTGTCTCTGAAGGCACGGCGGCTCAAGCGCGAAATCGCCAAGGTCGAAATCGCCAAGGCGGCCGGGACGGCGACCGAGGGCCAGGCGGCAGCTGCCTCCTAAGGGATTTTTGTCCGCCCCCTCGTCCTGTGCATTACGGCAGAGCGAACTGCATGATCAGTGAGCGCTGAAACGCGCTGAAATTGTCGTCCGACATCAAGGTCAGGATGGTCGCGCCGTCACGCGCGCGGTGTACCGTGATCGCTTCCATATTGTCGATGTTCAAGATATCGGTCGCCTCCAAGAGGACCTCGCCGCCGATCAGCGTGCCGCGCCGCAGGTCTTTGGCCTTGATCCGGCGAATGCGCATCTTCACGCCTTCGCTGTAGCGGAAGCGACGCTCCAGGAGCACGAGCCCTCCATCGGGAAGTCCCGCCGCATCGGTGATGTCGAAACCGCTGAGCCTGCGTATCGTGAGCGTGCCCGGTGTGGGGCCGCCGATCAGCCAGCCTTTGAGATTGCCGCGGGCGTCTTTCAACCGCTCAGAAAACGCAACGACCGTACCTTTCAGCCGGCCCGCCCGGATCGTGGCGATGGCCTCCAGCCCCAAATTGCCGCTCATGCCCCGTGCAGCTTTCGGCAGAGGGATTATGCCGGTGGGCGGCCCAAAACGGTCGGGCGTGAAGGGATAGCGCATGATGCGGTGATCGCGCTCGAAGGACACGAGCGCGGTTCCTTGCGATGTGTCCCCGCTCGTCAGCGCGAACCCCTCGGCGTCTTGTTTAGAAACTGTCCGCAGCGGCTTGCCGTCTTTGCCGAGAATGGGCCCCATTGTCACGCTCGATAAGCCTTTCAGCCGGCGTCCGTCATAGTCGAGCCGCGCGCGCATCCACGAGCCCGCATCGGAAATGGCAAGCAGGCTTCCGCCGGACGGATCCAGAGCCAAGCCGGAAAAGCCGCCGAAATGGGTGGATCTGGCAAAGATGTTGAGGCCGCCGCGAAAGACCAACCTGCCGAATTTCGTCTTTTCGGGGTGGTCGCGGTCGAATGTGAAGGGAATGACCGAGACGCGCACTGCAATCGGGCGCTCAAGCGGAATAGCGGGCTTGGCGAACACCGGTGGTGTGGGCGGACTGACGAGGGCGATGCCAAAAAGAGTGAGGCCAAGCAGGGCCAGGCATGCGGCCGCCGGAGTTCTGCGGCTTCCCAGAGGCACTTAGTGCAGCGCCCGGCGTTTGGCGCGGGCGGCCGCGGGGTTCGCACGTTGCAAAGCTCGCACGGCAAGGTCCTCGTCGAAGAGCTCGGCGAGCTTGTCCGTCATCGCGCCGGCAAGTTCTTCCGCATCGGTGATGGTCACGGCCCGCCGGTAATAGCGGGTCACGTCATGGCCAATGCCAATGGCCAGCAGCTCGACGGGAGAGCGCGTTTCGATCTCGTGGATCACCTGGCGCAAGTGCTTCTCCAGATAGGAACCGGAGTTGACCGAGAGCGTGGAATCGTCGACCGGCGCGCCATCGGAAATCATCATCAGGATGCGCCGCTGTTCGGGGCGTGCCAGCAGGCGTTGGTGGGCCCAAGCCAGCGCCTCGCCATCGATATTCTCTTTCAGCAAGCCCTCGCGCATCATCAGACCAAGATTGCGCCGGGCGCGCCGCCAAGGCATGTCCGCCGATTTGTAGATGATGTGGCGCAAATCATTCAGTCGTCCGGGCAGCGCCGGCTTCATGGCTTTCAGCCAGGCCTCACGCGCATGACCGCCTTTCCAGGCCCGCGTGGTGAACCCCAGAATTTCGACCTTCACGCCGCACCGCTCCAAGGTTCGCGCCAAGATATCGGCGCAACAGGCAGCCACCATGATGGGCCGCCCCCGCATTGAGCCGGAATTGTCGAGCAGCAAAGTGACAACCGTGTCGCGAAACTCGGTGTCGCGTTCTTGCTTGAAGGTCAGTGCATGCATCGGGTCGATAATCACGCGTGTCAGGCGTGCGGCGTCAAGCATGCCTTCGTCGAGATCAAAATCCCAGCCTCGGTTTTGCTGGGCTAGAAGCCGGCGTTGGAGGCGGTTGGCCAGACGCGCGACAGCGCCATGCAGCGCCACAAGCTGCTTGTCGAGGAAGCTGCGCAAACGGATGAGTTCTTCAGTGTCGCACAGATCCTCCGCCGTGATGATTTGATCGAACTCCTCCGTAAAGACCTTGTATCCGAAGGCGGACGGATCATCGAGAATGGACACGTTGGGGCGCCAAGGATCGGAGCGGCGTGGGAGGTCCGCCGTCTCCGCGTCGTCGTCCAACTGGTCGGTCGTGCCGTCCTCCTGGTCCTCCATGGTTTCATCGGAGGTGTCGTCGGGCTCGGCGTTGGCCTCTTGCGCAAGTTCCGAGCCGTCCTGGCCGTCCGCGTCGTCAGACTGATCGTCTGCTGCGTTGGGGTCGGATTCGCCGTCCTGCTGCGCCTCTTCATTCTCCTCGCCCTGGTCCAGCTGGTCGGCCATGTTGAGCACCGTGAGGAGGTCGCGCGCGAGCTGTCCGAAGGCTTCTTGGTCGAACAGCGTTTCAGGCATGCGGTCGAGCAGGATCTTGGCGCGCTCTTCGACCCAGGGACGCCAAAGGTTCACAAGCGGGCGGGCCCGGGCAGGGGGCTCGGCACCGGTGAGCCGTTCACGCACCAAAAGGGCGAGCGCGTCGGGCAGCGGCGCCTCGGAGCGCTCCGTCTCTTCCGTGATCCGGCTGCGGGCATAGCGCTGCTCCGTCCGCGCTTCGAGATTCTGAGCGACCCCCTCCATGCGCTTTGTGCCAATCGCCTCTACACGTGCCTGCTCGATCGCTTCGAAGACCGCGCGCGCTTCGCCTCCTGAGGGGGCCAGCCTGCGATGGAGCGTCTCGTCATGGCAGGAGATGCTTAAGGCGGCAGCGTCCGCGTGACCACGAATGGCCGCGAGTTCCTCCCGGGTCGGCACGCGCGGGGGCTCCGGCACGCGGGCCGTCTTGCCGGAAAGGCCGGGCGGCTCATTGGAAAATACGACCTCGACGTCGCTGTCGGCCGCAATCGAGCGTGTGGTCTGTGTCACCGCGCGCTTGAAGGGATCGAGGGGCGCCTCTTTCCGCTTCGGTACAGCCATTTGGATGGACTCCCAGACTTGGGACTACAAGACAGACTTGGGACTACACAATAGACGTGTGGCCGCGCAACAGAGTTGCGGCTCAGCTCAACGCCACGTTTGCGGTCGATTCCGGTAGGTCTTCACCAAAACAGCGCTGGTAGAACTCGGCGATCAGACCTCGTTCCAACTCATCGCATTTGTTGAGGAAGGACAGGGCGAAGGCTGTGCCCACGTCGCCGAAAATCTCCGCGTTCTCGGCCCAGGTGATCACCGTACGCGGGCTCATCACCGTGGAGAGATCGCCGTTCATGAATGCATTGCGCGTCAGCTCCGCGACACGGACCATGTTCGAGATCGTCTTGCGGCCTTCCTCTGTGTTCCACCCTTTCACTTTGGAGGCGACGATATCGACCTCTTCGTCATGGGGCAGATAGTTGAGAGTGGCCACAATTGACCAGCGGTCCATCTGACCTTGGTTGATCTGTTGGGTGCCGTGATAGAGGCCGCTTGTGTCGCCAAGACCGATCGTGTTCGTCGTGGCGAACAAACGGAAGGCTGGGTGAGGGCGGATGACTTTGGACTGGTCAAGAAGCGTCAGCCTGCCAGAGACCTCCAAAACACGCTGGATCACGAACATCACGTCGGGCCGGCCTGCGTCATACTCGTCGAAACACAGCGCCGTGTTGGATTGCAGCGCATAAGGCAGAATGCCCTCGCGGAACTCGGTCACTTGTTGACCGTCCTTGATAACGATGGCGTCCTTGCCGACGAGATCGATACGGCTCACATGGCTGTCGAGATTGATGCGGATGAGCGGCCAGTTCAGGCGGGCGGCCACTTGCTCGATATGCGTCGATTTGCCGGTGCCATGGTAACCTTGAATCATCACACGCCGGTTGTGCTTAAACCCGGCGAGGATAGCGAGGGTCACGTCGCGATTGAACAGATAGTCGGGATCGACATCTGGAACGTGTTCGTCGGCTTGCGAGTAAGCCGGCACTTCTAGGTCGGTGTCGACGCCGAAGACCTGGCGCACGGAGACGGTCATGTCTGGCAGACCAGCATCGTTCTGGGCAGCTTCAAGTGTCATGGTCGATGATGAGCCTTTAATCGATAGTGGACCCGGCTAGCGTTTCAAACAGGGGCAAAGGCCTCGTGGACACCTGAAAGCCTCAGGTGTCCGAAACCCTTATCTGTCTGCAGCCCATTTAAGACCCTGATATTGCGGAGGAGCATGTCAGAGCCTTATGCGAGCCCCGCTTGCCTCAAATAATTATAGGCTTGGATGACTTCGCGCAACTTGTCCTCGGAGGATCGGTCGCCGTTGTTCTGGTCCGGATGAAGCCGTTTCACCAATTCCTTGAAACGGGCCTTGACGTCGCCGCTCGTGGCGTCGTCCTCCAAGTTCATCTGGCGGAGCGCTTTGCGCTCAAGGCGCTTGAGCGGACGGACTCTCTTTCCCGGCGCTTCTCCTGCGGGTGCGTGCTCGCCGAACAAGCCGAACGGGTCTCTAGTCTCGAAGCGGTGCGCATAGCCGCCCCGCCGGCCTCCTCGGGCTTTGCGGCTCTTGGCCCATGCATTGACGCCCACAAACCAGGTCGGGCGGTCTCCGGTCTGGTCGGCCTTTTGCTGAGCGACGACGACGTCGTCCGGCACGCCAGAGAAATAGTTGTAGCCCTTGTTGTAGGCGCGAACGTGGTCGAGGCAGTACCGGTGGTACTGCCCTTCCAGCCCGCGCCCCTTGGGCGCCGGGTACAGCCCTGGCTGGTCGCACCCGTCCCAGTCGCATTTGGGCGAGGTCTCCCGAACACGGCGGTCCTCGTCGGGCTTGACGCGTAGGTGGTCGAAAAGTTTTGAGTCGAGCTTCATGGAATCGGCATTATGGGAATCCTTATTGCGCACAACAAGCATGGCTCGATGATGACAAACGCGATATCCTAAACGATTATGCGCGCATCGGTGTCCGCGCTGCTGCGCGCCAGTTGCGATCCCCTAAATCAAAAGCCCCCCAAAATTGCGAGTGTCGGACAGAATGAGTGTTGAACAGAATATCCGCGAAAAACTGACCACGGCCTTTACGCCCGATGCACTTCAGGTCATCAACGACTCGCACCACCATGCAGGCCATGCGGGCTCGCCGGGTACGGGCGAAAGCCATTTTACCGTGCATGTGGTGTCTCCGGCCTTCGCCGGAAAGTCGAGGCTGGAGCGTCACCGCATGGTGAATACCGTGCTTGCCGAAGAGTTATCTGGAAAGATCCACGCGCTCGCCGTCACCGCGCTCAGCCCACAGGATGCCGCGAAGGCCCTATGAGGCCTTTTGAGATGCGGCCTTCGAAGCGGGTGTTGAGGCGGCTCTAGGCTCTTTCTGGTCGGGCTTCCCGCGTTCGGCGCCGCCGTCTTCGCCTTGGCGGCGGCCATTGAGCGGGACGACACGTAGTCTTGTGATGCGGTTGCGATGACGCCGCAAGACCTCAAAACGGAACTCGTGGAAGGTAAAGGTCTGTCCTGGATTGGGGATGGTCTGGGCTTCGTGGATGACGAGCCCTGCGATCGTGGTCGCCTCCTCGTCCGGTAGGTCCCATTCCATCAGCCGGTTGACATCGCGAATTGGAGCGAGCCCTTCAACGATCAGCGACCCATCAGGCTGCGGCGCCGCTTCGGTGGCTGCGATGTCGGTCTCGTCGGTGATGTCGCCGACAATCTCCTCGATGATGTCTTCCAGCGTGAGAAGACCCATCACTTCGCCATACTCGTCGACGACGATGGAGAAATGATTTTTTTGCTTCAAGAACGCGCTCAGCTGATGTTTCAGCGCCGTCGTGTCGGGCACGAACCAAGGCGGTGTGGCCAGTTCCATAACGTTGATCTTGCTGATGTCGCCCTCTGAATCGCGCAAGGCCTGAAGGAGCGTCCGGGCGTGCAGAATGCCAACGATTTCTTCGCGCTCTCCTTTCCAGAGCGGGAGCCGCGTGTGCGAACTTTGCAAAGCACGGTCGACGATTTCTTGAGGCGGCAGCTCGGCATCGATGGCGTCCATATTCGTCCGGTGCACCATAATGTCGGAGACGTCGAGATCGCGTAGATCGAGCACACCGCCCAGCATGTCGCGGTCGCCTTTCACGACGCCGCCTTCCTTGTGGTGCAGCTCAATGGCGCCGCGGATCTCCTCGTGGGCCGACAGCACATCGGCGTCGTCGTCGATGGATGCGCCGAACAGGCGCAGCGTATGGCGGACAAGGAACTGCAAGGCCGCCGTCACAGGGGCGAGCAGGGCGACCAGAATTTTTAGAATAGGCGCCACGCCGAGCGCCATACGGTCGGCATTGAGTATAGCGTAGGTCTTGGGCAGGACCTCGGCGAAAACAACGACGATCGCGGTCATCACCAGGGTCGCGTAAACGACACCCGCCTCCCCGAATACGGAGAGAAAGAGGCTGGTCGTCAGCGCCGAGGCGGCGATGTTCACGAGATTATTGCCGAGCAGCAGTGCGCCGATCAGACGTTCGCGGGAGTCTAGCAGCCGATTGACGAGGCCGGCCCGCTTGTTACCGTCTTCTTCGAGCGTGTGCATGCGCGCGCGGCTCGCGGCTGTCAGAGCCGTTTCAGACCCGGAAAAGAACGCCGATATGATCAGGAGCCCGAGGATTGCACCGAGTGTCAGCCCCAACGCGAGGGTCATTGCCTTGCGCACTCCCGCCGCAGGAAGTCGGTCAACTGGTCCATCGAAACGTCGTTTTCAACAAAGGCCTCTCCGACCTTGCGCGCGAGCACAAGCACAAGCTTGCCGCCTTTGACCTTCTTGTCTTGCGCCATGAGACGGAGCATCTCGCCGGGCGTTGGCGTGTCGCCCGGGACGTCTGAGATCTCCGTTGGCAGACCCACCGCGCGAAAATGCGCCTCGGCCCTGGCCGCGTCTTCAGGCGCACACAGGCCACGCTCAAACGAATAGGTGAACGCGAGCCGCATCCCGATGGCGATGGCCTCCCCATGCAGCAATCGATCCGAATAGCCGGCGAAGGCCTCCAGCGCATGGCCGAACGTATGGCCAAGATTGAGTAGGGCGCGCTTGCCGCTGATCTCAAGCTCGTCTTCCATGACGATGGTGGCCTTGGCGCGTGCGCTTGTCTCCACGGCGTGGCGACGCTTGGTGCCTTCGCCCGCGAACACGCCCTGCCAGTTTTGCTCAAGCCACGCGAAGAAGGAGGCATCGCCCAGAAGGCCGTATTTTGCGACTTCTGCGTAGCCTGCGCGGAACTCCCGCTTGCACAACGTTGAGAGCACAGACACATCCGACAGCACGAGGCTTGGCTGATGGAATGTGCCGATCAGGTTCTTGCCCTGCTTCGTGTCGATGCCAGTCTTGCCGCCAATGGCTGAGTCCACTTGCGCAAGTAGCGTTGTGGGCATCTGCACCACGCGGACCCCGCGTCTCAGGATCGAAGCCGTAAAGCCTGCAAGGTCGCCCACGACCCCGCCGCCCAGTGCGACGATGCAGTCGCCGCGTTCAACCCCAAGCTCAAGCAAGGTCTCGCTCAGCTTGGCAAGGACGGGGAAGCTTTTGCTGGCCTCGCCCGGTGCAACGACCGCGGAGCCGAGGAAGAGACCCTCGGCCTCAAGGCTGGCTTTGACCGGTGCCAGATGGAGCGCTGCGACATTGGAATCGCTGACAACGGCAAAGCGCGTGCCTGGCAGCAAGGCTCCCAGGCGCAGGCCTGCGGATGCGACAAGATCCTCGCCGATGACGATGGGATAGCTCCGCGCGGCGAGAACCACGTCGATTTGCGTTTCGGTATTGGTGCCTGCGCGGTCCACAGTCTTCTCGGTCCTCATTGCGTCTTCTTCCGGCGAACCCTGTTCCGCGGTGCGGTGCGATTGCCGTACCGCGCCGAGAGCGAGTCGAGAATATTGCCGACGATGACCTCATGCGGCACGTCGCGGCTCTCGACCGTGATGTCCGCCTCGGCATAGACGGGGTTGCGTGTTGCCATCAGCTTTCTCATCACGGCCTCGGGATTGTCCACTTGAAGCAAAGGCCGGCTGTCGCGGCGTCCCACACGTTTCATGAGCAGGCGCAAGTTCGCTTTGAGCCAGATCGACGTTCCGTGCCTTTCGATGACGGCCCTGGTTTCGGGGTCCATATAGGCACCGCCGCCGGTCGCAAGCACTTGCGGCCCGTTTTCCAAGAGCCGTGCGATGACCTTTCGTTCCCCGGTTCGGAAATAGGCCTCGCCGTGCTCGGCGAAGATTTCCTTGACCGTCTGGCCCGCCGCTGCCTCGATCTCGCCGTCCGCATCGATAAATGGAAGGTCGAGCGCGCCTGCAAGACGGCGTCCCAAGACGGTCTTCCCAGCCCCCATCAGCCCGATCAGGACGAGGGAATTTTTGCCCAAGGATTGGCGGATATCCGCCAGCTGCCGGTTCCGGTTCTTGCTATGTTCCGCAATACGTTGAGTCATTGTCGGGGGGAGCCTAAAGAAGCCCATGCTGACAGGGCCTGACCGAATCGTCCATGATGTGATTTGTAGGGGTTAAGGCGCGAAGGCGTTTTGAGTCATAATGCGGTCCTGTTCGGGATTGGTCGATAATTAGGGAGACAAGCGCCTCGATGCCAACATTGTTTCGTTTCCTCGCGGTTTTAGGGACGATCGCCGGTGTCGTAGCTGGAAGCCTTTATGTGCTCGCCGAATATTTTCAGCCAGAGCCAAAGGAAATCTCCAAGGCTCTGCGTAACCTTAAGGCCGAACCTCGCGCAGTGGCGCCTTCGGCCGCGACCGCTGAGGAGCCCTCGATCGCGCTGCCCCCTAGCCACCGCGCGCAATAAGTGCGTGTCCTTAGCCGCCCCATCCCGGCACATTCCCGGGCGCGGCATGAGGATTTAGGGTCTTGGCCAGGCCAAAAACGTCCCTGGACCCCAATTCGGCGTCCGAGCTCGCGCTATTTCTGGACATGATTATGGCCGAACGAGGCGCCGCCTCCCACACGGTCGATGCCTATGCCCGCGATATTTCCGACTTTCTCGCGTTCCTTGCCACAAAAAAGACCGGCGGGCTCGAGGCTTCGGCGGATCAAGTGCGAGCCTATCTTGAGGTCTTGGCGGGCCGGGGCCTGGCCGCGACCTCTCGGGCCCGAAAATTGTCGGCCATTCGCCAGTTTTTCCGATTTTTGCTGAACGAGGGCCTGCGCAAGGACGACCCGACGTCGGCGATCGACAGCCCAAAGCGCGGCCGGCCGCTGCCCAAAATCCTTTCGCTTGCCGAAGTGGAGACCCTCATCGGGACCGCCAAGGAGGCTTGCGCTTTGGGCCTCGAGGGTGGTGCGCGCCTGCGTGCCTTTCGGCTCAACGCTCTCCTGGAAACGCTCTATGCGTCGGGTTTGCGGGTCTCGGAGCTGGTCGCCCTGCCCCGCAACGTCCTTGCGGTGGACGACCGCGTGCTCACCATCAAGGGCAAGGGCGGACGCGAGCGCCTCGTTCCCCTCAACGAGGCTGCACGGAAGGCTCTTTCGGCGTATTTAGTTGTGCTTTCCGAAGAACCCGAACGTAGCGCATCGCCCTTTCTATTCCCGACACGCGGCGGGCAGCACATGACCCGACAGCGTCTTGGCCAGGAACTGAAGGCACTGGCCCTGGCGGCCGGTCTCGATCCCTCTCGGGTCTCACCCCATGTGCTGCGCCATGCCTTTGCGAGCCATTTGCTGGAGCGCGGTGCGGATTTGCGGACCGTTCAGCAGCTTCTGGGGCATGCGGACATCTCCACGACCCAGATCTACACCCATGTGATCGAGGAGCGCCTGCGTCGGCTGGTGGTGGAGCATCATCCGCTGGCAAAGGCGCAGTTAACGAAGCCGCGCTAGGGGCCTTGCGTCAAAACACCTAAATGGCCTCCCATTGAAAGGTCTTCCTGGCGGGGTCACTTAGGTGGCGGGTTCCGTTTAACATCTGATTTCCGTTGTTTTCCCTTTTGTCGTAAGGATGCATTTGGGCGTGGACGTCCATGGTCTCCAACCGGTCTAGTCGAACTTGAGGGTCTCTTCGAACTTTATGCGTACATATCTCGATTTCGAAAAGCCGATCGCTGAACTTGAAAGCAAAGTTGCCGAGCTAAAGGCGCTGACCTCGGATGGCGACTCAGTATCCATTAATGAGGAGCTCACGCGGCTTGAGGCCAAAGCACGCGATGCGCTCATAGAGACCTACGCGGAGCTGATGCCCTGGCAGAAGACGCAAGTCGCACGTCATCCCGAGCGTCCGCATTTCAAAGATTATATCCAGGACTTGGTTCGCGATTTCACGCCGCTCGCGGGCGACCGCTACTTTGCCGAGGACGAGGCGATTATTGGGGGCATCGGCCGCCTTGCAGGGCGCTCGGTGATGGTCATCGGCCACGAGAAGGGGTCCGACACGGAAGGCCGGATTAAGCACAATTTCGGCATGGCTCGCCCGGAGGGGTATCGGAAGGCCGTGCGTTTGATGGAGATGGCTGACCGGTTCTCACTACCTGTTGTCAGTTTGGTCGATACGGCGGGCGCTTATCCAGGGATTGGGGCGGAGGAGCGCGGTCAAGCAGAGGCGATCGCGCGCAGCACGGAGTGCTGTATGCGGCTTGGCGTTCCAATCGTCTCGGTGATTATCGGCGAGGGTGGCTCTGGCGGCGCGGTGGCGCTGGCTACGGCGAACCGCATCTTCATGCTCGAGCATTCGATCTATACGGTCGCCTCGCCCGAGGCCGCGGCATCCATCCTCTGGAAGGATTCGACCCGAGCTGAGGATGCTGCAACCAATATGAAGATTACTGCCCAGGATTTGAAAGGCCTTGGAATTATCGATGGAATCATCCCCGAGCCAATCGGCGGGGCGCATCGCGATCCAGCCCGCGTGCTGCAAGCCGCGGGCGATGTGATCGTCAGATCCATTGCGGAATTCGACGACTATTCGCCGGCCCAGATCCGAAAAGAACGGCGCGACAAGTTCCTGGCCATGGGGCGTGTGGATTGATGTAAATCGGGCGCAAGCTGGTTTGAGCCCTGAGGAACCGTCATTTTTCAGTCTAACTCACACTGGATAAGCTTATAATCCGGCCATAGGGGCCGCTTGGCCGAGCTTGTTCGGGTCTTACGCTAACGGTCCGTTAACGGATCTGAATTGAACTTGGCCGGGGTGTGCAAGGGGCACAGCGTATGCTTCGTTCAAGGTTCGGCACGGCCATTTTGATGGCATGCGTGGCTGCTTATGCGGCCGCACTGTCTGGCTGTGCCGCCTATTATCCTGCTCACATTAAGCCGCTCCCTGCCCAGACACGCGCACTGATGGCTGAGAAGGGCATGACGGAGCAGCAGCCCATTCTTGTTCGTATCTTCAAGTCCGAATCCGAACTCGAGATTTGGAAGAA
>Ga0316192_10000808_pt1 | contig 22940 bp, 21 predicted proteins | sample MerIslwburrow_MG_FD_204931 | JGI IMG/M metagenome (GOLD analysis project Ga0316192, IMG submission 204931) | Coastal sediment microbial communities from Maine, United States - Merrow Island worm burrow | ecosystem: Environmental > Aquatic > Marine > Coastal > Sediment | place: USA: Maine...
TGGTCATTATCGGAGTGCTGATCGGAAGCTTTCTGGGCACTTTAGGATCACGCATCGATACCACCAGAAGAGCTGAATCACAGGAAGACCTTGAAAACATCAAAAGTGCACTTCTGGGCTATGCATTCAGCTCAGGCGGGCCGTATTTACCCTGTCCGTGTACGGCGGATTGTGCTCTCGACGCTGCTAACCCCGGGCTGGAAAACAGGGGGAGTGGAACCTGTACTGCGGGTGCTGCTGTCGGCTATCTACCCTGGGGCACACTGGGCCTGAAGCCTGCGGACTCCTGGAACACGCTGTACAGTTATTGGGTGCATCCCGCTTTTTCAAACGACAGTGTAGGTAGCGAGATTGATCTGGCTGACACTGGCAGCGGCCAGGTTAGAACGCGTAACCCCGCCGGCACTACAACACCGCTGGTTGCAAGCAATGTTGTAGCGGTTGTGTTCACACATGGTAAAAATACGTACGGTGGCTTAAGCGTTGACGGTGAACCGCGTCCGGCAATACCCGCCGGCAATATTGATGAAATGAATAATTTGGACACGAATTCCGAGTTTGTGAGTCGCTCACCTACCGAAGTTGGAGCAAGCATGCCAGGCGGTGAGTTTGATGATATCGTATTCTGGATTTCTGATTACGAAATAAAGGCGAGGCTGGTTGAAGCTGGTATGTTGCCCTAGCCGGTTATTGAGATGACAGGCAAAAGCACACATTTCCCGCATTATTACTTTCAAGCTCTAGTTTGTATCCAGCGCGTTTGGCCAGCTGGCTGGACTGATAAAGCCCGATCCCAAAGCCGTTCTCTGAGTAAATAACCTCATTAAATAATTGCGACCTGGTCTCTTCAGGAACAGGAGAGCCGCTGTCAAACACTCGAAGGTTTACGCCATGGTTGTCTGCCTGTAATACGACAGTTATAGACAGGTCGGGCTGCACCAGCTTTTTTGATCTGGCATTGTCGAGTAGATTTTCTGTTACAGTGTTGAATACTTCGAGTGGAATCAACGGGTCAGCATGTATGGATTCCGAGAAATCGATATCACGGCCGGCATATTTTGACATCACTTGCTGCCACCAGAATTTAACTGAAATCATTTCTGATGAATCCATTGAAGGTGCACTGAGTTTATCCAGGGTTATTTGCAGTCTTTCCGCCAATAGAGGTAGTTGTTTTTTAAGGATTTCGTATGCTTCGGAAGAGCGATTATTTTCATTCAGTACGGCATGCGTAAGTGTTTTGGTTGACTGCAAAATATTTTTGACATCATGTGTGAGTTTTGAACCGGTTTCATAGATCGCATGCAAGTGAGCTTGTTTGGTTAGTTGTCGTTCCTGAATTTTTGCTTTGTAATAGAACATCAGGACACTTAGCAGCAATTTTGAATGCAGCAGCAGAGCAGGACCAAGCGGACTAAAAGCATATAAAGTTAATTCAACCTTGTCATTATTAACTGTTACCATGTGCCTGGACCTTTCTCCTGCAAGGCCTTCCGTTTTCCCGGTTTTACAGTAGACACCGCATATCCAGTGCCTTTCCTGTAAATATTTAATGCTTGTGTTGAGAAAATAATCCGGATCCTGCGAAGTGTTAGCTTCTAGCGATGATAACTGTGATATCCATTGCTCGAAGGGGCCGCCGATGTTTAACAGGTATTGTTCCCAAAGCTGTGCCAAACCTGAAAAACCGCCTCTGGGCGACCATAGTAATGCGGTAACCAGCAAAAATATCGCGGCAATAATAATGGTGCTGGCGAGAGACTGTATGTAAGGTATATTTGCAGTGAATGTAACGAGCACGCTTCCCATGCAAAGGAATAAAGTAAGTATTACAATCAGAAAGCCACGGATAAAATCAACATGCGTTTGAAGGCGATGTTCATTGGATTTAATGAAAAATACCGGTGTCAGTATAAGTATCAGGAACATTTCAATCGCTGCCTGAAAAGGTGTGGAGAAGCCATGCAGATTGAATAATTCAGGTGTTGTTATAAGTATAAGTTGTAAAAAAAGAACGATGATAGCTATGCCATATGCTACCCGCCCCATGCCCCGGGAGAAAATTCGACCAGTTAGCAAGCTCAACAGCAATAGCATCCAGAATGGCGTTAACCATACGTTTAGCCAGATGAGAAAGATTGCAATAAAGCTGAGCAGGCCTATGAGTTTACCCAGGCTGAAGTCCACTTCCTGTTTGAATACAGGTTGCCACATCAGGAAGAATCCAAAATGTGTAATAAAAAGACTTCGAGAAATATTTATATTTTCACTGAAAGAAATGGCCGCTATTAATGAGATCATCATGAGGCCAAGCAGCTTGTGCTCATTGCCCAAAAGAAGTTTTTCAGATAGAAAAGACATCAAGTTATGCCTACACTTAACATGAATAAGGTGATTTGCGGTCAGATATGTTTTCGAAAATACTCACAATCTCGAAATTTACCATAATAGAGTCTATACGTAATCGTTTGTTATGGGTGTCACTGCTGGTGGTGGCCATTAGTTTTGGACTGGTAGAGTTCATCGGCGACCTGGCAATAACAGAGCACAGGGTAACGCAGGTGTCTGTACTTGGTGCATTCCTGAGATTAAGCGCAGTTGTCATTGTGACGATGTTTGTTGTATCCAGCACTGTACGCGAGCTACAGGACAAAACGCTGGAGATGATACTGGCCATGCAAATCCATCGCAGTAGCTATTATCTGGGTAAATTGATGGGCTTCATTCACGTCTCGGCCATCATCGTGATCATATTCAGTACTATGTTGCTGATATACGCCTCTGCAGACCAGGTAATGATATGGGGTATATCCCTCTTTTTTGAGCTCATACTTGTTGTCGCCCTGGGGCTGGTAATGCTGTTTACTTTTAACCAGATACCCGCGGCAATAACGGGCGTGTTCGTTATCTATGCGGCTTCACGTTCGGCCACATCTATTTACCTGATGTCTAAATACCCGATAATTTCCCATACTACGATCTCGCAGAAGTTTATGGATGGCTTTGCCGAGTTATTGACCTGGCTGCTACCCGATTTACATCGATTTACCCAGACCGAATGGCTGGCACATGGCACCGGCAGCTTTAGTCTGCTTATGCCTGTTGTCGGCCAGTCAATAATCTATCTGACATTATTGTCAGCCATCTCATTATTTGATTTCTACCGTAAAAACTTTTGATGATCAGGCATTTCATTCAGAAGGACCGCCCGGTAAGGGATGTACCTTTAGCTGTAATAGTAATGCTGCTGGCAGCACTGGCTATACAATTGTGCTGGCATAGCCAGCAGCAACCCATTGTAGCCAAAGCTGAGGATTTGCCACGTCCAATGTCAACCAGGGCATATGTAATGAGCTCGTTTGGTGAACCGGTAGCGGCTGCAAAAGTATTGAATTTATGGCTTCAGGCTTTTGATAACCAGCCGGGCATCAGTATACCGCTGCATTCGCTTGATTATGATGTTGTCACCGACTGGCTGGACACCATTCTTGAACTGGATCCACGGGGTCATTATCCCATGCTGGTTGCAGCCAGGGTATACGGTAGTGTGAGCGTTGAGGAGAAACAACGCCAGATGATGGATTATATTTTCTACAAGTTTAACGAAGACCCGAATAAGCATTGGCGTTGGCTGGCCCATGCCGTAATCACGGCCAAACATGAGCTCAAGGATATGCCACTAGCGCTGAAGTATGCGAATGCACTGGCTGAAAAAGCGACCGCTGAGAATGTACCGTATTGGGCCAGGGACATGAAAATTATCGTATTGGAAGACATGGGTGAAGTAGAGGCTGCAAAAATCCTGGTTGGTGGATTGATTGCCAGCGGGGAGATCACAGACCCATACGAGCTGAACTTCCTGCAGAACAAAATACACACGCTTGAGGAAAAAATGACGAAAATTCGTCAAGATGTTGATAAATAGACAAAAGTATATCTGTAAAAAGGCCATTATTAGATAGTTTTAAGGGAAAATGGCTGCTTTTTAGTCTATATAAGTTGGTATGGTAATTGCTTTAATAACAATAACAACACTGCAATAAGAAATGAAAGTGACAGTTATGAACACATTAAACAGTCAAAAGGGTTTCACGCTCATTGAAATCGCGATTGTGCTTGTCATTATCGGCCTGCTTTTAGGCGGTGTCCTCAAGGGCCAGGAACTCATTAACACCGCACGGGTTCGCGCAATGAATAACACCGTTGACGGCATCACTGCTGCCTGGTTCAGTTTCCAGGACCGCTATCGTTCTTTCCCCGGTGATTACCTTTCTGCGTCATCACAAGTCAATCTGCCGGGTGCTCCAATAGGTGGCGATGGTAACGGGCGGGTTAGTACCGATAGTGAGAGAGCACTTGTCTGGGTGCATCTTGAAGCTGCCGGCTATTTAACGGGTGGCTATACTAATACTGCAGCAACAGTTGCTGATGATGCCTATAATTGCCCGCCAACGATTTGCCCGGATAACGGCTTTGGCTCAGGTATGAACCTGTCATATGGCGCAATGGTGCAAACAGGCGCAGCTAGCGCGCACGAGCTTATTAGTGGAAGCGGCATCCCGGTAGAGGTCATCGCCGAACTTGACCGCAAGGTGGATGACGGCTCGCCCGATTCGGGTGCTATGCAGCTTGGTAAAGCAGGAACAGGCTGGGATGGCACAGACATGGCCCTGTGCATTACAGGAGGTAATTATCAGTTACAGAATCCTGGTGAGAACTGCGCCGCGGTATTCAGAAACTTCTAATTACTATCGGATATGATTGCTGACAAGAGCCCATTTACTGGGCTCTTTTTTATTAAACTACAATAATCCATATGAACACACCTGCTATTCAATGTCAGAAAGTCTGTAAATCCTATGGTAAAAGGCTGGTGCTCGATAACATCCAACTTGAAGTGTCAGAGGGAAATTTTTACGGACTTGTTGGCATTAACGGGAGTGGTAAATCGACATTGATCAAGTCCATACTCGACCTGGTTTCAATAGATAATGGTTTGATTTCAGTATTCGGCAAGTCACATAGAAAAGTAAGCGCAAGAGATCAAATTGCGTATCTTCCTGACAGGTTTTCGCCGCCGATTCATCTCAAGTGCAAGGATTTCATTCATTACATGCTGGAGCTGCATTCGAGCAGGCAAAACAATGAAGAAATACACAAGATGCTTGACGCACTGGAGCTTGACCGGGAAATAATGGGGTCTTCGGTTGGGCGCTTGTCAAAAGGTATGACGCAGAAGCTTGGGCTTGCATCATGCCTGTTGAGCAGGAAGACTTTATTAATACTTGATGAACCTATGAGTGGGCTTGATCCCAAAGCGCGTGTTTTATTCAAGAAACAGCTCTTCAGATTAAAACAACAGCGCGTTACGATATTTTTCAGTTCACATGTACTGGCTGATGTCGATGAGCTGGCAGACAAGATGGCCGTGCTACATAACAGTAAAATACTTTATCAAGGTACATCTACCGAGTTCAAGCATGCATATGGCGGCAGTGATCTTGAAAATGCATACATCAACTGTATTAACTCAGTCGAGTAGTCTACGTTAAGATAATTTTTGCCGCAAAACACGCGAAGTACGCAATAAAATTGTCCTGTTTTTAAACTAAATAATTTAGTGTAATTTGCGCATTTTTGCGTTGTTCGCGGCCAGGAAAATATCAGGTTTAAATACTACTCAATGCCATGTTCCTTTATTTTTCGTGTCAGCGTGTTCCGTCCCCAGCCAAGCAGGTTGGCGGCATCATTTTTACGCCCGCCGGTTTTATTTAATGCGGCTTTGATGAGTATCTTTTCTACTTGTGGAATTACAAGCTCGGCAATTTGCTTGCTGCCGGATGCCAGCTGTTGTTGAGTCCAGTCTAACAGGCCGTCTTGCCAGTTTTGGGTTGGGGATTCAGTCTGTTTGCCGGCATCGGGCTGAAGTTCATGCGGTAAATCGGAAAGGTGAATCGTTTGACCCGATGTCATTACAGCAAGCCAGTGGCATGTGTTCTCAAGCTGCCTTACATTGCCCGGCCAGTCCAGCGTAGACAGGTAGTTCTCGACTTCCGGCAATAATGTCTTTTGTTCAACTTCAAGTTCTTTAATTGCCCTGTTAAGGTACAGTTTGAGTAAAGCAGGAATGTCTTCGCGTCTTTCACGTAATGCAGGGAGCTGGATTCGAATGACATTCAGCCGATGAAAAAGATCTTCACGGAACAGCCCGTTCACAACATTTTCTTCAAGGTCTTGATGAGTCGCCGCAACAACGCGCACGTCTACCTTGATTGGAATATGTCCACCCACACGATAGAATTCGCCGTCGGCAAGAACACGCAACAAGCGTGTTTGTAATTCCGCCGGCATGTCACCTATTTCATCAAGAAACAAGGTACCTCCATCGGCCTGTTCGAAGCGTCCGCGCCTTAATGCCTGTGCACCGGTGAAGGCGCCTTTTTCATGACCGAACAGTTCTGATTCAAGCAGCTCCCTTGGAATCGCCGCAGTGTTGATCGCAATGAATGGCTGCTGTGCGCGTGGACTGTGTTTGTGCAGTGACAGTGCAACCAGTTCTTTACCTGTTCCGGATTCACCCGTGATTAGAACATTGATGTTTGATTTGGATAAACGACCAATGGCGCGAAATACCTCCTGCATCGCGGGTGCTTCACCGATAATTTCAGGTGTGTCAGTAGTAATATCGGTAATTTTTTCCAGTTGTTCTTTGTGGCGGTCGCTGGCGCGCTGAGCCAGCGCTACTGCATCATCGATATCAAACGGCTTCGGTAAATATTCGAATGCGCCTCCCTGGTAAGCTGATACAGCACTGTCAAGGTCGGTATGGGCAGTCATAATAATCACAGGCAAAGTCGGGTACTGATCCGATAGCCTTGAGAGTAACTCGAGACCGTCCATACCGGGCATGCGAATATCGGTAATGATGGCATCGGGTTCGCCATGCTCAAGCTTGTCCATAACATTGTTGGCGCTGTTGAAGCTGGTGACTTGCATGTCGGCGTTTTCCAGTGCCTTCTGTAAAACAAAGCGTATTGAGTCGTCATCATCGATGATCCAGATATGACGTCCGTCAGTCATGGCCATTCTCCAAAGGAATTAAAATAGTGAAACACGTCTCACCCGGTTTACTTGTAAATTCGATCTGGCCGCTATGCTGTTGTATCAATGACTGTGCAATTGAAAGTCCAAGGCCGGTACCATCGGCACGGCCTGTCACCATAGGGAAGAAAAGTGTTTCAGCCAGGTCTTCAGGAATGCCTTCACCGTTATCAATAATGTCGATTTGCATAGCCAGCGGATAAGTGTGTGATCTGATCGCGCAGTTTCTTCGTGGACGAGTACGCAGGGTTATTTGACCTTCACCATCGAGCGCGGCTACAGCATTACGGGTGATATTCAACAGCGCCTGTATCAGCATGGATTCATCTGCCGGGATGTCGGGCAAGCTGGGATCGTAATCGCCAACGAATCGAATTGATTTGGATTCGGCCTGAACAAGCTGGCGGATGTGTTCAAGAATCTTGTGGATATTGAGCATTTCCTTAACAGGCAGATCCTTGGGCCCAAGCATCCGGTCTACCAGGTTCTGCAGTCGATCAGCTTCTCGAATGATGATGTGGGTAAACTCCCTGCCTTCATCAAGCTGTCTGTCAAGTAATTGCGCAGCGCCGCGTATTCCGCCGAGCGGGTTCTTGATTTCATGCGCTAGGCCGCGAAGCAGACTTTTGGTTGCATCATGCTGATGCAATAATGATTCCTCCTTCGAAATCTTCATAAAACTGCTCAGGCGCGTAAATTCGAGCAACAGGAATTTCCCGTCAGGCTTGTAAGCAAGCGGAGAGACCGAATAGTCAGCATTGATGATTTTGCCATCATGACTTTGCAAACTGGCGTCATACACGGTAAACGGATGGCTGGTAATGAGTGAGCCGCTCAATCGATCATGAAATTCAGGCTCATTCGGTATCAAGTCCTTGATCGAGCGTTTCATGGCGCGCTTGCTGCTGATATGGAATAGATGCTCCGCAGAGGGGTTCATGCACTCGACACCAAGGTCCTGATTAATCACCAGTACCGCAGAATGCAGATTGTCGAGAATGGCCTGTAACGGGTTAGAGTTGCTCATTAATTATGCTGATTGCAAATATCGAACCAATTTTCAGAATATTCATTGAAATTGGCCAAATAAATAATATTAATTCTAATATCAACAGGTTATAGGATGCTTTCCGAGCCTGCCCGGGTTGTATGCAAGCACCATTACAGTGCTTTGTTTGTAGGAGTAATTATAACGCACCAGATTGGTGCGTGAAGAAGTTTCTAACGGGATTCAGGATTGTGAATGGTGTAATGAAATGCGCATTTTCTGGCTTTATGGCCTACCACGGGGTATGGACGATGCGCGCTTCAAGTGGACGGTGACGTTTTGCGTGCGTTTCACGGTTTTTCGATTTTCATCCCTGATTTCAGCGCGAATCTTGTGTGCGCCTCTGTCGATACCGGATAATGGCTGCACCATGCTCTGGCTTTTTCTGACCATGGCCTTGCCATCGACATAGACCCAGACACTGTGGCCGTTTTCAGTATCCAGCGGCGGTTCAAGTAACAGCGAGACAGGTACAGCACCGGTATTATCCCAGATCGTGGCATTATTTTGTGGTGTCACGATACTGAATTTCGAGTATCTTGTCGGTGGTTTTTTGGCGGGCTCTTCGGTCCCGGCTTCGTCTGTTTTCGGTGCCTCTTCGATGGATTCCTTGACCACCGGCTTGCTTTCAACCGTGGAAATTGGCGGTGGTGTAAGCTGTTCAGCGCCGATTGTCGGGGTGTCTGAATAAACGATATTGCCCTGCTCATCCACGCTTTTGTAGAACTGGGCATTCACCATACCGCTAAAAATAATAGCTGTTGAAGCCAACAGCAGAAAGACATTTTTTGTGTTCATTAAGTGAGCATAGACGTAGTTACAAACAAGTTCAACTGATTGTTTTGCATTGGTAATCGAGGATAAGTTCAAGTATTCGGAAATAAAAAAAGCCCCGCTGGAGCGGGGCTTTTTAGCTGGTGGGTGTACCGTTTAAACGCTGTAGTACATATCATATTCACAGGGATGAACAGCCGCACGATAACGCTGAACTTCTGCACTCTTGAGTTTAAGGTAGCCATCGATCACGTCGTCATCGAATACACCGCCTGCGGTGAGGAAGGCGCGGTCTGCATCCAGTGCTTTCAATGCTTCATCGAATGAGAAGGCAACCTGTGGGATGGCGGCTTCTTCTTCAGGTGGCAGGTCATACAGGTCCTTGTCCATCGCATCGCCCGGATGGATCTTGTTCTGGATTCCGTCAAGACCGGCCATCAGCATGGAAGCGAAGCACAGGTATGGATTAGCCGTTGAGTCGCCAAAACGAACTTCGATGCGGCGGGCCTTGGGGCTGGATACGTGTGGAATACGAATCGACGCTGAACGGTTGCGTGCAGAGTAGGCCAGCATGACCGGTGCTTCGAATCCAGGCACCAGGCGCTTGTAGCTGTTGGTCGAAGCATTTGCAAAGGCATTCAGTGCCTTGGCATGCTTGATGATACCGCCGATATAGTAAAGAGCCATTTCTGACAGGCCGCCATACTGGTCGCCGGCAAAGATATTTTCACCGTCTTTTGAAATCGACATGTGAACATGCATGCCGTTGCCGTTGTCGCCAACCATGGGTTTTGGCATGAATGTCGCCGTTTTGCCAAATGCATGGGCAACGTTATGCACCACGTATTTGTAAATCTGGACTTCATCTGCTTTACGTACCAGGGTATTGAACAGGGCGCCAATTTCACACTGGCCGGCTGTTCCCACTTCGTGGTGGTGTACTTCTGTTTCGCAGCCCATTTCTTCCATGGTCAGACACATGGTAGAACGGATGTCCTGCAGTGAATCGATAGGAGGAACCGGGAAGTAGCCGCCTTTTACGCCCGGACGGTGGCCCATGTTGTTGCCGTCGTAGTCCTTGCCGGTATTCCATGCAGCTTCTTCTGATTCTATCGAATAGAAAACGCCACCCATTTCGTCGCCCCATTTAGCGCCATCGAAAACGAAAAATTCGTTTTCAGGGCCAAAGTAGGCGATGTCACCGATACCGGTTGAGTTCAGGTAGGCCTCTGCGCGCTTGGCGATTGAACGCGGGTCACGATTGTAGCCCTGCATAGACGAAGGCTCGATAACATCGCAACGCAGGTTCATGGTGACCTCTTCACAGAACGGATCGATTACAGGGGTTGAGTTATCAGGCATCAGAATCATGTCTGATTCGTTAATGCCTTTCCAGCCCTGGATGGATGAACCGTCAAACATCTTGCCTTCAGCCAGTACGTCTTCATCAATTGTGTGGGCAGGTACGGAAACGTGCTGCTCCTTGCCCTGGGTGTCAGTAAAGCGGAAATCGACGAATTTTACGTCTTTTTCCTTGATCATATTCATAACGTCAGTTGCGGACATCTACTTATTCTCCAAACATAATTTAAGGAATGAATCTTCCGTCACTCATCAAGCAATAGATTTCGTGACGGGGCTGTTATCAGTAACGCGGTATTCTGCATGAAACGTGCCAGCTTTGAAACGGACTAAGTGACTGTTTTTTCGCCGGGATTGTGTAAATAAACGTCAATAACGCACTGATATAGTGCAATAATGCTGGCAATTGCACCATATTGGGGCGTCAATGAAACTTCAGGGTCGCTCTTCCAACCGCCGGGACACTGATACTGGCCTTTGAGAACCGGGTTTGCAGATCCTTGGTCAACTCGGTGTCGCCCACTTTATCCAGCGGCATGCTGGCTTCAACCGAGATCTCGCCAGACAGGTAATGCAGGGTAATCTCATCGATGGAGCGCAGTTCAGGAATTTTTGACCATTCGGTTTTTAATGCGGTGATCAGTTCTCCTCGCAAAGGCAGGTGCATGCTTTGAGCTTCCTGTTCGTCATCTTCAGGGTCGATATGTACGGTGACATCATTGATGACATCAAATGAGTCTTTCAGCATTATTTCCACGGTTTCAGAAATATGGTGGCCTTCGGAAACGCTGAGCTTTGGCGCAACCATAATGTGCACATCGACATGTGCATGTTGACCCAGTCTGCGCGTGCGCAGCATGTGCAGTTCGCGCACACCCTCGTGCGACAGGATTTGCTGACGAATTCTATCGACAAGTTCAGGTTCGAGACTGGCGTCAACCAGTTCCTGTACACTGTCATAGCCGAGTTTGAAGCCTATTCTGGCGATCATAACAGCGACAATAATGGCAGCATAGGCGTCCAGCTTCGGCATGTCGAACTGTGTGCCGGCAATACCGATCATTACGACGATGGACGAGATAGCATCACTGCGATGATGCCAGGCATTGGCGATCAACAGATTTGAGCGTATACGGTTGCCGACTAACTTGGTGTAGTGATAAAGGCCTTCATTGCTGAGTATGGAGAAGGCCGCTATCCAGAGGGTGAACGCATCCGGTTTTGCGAGTACATCACCGCTGACAAGACTGACAATGGCATCGTAGGCAATGCCGAGACCGACAATAGTGAGCAGAACAGCAAGTGCGACAGTGGCAATGGTTTCGAAACGTGCGTGCCCATAAGGGTGTTCCTCGTCGGCATCTTCACTGGCATGCTTAGCTGCTACAAACACCATGGCGTCGCTGGCGAGATCGGAAAGCGAATGCACACCGTCAGCAATCAGCGCCTGTGATTGACCGAAAAATCCACCAGCCAGCTTGGAGACAGATAAAATGAGGTTGACGAAAACACCCCAGAGGGTGACCTGATTGATTTCCTGGTGGCGTTGCTTTGCGGTTAATTCCATGACGCTATTCTCAGGTGCAACGTGTTTGTGTGCAAGGGATGAAGATGTAACAGTTAAGAATTAATTTGATCGGGCGTGTTTATGTTGTAAAAATGATTTTCATTATCTATTGCTAAAACATGATGGTCCACTGAATCCAGCCAACGCATGACTGTATGTTGATTCGATGATAAATACAGGGTAATCGAATCAATCAGGCTGCGATGCAAAAGGAAAACCAGCTGAAGTCGATCTTTATTACTGATGGCCACCAGGTTGGCGTGATTCGTGTATTGTTTCATTTTCGAGACAAGGTTGTCAGGCAAAAAAGGCATGTCGCAGGGAATAACAACAATCCAGTCGTGCTTGCAGTGAGGTATTGCGCTGGCCATACCCGCAAGCGGCCCGTCAAACTTGCCGTAGTTATCTGGATAAACCGGATAGCCAAGGGTGGCGTATTCATCAAGGTGTCGATTTGCGCTGATGAGAATTTCATCGACCTGCGGTGAAATTGATTCTATAACATGTTCTATGAGCCGTTGACCCCTGTATGTCTGCAATCCTTTATCCAGGCCGTCCATACGGCTGGCTTTGCCACCGGCGAGGATGATGCTGCTGATAGTTTGAGAGGGCATAGTGAATGATTACAAATGTGCAGCTGCTAATTTACTATGTAGCTGTAATAGCAACAAGCTTGTGTATGTGGTTCGAGTATTTACGAGTAAACTCATGCCGGTTACATCAGGCGTAAAAGCCAGGATTTGAGCTCACCGTCTTGTCGTATAAATTCAAAGTCCGTCGACGATGTTTTGTCAGTACATCCGGGATTGTCTAGATAGAAAAAGCTATGGATATTTTCTCTCGCAAAGGCGCAGGGTACGCGGAGGTGACATATGTTATTTGCACAGAAAGCATTGTTTCAATCATTCCCCTTTGCGTTCTCCGCGCCTCTGCGAGATAACAGGATGTAAAACGACCAGTACACATAATACTGTATGCCTGCACTAAGTAAGTGCGGTATACGGAAAATATGCACCATTTAAAACTTTAATAAATCGATACAGAAGCAGTACGGCTCTGTGTATTGTAAAGTTTTCATGTATTTATCTAATAACAAGTTGATGGCATGCAACTTGCATCTTTTTATATAAATTTACTTTTAATTCGTATGGTATGGACCTTATTTTTTTTGCTGATAACCTCGAGTATTCGCAGCCGTTTTTACTCGCGGCGTCTAAAGCTGACTATCGCATTATGAAATTGATAGGGCCTGAAGATGAGGCCAGCAGGTACGTTGAGTCGTTGCGACCCGATGCGATGCTTATCGTCAGTGCGGCAATTGACAATTCAGTACTGAGCAAAATGAAGGCCGTTACGAAAAAACGTCCAACTCCAATGCTGTTGTTTACGCGTGATTCACGTTCAGACTCGATTGTTTCTGCAGTAAAAGCCGGAGCGAGCGCATATATTGTTGATTGTCAGGAGCCGGAGCGTCTGGGTTCATTACTCGATGTGGCAAAAGCACGCTTCCATGAACAACAAAAATTGAAGAATGAGTTGGATGAAACAAAAAATGCATTACAGGAGCGTAAAACTATAGAGAAAGCAAAGGGTATCATCATGGAATCCAGAAACCTGAATGAAAATCAGGCATATAATGCAATACGTAAACTGGCAATGAATCATAACAAGCGTATGGGAGAAATAGCTGAACAGATAATTGCGGCATCTGAAGTGCTGGTATAACTCAATATAATAATAAAGGCAGGATTAACTGCCATAACAACCACTGAGAGAAGGGAGAGTCGAATGCCTAGCGACTGGATTCAAATCCGTGGCGATCCATCGATACGGAAATTTCTATTTCTTCAAGAACGCGAGTTAAATGAGTTTGACAGGCAGCTCGATAAGGTACTTGCGAGTGTTGCAAACCTGATTTGCAATTATGGAGTGTTTCACGCGAAGGTCCACTTTTCCAGCGGTCAGGTAACCTTGTGGCTGGTCGATGACCCGCTTAGATACAGGGTTCATGTCAAGAATGAGTTTCTGAAACTAAATGCCTATCATGCGTATCCATTGAAAGAATATTCACGAGATGCTGTTATCAAACAGGATTGTATCTCGCAAATTCTGGATGGTTTCAAGCAATTGCGATTAAAGGATCCGCAAATATATTTACGTTCCGGATCATTAAATGTATTCAACGGTTTCGTGGGGCTCAATTTTTCCTGCGACGGCAGTCATTATGTCAACTACGATGAATTTCTTTTGAATATCGACAAAATAACCTGTTAAGCACGATAGCAGTGCAATAAGGGAAGAGTGTGACCCGGTATGGTGCGTGTATCCAGGTTGATGTTTGTCATTTTAAATAATAAACAACGTTATATCGATCTTTAACGGTTATTGGTGCTGAGCTTCGTTCCAACTACCACTACATAATGCTGACGCCGGTATGCGGTTGCCTTTAAAGCTGCTACTCGATTTGTAATTAGGATAGGGATGCTTGCTTGTATAATGCTCGTTTAAAACGTTTAGGTGAAATTAAAAAACGAATTTAAGCGTAGTGTGTTTATTGTTATGTAATATTTTTCAAATTGGAAGAATGCTTCTCCACAATAAAACATAATGGCATTTAATGTTCCAATTCTGGGCTTTGCCACGTACAGCGGCACAGGTAAGACAACACTTCTGGTGAAGCTGATTCCCTTATTGAAGGGTCAGGGGATTCGTGTGGCCCTGATCAAGCATGCACATCACGAGTTCGATATCCATATTCCGGGTGAGGACAGTTACCAGTTACGCAAAGCCGGAGCAGACCAGATGCTGGTTGCTTCGGACAAGCGACGTGCATTAATCAGGGAGAAGGCTGCGGATACCGATCCGCAACTTGATGAGTTGAAGTATGCTGGTGTCTTTATTATTTAATTATGTGAATAGCATGATTTGAGGCTGGTTATAAGCATGTTTTTATCATATTAATAAACTCTAATATGATAGAGTAAACCGTTTTTTTATTAATCTATTGTGCGCCTGTTTTTAGAGCTGCCGAACCGAATTTGAGGATACTGTTTATGACTAACGAACAACGACTTCACACTGATGAAGACCCACCCGTGAACAACCTGATTCATCTTGAAAAAGAGAGCAGGGCTGCCGGTCAGACAAAGGACATCAATGCAAAGATCGACTTGCTTGAGTCCAACCTGAGCGAATTGCAGACAGAGCTCGATAGTATCAACAAGAGTGTTGATGAAGGTCTGGAGCGGCTGAATGACAGCGACCTTGATCTGACATCAAAAGTATCCGAGACCTATAAGCGCCTGGGTGAAATCGATAATACCTACAAGACGCTTTCAATTATTTCAGGAAATATCGACAGTGAGGTTAAGAAATTAACTAACGAGATTGACGAAGTAGCAACGCAATCCGCATCGGATCTTGAAAACCATAATTCGAAAATGGTTGAGCAGCATGAGCAACTGGTTGAGCGCGTGAACGATCTTGTAAGGCATTCACAGGAAACCAACTCACAGTTAACGCAGAATATCAGGGACAATACCGATGCTCTGCTCAAACTGGAAAAACAGCTGGTTGCAGAAATCGATTCGCTGGCGAGCGTAACCAAACAGCGTTCTGACGACATTGAGAAGGAAGTCGAAAGCAGCAAGGCGCGCATACTGCAGCTGCAGGCAGTCGATGATGCGTTGGAAAAGCGTGCGGCATCACTTGAGACTACCGCGGCCAGCTTGACTCAAACGAGCAAGGAGCTGGATACATCTATTCGCCTGCTTGATATGCGCACAGATGAGTTGTCCGCTATCGTCGATAAGCTACTTGAATATAGCGACAAGCATTCGACTCTGATCAGTGCCTTACAGGACAAGTCAGTTGAGCTGGCAATGTCTATCAAGGCACTTGCGGGTACTGAAAACAAACATTTCAAAATTTTATCAGGCTTCCTTGCTATCGCTATTCTGGCCATAGCGGGCCTGTACTTTTATCATCAGTCTGAAATGAACCATGATGCAATTCTCACGGCCGAGCGTGCGCAAGTGGTTGATCAGCATATTTCCAGCCTGCAACAGGGCAATATGAAATCTTCAGTCACGATTGCAGAAGTGCAGGACAACCTTGCTGCATTGAATGACAAATTTGAAGAAGAAGTTAAAACACTCAATGGCAAGTTGCTGAATATCAACGACCAGACTCAAAGTCTTGACGGACGTGTCAGCAATATCTCGCCTTTCAGTCAGATCGGCAGCAACAATATTATCCATGGCCCGCAATGGCTGTCACAGCAGCCGGTTGACAATTATGTGGTTCAGGTTGCTTCAGTTACCGACAAAAATGACCTGTATGATATAGCTGAGCGCTATAACCATTACCTGAAAGACGAGCTGTCTTATTTCACGATTACATCGGGACAGTCAGCAAAGTATGTACTCGTTTCAGGTGGTTATACCAGTGAAGCAGAAGCTGCGAGTGTTATCAGGCGATTGCCGCGATATGTTAATTTCCAGCGTCCGGTCATGACTCGTATGGGCGACATTCAGAAACAGCTATAGCGCAAGTCGCAGAAATTTCTGAAAAATATCCTGTGTGGCCGCTTGAAAATAAGCGGCTACTTTCATTTCCGGCCGTGTTAGATTAGGCGAATGAGAATACAGTACAGATGGTTCAGGCGGGCTGCTTTGTTGGTCCCGTTTGTGGTCGGCTCGGCAGATGCATGGGCTTTTCCCGAAATCCCGTTTTGTCCGTTAGGTGGCCCAACCGGCTGGTGGAACCGCATGACAGACAATGATCATCGTTACTATCGGCCGCGACCCTATTATCCGCCTCCCGTGGCAGCGCCGTACCGGACCCCGGTTTATCCTTACTCATATGGTCCACAACAACGCCAGGCTTACCCGCCGCAAATGTACTGGTAGAGAATAAAAAGCCCCGCGTTTATGTTCTAAACGCGGGGCTTTGTGTTGTTGATTTTTGTTTTAGCCGTTGATGATTCGTTCCAGCCGGTCCATATCATTGATTACACGCCAGCTGCCACCGCCTTCTTCAACGCGTCGCTGCCAGTCTTCAAGCCTGTCCATGTATTCACGTGGATCGACATTATCGCTGCGCAACTTGGTTACGTTGAGTGCCACGATATCGAAGCCTTCGAGTTGAAATGGAATATCACGCACATAGCCTTCAGGTAGTTCTTCCTTGAGATCTGAATATATCAGGATGGTTTTCCTTCCCGTATTTTTTTCATTCAGGTACTCGGCAGCCTGCAGTACACCACCGGTTATATCGGTGTACTTTGATGGCTTCACTTTCTTTACAAATGTGTCCATTGATTCACGAAAATGCCTTTTCTGCTTGTTGGCTTCACTGGGACGATCATTGAAGGTTGTTTTTGCAATAATATCCTTTTCACTGAAACTACCGGTGTCGATTCGTGCCACAGCTAGTGAATCGCTTGACTCCAGTTTTACCAGCAGGACATTCACCAGCTTGAGAGCATTATCCAGTTCTTTTGTATATGTGCCGGATGTGTCGAGCAGCAGGTAAACACCCGAGTTGCTCGGCCCGGAAGGTTCAGCACAGCCTTGTAGCAGAGGCAGAATGAGTAAAGTAATTATTAGTTTGAAGTGTTTCATGCGGCCTCCTGGTAGTCTGCATTGACTGAATGAGTTGGTCTGCCTGGCTTGATTGCACTGGCTTTTCCTGTAATCGTAGTTTCAAGCCATAACGGACCGAAGATGATCAGGTCGTAAAGATTTACCAGGACTCTTCCCATGTAGCGGAACAGGTTGCCAATCAGGCGCAGGGTAAAGGCAAGAGCGCGAAGGAACGCGGCAGCTATAACGCCAATAACTGTGCGCATGGAATGCACGAATGTTTCAAGCGGTATAGCAACGAATACCAGTGCAAATGGCAAGATGAAGCCCATGCCCATCTGCGCGGCTGTTGTAATCCAGCCGAAGTCTGATGCCTCGACTGCGCTGCCTGCATCGCCGCGCAGCATCGCGCTGGTAGCCAGTTCATCTTCCATCAGGATCTCACGCATGAAGGCCAGTCCTGCCTCAACGCTGGCGAGAATGAACAGAAAGCCAAATGTTATCCAGATCATACGCACCCTGAGCTTGTCATTAAGGGCGCCAATGACCGGGAACAGGCGGGTAATGCGCAATGATTCCATCAGGAACAGGCCCATGGAGATTTCGACCAGGATAATTACGATGGCCGATATTTCCGATACCTTGAATGTGCCGATAAAGTTACTGCCGCCGACCATCTCGGCCATGGGGCGGGCAATCAGGGTGAAGTTCACCATGGCGCCACCGACAGCAATAGCCAGTACGAAAGCAGAAACAAAGAACTGGCTGATGGCTGAAGACGACAACACACGTGTGGCGCGGTCACTACCGCTCAGAATTTCCTCGTAGTCATGCATGTAACGGCCAATCTTCTTGGCGCGTTCCAGAATGCTGGAAATATTATGGTCGACTTCGCCCAGTACGCGTTTAACCGAGCGCCAGTGAGGCATCATGCGTTTAAGTACGTTGTGCCGTTCACGGCACGCACGCCGGTGTTCCTTGATAGCGATATCCTGTGCCTTGACCATGGACTTGTGAATGTCCTTGAGGATACTGGCTACCATGGCATCGCCGTTGCTATCGATACTGGCAACGGATTCCACCACCTTGCACCAGTCTGGCGGGTCAGGTGGAACTTCCGTACTCTGCTGATAGTCTTCGTCAATGCTTGTGATCTTCTCACTCAGCTTGCGTTGCAATGCGGGGTACTGGGCAAGATCATGGGTAACGGTATTTTCAACACGTTCAAACTCACGTTCGATCATGCGTTCGGTGGCTTCGCGTCCGGCTTCAAGCAGAACTTCGCGGTTGCGTGCCTGCAAGCGCTGTTCAGCCGTTTTTACCGAGTTTGCCGCAAGTCGCAAGGCATTATGAATTACCTGGCTGAAGGCAAGTATGTATTTCTGTGCCGGCAGTCTGGCGAAATAAAGTGCCGCCGATAACGCGAAAAACCAGATCAGACCGGAGATGACCGGATTGGGTACGATCAAATAAATATCAGAAAACGACATGGTGTCCTCCTTGGGCACAGATTGATGTCATCAAGCTGGATAACTTGTGTCAGGAGCGGTGTCCTGTATTTTTTTGATCAATTGAATAAAACCGAAAGGTAATCGTTAGTGTAGTAGATTGTTGGAAAATAAACCGACATGCGCAATAAAAATACCGACATATTGATAAGCAATTGATTAGTCGGTATTTTATGCCTTATTAAGCACTAAATCAGGGTGTGGGATGAGGCTCGTTTTTAAGGTTTGCAGATATGAGCTGATTAAATAATATCTAGACTGGCGCGTCTGAATTCAACTGACGAGTAAAGTGATAATCACTTCATCTCCAGTCTCCCTGGTATCAAGCACTTCATGGCCATTGATTCTGCACCATGCAGGGATGTCATTCAGGGCGCCGGGGTCGGTACATACTACTTCAAGCGTGTCACCGCGTTTCAGTTCTGCAGTTTTGTCCTGTGTTTTTATCACCGGCAACGGGCACAGCATATTGCGTGCATCCAGTTTGTAACTAGACATACCATTCCTGTTTGATTTCTGATGGCGGCATCGGCAGTACATTCACGGTTTTTTCGTCACCATTGATATGGGTGATTTTTACCGTGACGCTGTCCTCGTTCTTGCCCTGGCTGAATCGCGCTACGATGCGAGATGCGGTTTCAATATCTTCTTCAGTTACATCGCCATCGACCAGTGTCAACGGTCCGCCGCAGCTTGTTGTTTCTATATGGGTGAAATTTTTGCGATAGCCGCTGAGGAATTTATTTTCACCTTCTTCGCGACTGACGATCAGTTTGTAGTTCGGTTTTGGCCGAATGTGGCGGCCTACCTTGAGCAGCATGATGTCGTCCAGTTCATATTTCTTTTCGTGCTGTGCCTCCCACAGGTCAGCAAGTTTCTTTGCATAGTTAGCATCGGTGAGGAAACAGCAGCCGCCGGCCGGAGAGGCATAATCCTCAAAGCCGAACTGTTTTGCCAGCGCCATTTGCGGTTTGCGATTGCGGCCATGGAAGTCGAGCAGCTTGTCGCGATCGACCCAGCCTTCGCGTTCAGGCAGGGTGGGCGCAAGATTTTTTGCACACAGGGGCCGCAGCAGCCGGTCATTGGCACCGGATTCACGCACGACGACAGGCAGCAGCTCCTTGCGCTGTGACATCGGGCGCTGACCAATCACTTCGCCGGTGATAATGAAGTCAAAGCCGTTGTCTTCCATCCATTGCCTGGCTTTGCTGATCATGAAGATCTTGCAGTCGAGACAGGGATTCAGATTGGCGCCGTATCCGTGCTTGGGATTGATCACGATGTCCTTGTATTCTTCGATAATATCGACGATGTGCAGCTTGATACCCAGCTGCTCAGCACTCCACAAGGCATTGTTTCGTTTAGGTTTTTTCTTGTCTTTCTTGCGAATGGCATGGGTATGACCCTCGACGCAGAAGCCGGTATAGAAGTTGATGCCTTCGACGTGAATACCCTGTTCCAGCATGAGCCTGGCAGCCAGCAGGGAATCAAGGCCCCCGGAGATCAGGGCAACGGCTTTGCGGGGAGTAGTCATTGTTCAAGTGTCTGTTTTAAAGATTAATTGCGTATTATATCAATGTGATAGGACGAAGTGATTTCGGATTTGTTCCTATTAAGAGGTATTTGTTTTTTCATTGATGGTGTTTGTGCTGTCTAACTTGATTGTTTATCTGTTGTAATTAAGCATTAGTTTCGCCCTTGATGGGCGAGTTACTTTTCTGTCAACAGCGACAGAAAAGTAACCAAAAGAACGCCGCCCCGACCAGTTTGCCCTTCGGGTCCCCGAGGCATTCGCCTTTGCCTACGGGCCGTCCTGACTCGCCGTCCGGGCTCGACAGGACTAAATCAGGCGTCATGCCTGATTTTCCCTACCAAAGCCGAATGCCTCGGCAAACTTCACGGGGAGAGTGTTCCTCCCGTCAAGCTGCGTAGCCTGGATGGAGCGCAGCGTAATCCGGGAAATTCCGCAAGTATTGAAAAGCCCCGGATTTGCAGAACACTTCCCTGTGTTCTGCCCTTCGGGCCAGCCAGAAGCTGTTCAAATTCGATCCCATCGAATTAAGTCACTTCGTTACATCCGGGCTACGGGCATATGAAGCACGAGCGCCCGGGACGCATTTTTTGGGTTACGTTTTTTTTGCGAGCAAAAGAGGTAACTCGCTCCAGCAGGAGCGAAACTAATATTTAATCACACGAAATAAACAATCTAACAAGACAGAACAAATGCCATCAGAGAGAAAATGCTAAATCCCGCCTATTGTCGAGTTTTGGTGTCGATCAGTGATTCGTGCAGCGGGACGGCATTACCCGCGAGACGATCAAATGCCCTCGCACTCCCGGTATCACTCCACAATTCCAGGTTCTGAATTGGCTGTAATGCCGGCGAGCTGAATTCTCGTATGGCTTGCAGCAGGTCCATCAGGGTAACAAAGGCTTCTGCCAGCTGACGATAAAGGTCGGCAACAGATTTCTGTACATTGTCACTGATGTGATGATAGGCAGAGCGCCCTATATTGACGTAGTAGCTGACCCTGACAAGGCGTTTTTCGGCGCGTTGCGGATATAAACCCGATAGCAGCAGGCACTGGTCGCCGATATCGCGTAACTGCTCTATACGCATGGATTTGGGCAGGCCATGGGTGCGCAGATATTTCAGCGCCATCGCCTGGGTGGCCAGGTCCTGGTCTTTCATGAAGCGCATCAAGGTGAACACCAGGTAACTTTCCATGGATTCGTCCAGATGACAATTGCACTGCTCCTCGGCTTCCTTGATGAGTGAGTGCCACTGGGCGACCTCGGTTTGTTCTAATATCAGGTTGTGCGCCATAGCGACCACTCCTGTAGCTAAAAAACACCCTGGCACTTTGCTATATGAAAGCGCCACAAGTGTACTTATAGCCCTTTTCTAGCGTAAACACCAGCCAGCGTTTATACTTGCGCGTCTTGTATTAAGCAGATTTATTAATGAGTTACGACGTTTCAACATTCCAGGGTCTAATCTTCGCTGTTCAGGATTACTGGCAGAAGCAAGGCTGTGCCGTGCTGCAACCGCTTGATTTGGAAGTGGGTGCCGGCACCTTCCATCCCGCCACATTTTTACGCGCAATCGGCCCGGAACCGTGGCGTAGCGCCTATGTGCAGCCGAGCCGCCGACCGACGGACGGCCGCTATGGCGAGAATCCCAACCGCCTGCAGCACTATTACCAGTTCCAGGTGGTGCTCAAGCCGTCGCCGATGGACATTCAGGAACTGTACCTGGGCTCTTTGAAGGCGATGGGTTTTGATCCGCTAGAGCACGACATTCGTTTTGTCGAAGATAACTGGGAATCGCCAACACTGGGTGCCTGGGGCCTGGGCTGGGAAGTCTGGCTCAATGGCATGGAAGTGACCCAGTTTACGTATTTTCAGCAGGTCGGTGGCCTCGAATGCAGGCCCGTGACTGGCGAGATCACCTATGGGCTGGAGCGGTTGGCTATGTACCTGCAGGAAGTCGAAAGCGTGTTTGACCTGATCTGGACACACGGACCCCAGGGTGATGTCACATACGGCGATGTGTTCCACCAGAATGAAGTGGAAATGTCGGCCTATAACTTTGAACACGCGGATACTGATTCATTATTTAAATGGTTTGATACCTGCGAGACTGAAAGCCAGCGCTTGATCGAACTGGGGTTGCCACTGCCGGCTTATGAAATGGTATTAAAAGCATCTCACACCTTTAATCTGCTCGATGCGCGCCATGCTATTTCAGTGACTGAGAGGCAACGTTTTATCTTGCGTGTGCGCACTTTGTCACGCGCAGTTGCGCAGGCCTATTACGATTCGCGCGAGGCATTAGGATTTCCTATATGCGGCCAGGTTAAGGGAGACGCCGCATGAGTAAGGCCTTACTAATTGAAATCGGTACCGAAGAACTTCCACCGAAAGCATTGCAGCGGTTGTCCGATGCATTTACCAGGGGTGTGGCTGAAGGTTTAACAGATGCCGGGCTGAAG
>Ga0316192_10000809_pt1 | contig 22928 bp, 20 predicted proteins | sample MerIslwburrow_MG_FD_204931 | JGI IMG/M metagenome (GOLD analysis project Ga0316192, IMG submission 204931) | Coastal sediment microbial communities from Maine, United States - Merrow Island worm burrow | ecosystem: Environmental > Aquatic > Marine > Coastal > Sediment | place: USA: Maine...
GCAGAAAATCCAACTCAAGTTCTTCCATGGGTTTTTTCACTATCGCTGAGCATAGTGGATGCCCAAAAGTTACGCTACAGAAAGATTATTGTATGCAGCGATCAGCGCATTGTATTGATATGTGCAAATTCATACTCATCAGCTGCATTCGAGGCAGATGCTCTGGTTTTGTACAAATGTTCATACATGAAGCTCGGCAAAAAGCTGATCCCGTATGGCTGAAAACATCGTGCGAACACTCGATATATAGCCGCCGCTCCTTGTGTCGATAGCGCCCATCAGACCCCTCAACGCTGAAGGTCGGCTTGGTGTCGATATCGGACGAATCGGTTAGATGAACTGCCAGATAAGAAAACGCCCAGCCCGCATCTGGACTGGGCGTTCTCTGGAGAAGGACTGGATAATGAAATCCAATCCATGTTCAGTGTACATCGCACGGCGAACTCTAGGTTGTCGTGGATCAAGTTCTGCTGGTACAGACCCGTCGTTCACCTGACATGAGGTGAGCGGGTGCAGTGGGTCTTGTCCGGTCGTCCGCCTCGATCGTGCCGAAACGTGATTTTCCGCCCTGGTCACCGTACCGGGGAATGTCCGGAGTGTGTCGGTTGCTGCCGCTCAGGAGATCAGAAAGCTGACGCTCAGCCAGATTTGTCGACCTACGCCCGCTAACCAACCCATTGCGGTCGTAGCCCGGCCGGAACCTGAACGGCCGCTCCCGCCAAAATTCGGGCGGTCGCCGAGTACGCCGTCAACTTCTGTTCACCGCCGTTTGCGGCGGCGAGTATTACTGTCACAACAGTCCGCACTTGTTACGAAGCTGTCGTTAGCAGTAACGGCACTGGGCCGACTTTGGTCTGCTGCGGCATGTGTCGCAGCGGACGGCAGCTTCAGCGCATAAGAGACATTCGCAAATCGAGTCGGGTCGGTGTCGAATCCGCTCACTCGCGGATGACCGCGAACGGCAGAACGACACACCAGCCGGTCATGCAAGCTGTTGACCGGTCTGGCAGAAACCAACACTTTGCCGCCACTTCGCATTTGCCCGATCAACGAGCATTAATCAGCGATCGCTGATAAACTAATCATCTGCTCGTGCCGCGGTATATCTGAGTAGGGGGCTTTGGCAAGCGCTGGTGTTTTGGACGCCTCAAACAACAAGGAATGTCGAAAAAATGATTGCGATTGATGGTCTGGTTTACGGTTTAACGGTAATTGTTGTCTTGGCCGTACTCCTCACGTTGCGGCGGGGACGGCACTAGTTAAAAGCGTCTGGGAAGACTGCATCCCTCGAAGGCAGGTCATGGCCGAACTCGGAAGTTCCCGCAGAAATACCTGAGCGATTCAGTCGGATGACCGGGTTCGACCCGAAGCGTCCGCACCCGCCCATAGACCGTTGGACGCAACCACCAAAGGTTAAAATTTCTCCGCCGCTTGCCGCTAAATGTATGCGGTGGAGGCTGCAGGCGAGAGTCCAGTCTTGCCCTGATGCCCATTTGAAATATCGGATGGAGACTGTGGGCGAGAGTCCCGTCCGGAAACAGAGAGGACGTTTTTTTACTCTCTTGCATGAATGCATGCGACCTGGCCCGATCCAAGCGTGAGGGCGGATGTCGTCTTTTCGGTTCGGGAGTCTTGTCGTAGGAATTTGTCGTCGTCATGTCTTATCAAACAAAAATTGACCAAATGATCGGCAAACATGTCGCTGATTTTCAGGTGGAAATCTCTGCCGCGAAGAAGCTGCAGAAATGCGAGTTCCACTCTCCTATGGTGTATGGATACCCTGCCGGTGTTTATCATCCGACGGCCAATATAGAACGAACGCATGTGAGCCGGATCCTGTCCAATCCGGCCGGAAAGATGAGCAACGGGGTACCCTGGCTCTTGAGTCTAGATCTGGCGAACGAATATGCCCTCGGTCTCTATAATCCGGTACGGCGCTAGATCGCAGTATCCGAGCCAGTCACGAACGGCTCTGCAGCGTTCGGAACTCCGCGGCAAACTGGCGGAGACAGCTCCCCTTCCAGAAATCACGGCGATTTCAAGCGTCGACTATGAGGTTGCCATCTTCAGCCACTGCTTGGGAGTGGTGATTCCCGGCTTAACGTCTGACCGGCAGTTAACGGCTGGTTTCACGCATAGCGAAAACGGCCAGCTACGTCCGTTCCTGGCCGACTCCGGCGGTTCCCAGTTTCATCTGAAAGCCGCCAGTGGATAGGTAGAAGTGCCGCGAATGTCAGCTATGGGGCAGCTATCCCCAAAGGCGGCCCCCGGCCATGACCAGCCGTTCGCCAAGCACCTGGTGACCGACAGGTTCATGCGTATTGCAGACATCTGAAGAGGCTGGCCATTTGACCGCAAAGCGACCCAGGAGGTGGTGCGTTCCGGTCGTAATTCCCCGGCAATCTGGAAAGCGGACGTTCCCGGTAAATCTGACGCAGTGCCGGTACCTGCGGATTGGAACGCGATTAAGCCGTCAACAAACTGTGCAAGACTTCTCGACACAATTACCTGCACGCTTTGAATCTTTTCCCCGAGCGAATCCCCAAGAGCATGCGCTGGTTTTGCTTATATTAATCAGATAGTTAGTTTCCAGCCGAACATGCAACCAGAGGGATTCCGCGGATCTGAGTTTCAGCGCGGCAAAAGTTGATGTCAGCCCTTTTCCTGGGACGGTGGCTCAATGGGTTGTCTTGCTTTTTTGGGAATAAAACAAGCGCTTGAGATTTGTCTGGAAGAGAATGCCCACGGGAAGTGGTCAACAACTGACACGTTCAATTCGCCGGTGCCGCAGTCAAGGTTGGCCCAAAGATATTGGCTGAATGGATTCTCGGCTCAACGAGCGGTCTGGAGCGGCTGCCATCAAGATCAGAGTTGCTTCAGCATGTTACGGCAACCCACACACCACCATTGCCAGACCGATCTGCTTTCGCGACGCCGTTCATAACATTCTATTTACCATATATATTGAAAGGCGTATATTCAGTTGTATGGATATAACTGCTGATACGTTGTTTTCCAGCCTCGCCAACGACACCCGACTGCGCGGCCTGATGCTGCTGCTGGGTCACGATGAGTTGTGTGTGTGCGAGCTGACTCATGCGCTGGGCGTTGCCCAGCCCCATATCTCGCGGCATCTTGCCTTGTTGCGCGAAAGCGGGCTGGTTACCGACCGGCGCGAAGGCTTGTGGGTGCATTATCGGGTCAATCCCGATATCCCCTATTGGGTCACTAACGTGCTGCATGACACCTTCGATGGGGTATCTGATCAATACCCCTTTAGGGACGATGCGGCGGCGTTGGCAAAGATGGCCAATCGGCCCGGTGCGCCTCGCTGCGCGTGACATCGACCCGGCCATGCAAAGCTGGCGAGAAGAGCAAGTTCTGCCCACGGCGACATCTCGCATGTCAGACAAGACCTTTATTGTTTTCGTTCTTTATGCCGGTAACTTGGTGCGCCGTGTCTTCTCCAAGAACCTGCTGGATCTCGGCCGCACCTGTGTGACAGACCCCTGGGAGATGAGAATTTGAGCGCGCAATGTGAAGTGACGGGCAAACGCGCCGCCGGTGCGTCCATGGGGTTTTTCGAGCGTTACCTCACGCTATGGGTGGGGCTTTGCATCATCGCGGGGATCGCGCTTGGCCATCTGCTGCCGGGGACCTTCCAGGCGGTCGGCGGGCTGGAAGTGGCTCAGGTCAACCTGCCGGTTGCGGTATTGATCTGGCTGATGATCATACCGATGTTGCTGAAGGTCGACTTTGGTGCCCTGCACCAGGTAAAGGAGCATTGGAAGGGCATCGGGGTGACACTGTTCATCAACTGGGCCGTCAAGCCCTTCTCGATGGCTCTGCTGGGTTGGCTGTTTATTCGCGGCGTGTTTGCCGATTATCTACCGGCCGATCAGCTCGATGCCTATATTGCCGGCCTGATTCTGTTGGCGGCCGCGCCCTGCACGGCGATGGTGTTCGTGTGGAGTCGTCTGTGCGGTGGTGACGCCAACTTTACACTGACCCAGGTGGCATTGAATGACACCATTATGGTCTTCGCGTTTGCCCCGATCGTGGGTTTGCTGCTGGGACTGTCGGCGATCACGGTGCCCTGGGAAACGCTATTCCTGTCGGTTGTGCTGTACATCGTCCTGCCGGTGCTGTTTGCGCAATGGTGGCGACGCCGGTTGATCAACGCGGGCGGAGAGGCCGCACTCGAGAAGCTGCTCAGCCGACTGCAACCGCTCTCGCTCACTGCATTGCTCGCCACCCTGGTGCTGCTGTTTGGCTTCCAGGGCGAGCAGATCCTGAGTCAGCCGCTGGTCATCGCGATGCTCGCGGTGCCGATCCTGGTCCAGGTGTATTTCAATTCCGGGCTCGCCTATCTGCTCAACCGGCAGTTTGGTGTAGCGCACTGTGTCGCTGCCCCCTCGGCCTTGATCGGCGCGAGCAACTTCTTCGAGTTGGCAGTCGCAGCGGCCATCGCATTGTTTGGGTTTCAGTCGGGTGCGGCGCTGGCAACCGTGGTCGGTGTGCTGGTCGAGGTGCCCGTTATGTTGTCGGTGGTCAGGATCGTGAACGCGACCCGTGGCTGGTATGAGCGCGGTGCCGCATGAGGACCACGCAGCTTGGGTATTTCATCCACTGACCCAGCGGCTTGTGTGGCGTGCTTGGCCGGCCTACTTAATTTGAACAGGAACAAGGAATAGATCGTGTCTTTACACCCATTCGACAAGTTGCCGCTGAGTGACGGCGGCGCCCTCATTTTCACCCCTTGTCCCGGAATCAGGGATGCCGATTTGCGAGCCTCGCTGGCGCAGCTGGCACAGGCGGGGGCCAGTGCCGTGATTACCTTGATGCCGGACGACGAGATGATCCGCAACGATGTCGCAGCATTGCCTGATGCCTGCAGTGAACTGGGTCTGCATTGGTTCCATTTTCCCGTCGAGGATGACGCATCGCCGGGAGAGGCCTTTAAACAGGCCTGGGAGAAAGACAAACAAGGGGTCTTCGATATTCTGAATGAGCAGGGGACGATAGCGATTCACTGTAAAGGGGGGTCGGGGCGGACTGGCTTGATGGCGGCCATTATTCTGCTTGAACGTGGCATGCCTTCCGAGCAGGTTGTGGAGCAGGTGAAATCCTTGCGTCCGAATGCATTGAAACTCGCGGTACATACCGACTATCTGGCACAGAACTACAACAAGAGGATTGGACAATGACAATACGTGTAGGCATCAACGGCTTCGGCCGCATGGGGCGCCTTGGGCTGCGCGCTGGTTGGGCCAGAGACGGTTTGTCGTTTGTGCAGGTGAACGATATCGCGACCGATGCGGTGGGTGCAGCACATCTGCTGAAGTTCGATTCCGTACACGGAACCTGGGAAGTTGATTGCGGCACTGATGGTGAAGTGATGATCGTCGGTGGGCAACGTATCGCCTACAGCCGTAACGCGGCCATCGGCGAGACAGACTGGTCCAACTGTGACATCGTGATCGAGGCGACCGGCAAGCACCACAAGAAGCCTGAGACCCTGCAAACCTATTTCGACCAGGGCGTGAAGAAAGTCATCGTCGCCGCACCTACCGAGGGCGGGCTAAATATCGTCTACGGTGTCAACGACGACCTGTACGACCCCGCAGAGCACCATCTGGTGACAGCGGCATCGTGCACCACCAATTGCCTGGCCCCGGTGGTGAAGGTGATGCACGAAAAGATCGGCATCGTGCATGGCTGCATGACAACGATCCACGATATTACCAACACCCAGACCATCATCGACAAGGGGCACAAAGACCTGCGCCGAGCCAGGGCATGCGGCCAGTCACTGATCCCTACCAGCACGGGATCAGCAAAGGCGATCACCAAGATCTTCCCCGAACTGACCGGCAAATTGAATGGCCATGCGGTACGCATCCCGCTGCTCAACGCTTCGCTCACCGATTTTGTGTTTGAAGCAGCGCGGCCGGTCACTGCCGAAGAGGTCAACGGCTACTTCAAAGAGGCCGCCGAGGGCGAGCTGAACGGCATCCTGGGTTACGAAGAGCGGCCGCTGGTGTCGGTGGATTACCTGGACGACCCACGGTCTTCAATCGTTGATGCCCTGTCGACCATGGTGATCGATGGGACACAGGTCAAGATCTATGCCTGGTATGACAACGAGTGGGGCTATGTGTGTCGGATGATGGACATTGCCGACAAGATTGCCGGAAGGATGTAATCATGGAAAAGGGCCTGCGTACCTACCTGGTTGTGACGGGGGCCTACTGGGCATTTACCCTGACCGACGGGGCCATCCACATGCTGGTGGTGCTGCACTTCCATAATCTGGGGTTCAGCCCGTTGGAGATCGCGTTTCTGTTCCTGTTCTACGAGGTCTTCGGCATTATTACCAACGGCCTCGGGGGTTGGATCGCTACCAACATCGGGCTTAACCGCACCATGATCATGGGCGGCTTTCTGCAGGTCGTTGCTCTTGGCTCCCTGACGGTCGATCCCTCCTGGCTATCCATTGCCTACGTGATGACAGCGATGGCCATGTCCGGGATCGCCAAGGACCTGAACAAGATGAGTGCCAAATCCAGCGTCAAGCTGGTGGTACCCAAAGGAGAGAACGCCGAAACCCGGCTGTTTAAATGGGTGGCCATACTCACGGGTTCGAAGAACACCCTGAAGGGAGCCGGCTTCTTCCTCGGTGGTCTGCTTCTCTATGTGATCGGATTCCGTTGGGCCATGGGCGGAATGTCAGCGATGCTGTTCTTTGTCTATCTCTATGCCTGGTGGAAACTGCCCATGGGGATGGGTAAGGCGAAGACAAAGGCGAAGATCAGCCAGATCTTCTCCAAGACCCGGGAGATCAACATTCTCTCCGGTGCCCGCTTTTTCCTGTTCGGCTCCCGTGATGTGTGGTTCGTGGTTGGCCTTCCGGTCTTTCTCGCTTCAGTCACGGGCTGGAACCACATAGAAGTTGGTTCATTCCTGGCGCTCTGGGTAGTGGTCTACGGGTTTGTGCAGGCAGGTGCCCCAGCCCTGTTGCGAAAAGGCCACCATGGACGCGGCCCGCAGGGCAGCAGTGCCCGCAACTGGGCACTTCTGCTAGCTGTATTCCCCGCGGGTATTGCGATCGCCCTGATGTCCGGTCTCGATCCGGCTTTGTCCCTGATCATCGGCCTGTTTGCCTTTGGCGCCGTGTTCGCCATCAACTCGGCGGTGCACTCTTACCTGATCCTGGCCTATTCAGACCACGACAAGGTAGCCATGAACGTGGGTTTCTATTACATGGCGAACGCCGCCGGGCGTTTGACCGGAACCGTGCTTTCCGGCTTGATCTATCAGACCCAAGGCCTGGAGGGCTGTTTGTGGTGGTCAACCGGTTTCGTGCTCGCGGCGGCGCTGATCTCGTTCAAATTGCCGCAGGTGCGGACAGAACCGGTACCGGCTGCCGGTGCCAGATCCTGATTAAGCGGCTGACCCGTGTTCGAGTCACTCGGGGGTCTGGTCGTCTTCGCCCAGTGGTGTAGTTAGAGAATGGGCGAGGCCGGCGGCCATTTGCCCGACCGTTGCCAGGCGGTGTTCACGAAGGAGTCTTTCCGGCTGCCGAGCAGATGAGCAACCCTGGTCGTTGTCGCGCTGTCAGGTGCTCGTGCACGTCGCGACAAGATCGCTGAAAATCATGGCTTCAGAGCCCGTACCGCTTGCGCTTTTCCCAAAGCGATTTGCGACTGATGCCCAGCTGTTTCGCGGCTTCATTGATTTTGCCGTCGCAGTGGGACAGCGCCGCAGCAATCTGCCGTTTTTCTTCCTGTTCGCGACCGTGTCGCAGGTCGGAACGCTGGGGACGTGGTTTCTTATCTTCCGCCAAGTCGAGTTGTTCAGAATTTATGACCGGCGTGTCCGACAGAATGCATGCCCGTTCTATATGGTGCTTAAGCTCGCGTGCATTCCCCGGCCAAGCCTGGGCGACCAGTGCTGACTTGGCATCCTCACTGAGCGCCCGCACCGATTCGGAGTGGCGTTGGCAGGATTCGGCAAGGAACCGTTCGGCCAACCAGACGATGTCTTCCGGACGTTCCCGCAATGGCGGGACGTCGATCTGCACGACGTTTATCCTATAGTACAGATCCTCACGGAAGGTTCCCGCCTTCACCAACGACAGCAGGTCACGGTGAGTGGCGCAAACGATACGGGCATGCAGCGGGCGAAGGCTTTCCCCTCCAACGGGCATAAATCGGCGTTCCTGGATCGTGCGCAACAGCTGGGTCTGCAGGTCCAGCGGCATATCGCCGATTTCGTCCAGAAACAGTATGCCTTTGCCTGCGCGTTCCAACACTCCGGCATGCAGTCGGGTGGCACCGGTAAAGGCCCCTTTTTCATGGCCGAAGAGTTCCGAAGCCGCCAATCCCTCGGGCAACGCCGCACAGTTCACTGCCTCAAACGGCTCCTCTGGGCACTGCAACTCGTGCAGCAGGGCGGCGACCACCTCTTTGCCAACTCCCGTCTCTCCTTCGATCAACACGGTGGCTTCGGGGTAGCGTGCCAGTCGATTGATTGTCGATTCGATCTCGCGCATGCCGTGAGATATACCCAGGCGGGGCTCAAGTGCGTAATCCAGCTGAGGGTTATTGCAGACTGCCGCCAGTTTTCGCAGGAAACGCGCCATATCCAACGGCTTTGTCTGGTAGTCGGCGGCACCGAGGCGCAGCAGGTTTACGGCCTGTTCTATGGTGCCGTAGCCGGTGATGAATATCGTTGGTGGTACTGCTGCCATTTGCGTGCTGAGGCGACGAAACACTTCATCACCCGACATGTCGGGAAGTTTGATGTCACTGACGATGGCGGAAAAGGCACGACCGGGTATATGTGCCAATGCTGCTGTGCCCGTCGGGAACAGGGTCACCTGATAGCCCTCAAGCTCCATGCGCTCGAGCAACGACTCACCCATGATCGGATCGTCTTCGATCAGACAGATCTCCGCATTCACCCTGATTTCTCCCCGGCGTTTTCCAAAAGGGGCAGGGTGACATCGAATCTCGTATGATCGTCGCGACTGTCAACACTGATCTCGCCACCTAGCTGGGTCACCGCTTGGTAGGTCACCCACAGGCCGAGCCCGGTACCGCCAATTCGGTCGCTGTAGAATGGTTCGAAAAGATGAGGCAGAAGTTCCGGTTCGATGGTTGCGCCTTCATTACTCACTTGTAGACGCAAGTAGCCTTCTGCGACCGCAATCTTGACGTCGACCGTTCCCGCCCGAGGCGTTGATTGCACCGCATTGAGCGTCAGGTTCAACAAGATCTGGCGCACCGCAGTGGCGGGTAGTGGCAGGCTTCGCGTTACCTGGGTATGCCAATTGATAGTTTTGTAATCGGCGGCAGAATCTGCCCGTAATAGGGTCTCGACGTCCTCGAAATCGCGCTCAGTCAGGGCGCGTGTCTCCAGTCGGCTTTCCACGAGCAGCGCGCTGACGGTTTCATGGATCTGATTGAGGCCGCGTTCGATCAAATTGAGCGTGCGGTCGACATTGCGTTGTTCAGCGGGTTTGTGGCGGTAGGTATCGATCGTCGCCAGCAGACCGCCGAGCGGATTGTTGATCTCATGCGCGACGCCAGCGGACACCCGTCCAATGGCGGCGAGACGCTCCTGGGTCATGATCTGGTCTTCGAGCGCGCGTTTGCCCTTGAGGTCATTCAGCAGCAACTGAAACTGTTTTCCCAGCTGGCCGATTTCGTCGTCCCCGCTGCCGAGCACCGGGCATTCCAGCTCTGAGACGTCGCTACGTCCGATTCGTGCCATGCAGTTCGTCAAGGTTGCCAACGGTGCAACCATGCGCCGGCCCCACATCCAGCCGAGAGGAATAAATAGAGCAAGCGTGAGTATGATAGCCCACGCGCCACCCAGCAGGATCTCCTTGAACCGAACCCAGAATGCGTCCTCGGCAGGCCCTATGAGCAGTGTGCCGATGACCTCGTCATCGGAGTGGACAGGTAAGGTGAGTACTCTCGTGCTACCCCAGGACGCATCGTCGGCATCAGTACCCGACGTCGCCATTTTTTGCGCGAGGTCGGGATCGATCTCGGCCAGTCGCTTGCCAATTGGATAACGGCGCGGTTGGTTGGCGGCAAATACACGGCCCATACTGTCGAGCAACAACAAGGTCGGCGATTTTTCCTGTTTGTCGCTTTCGACGGAATTGTCGGGGCCGCGCAGGAGACTGAACGCCAGCCATACGTCGTCATGTTTCATAGCGCGCGCCAAAACGGATTCCATCGCATGCGCCAGACGTTGCGCCGTCCGGTTTTGTTCGATGCCGATGTTGACATACGTCTGATAGGCGACGGCCACTGAAAGCACGGCGGCAGTGACTGTAACCACTGCAGCCAAACTCAAGGGTAAACGAATTCGATAACTGGTCCAGTTCATCGACTTATCGCCAAATCCAGATTGTCAGTGGCCATCATCATATCGGCAATGCCTGCGTAGTCGGCCTCGCTGCCGGGTTCGAAACGATCCAGATTAAGGGCCTTCAGCAGCTCGAGGCCTTCCGGATCTGCATGCATTTGATGAAGCGTTGCAGCAAGATGTTGGTGTAGCGTGTTCGGTAAATCCTTGTGGGTGACGATGGGTGGGAAGCCGAATTCGGGCGATCGTTCGACCACGCGCACCTGCCGCGCATAGTGCGGGTACTGCTGGACCATTGACTGCCACACATAGCTGTCAACCGCGCCGCCATCGGCGAGACCACTTGCTACTGCTTCGATGGTATTTCGATGTCCCCAGGTGAAGAACTCACGACGGAAGAAACCAGGTTGAGTGCGCAACACTTCGCGCAGACGGTAAACCGGGTACAGGTAACCCGAGTTGGAATCAGGGTCAGAGAAGGCGAATACCTGTCCCGCCATTTGCTCAATCGAGGTCGGGGTCTGGCCACGGGCACCCGACAGGATCAGCGAACGATACAGGGGTCTGCCCTGATAGACGGGTACGGCGAGCAGCCGCAGTTGCTTCTGATTGCGCACCAAGGGATAGCCGCAGATCCATGCGGCAGTGAGCGTGCGGTTCAGCAGGAGGTCCGTGATGTCGCGATAGCGGGGCCGTTGGATGAATTCGATGGGGGCGCCGAGGCGGCGCTCCAGCCATTCGCGCCAGCGGTGCAGAAACAGGGTCTGATCATCCAGGATGACGGGAGTCAGGCCGATTCGGATTGTGGGTCGCATCGCGGCCCGCGTGTCGCCGCTCATGGCGGCAAACAGGGCTGCAGCGGACCGAATCAGCAACTTTCTGCGTGACCTGTTCATTCGCTGAATCTCTGCGGCACTCTCAGATCCTCCATCGCATTGTTACCAAAAAGTAACGGATTTATGCGTCAACGATGTTACGACAAAGTAACATTAGTGTGGTAAAGATTGAACAAGTGATTGAAATTAAAGCCTTAAAAAAGATGGCACCTGGATTGCTTGTAGGCAACGAGCCCATGCCAGGTCGTCGACATTCAGTGCGAGCCTGGACCATGACATAAAAGCAAACACAGACCAGAACGTTGGGAGCAGACGAATGAGCGAACTATCACGCCGTAACTTTTTGAAATTGGGGGGAGGGGGTATCGCCGCCGGTGCCGCGGCCCTGACGCCGGCCGGTGCGCTGGCCAAGGAAAACACTGGAGACGTCGGTCGAGTCACCCTGCCGTATCCGGAAAAGGCGATTGGTTTAGCCAAGAAGATGTCCGTTAACAAGCCGGTCAGCTTCAATTACCCCGATGAGTCTTCTCCATGTGTGGCGGTCAGGATGGGTGAAGCGGTCCCGGGCGGTGTTGGGCCCAAGGGCGATATCGTCGCCTACAGCGTGTTGTGCACCCACATGGGTTGTCCGGTCAGCTATGACGAGAAAAGCCGCAACTTCAAGTGCCCCTGCCACTTCAGCGTGTTCGACAGCGAGAAGGAGGGGCAGATGGTTACCGGCCAGGCGACCGAGAACCTGCCGCCGATCATTCTCGCGTACAACGAAAAAGACGACAGCGTAACCGCAGTCGGTGTCGACGGCCTGATCTATGGCCGCCAGTCCAACATCCTGTAAGGAGAAGAGCGAAATGTCTAACAAAGACCGTATTCCTCTGCCTCCTGTCGGGGCGGAAAAAACCAATATGACCTGCCACTTCTGCATCGTCGGTTGTGGCTACCATACGTACAAGTGGCCTGTGAACCAGGAGGGTGGGCGTGCGCCACATCAGAATGCGCTGGGGTTGGACTTCAGGCGCCAGCTTGCGCCCTTTGAGGCGACCCTTACACCGGCGATGGTGAATCAGGTTGAAGATGACGGCCGCACCTACAACGTGATGATCGTTCCCGACAAGGAATGCGTCGTCAACCAGGGTCTGTCTTCCACCCGCGGTGGCCAGATGGCGACCGTGATGTACAACGCGACCGGTGCGACGCGCGAGCGCCTGAAGTACCCGCGCCTGTTTACCGGTGACGACTGGGTCGACGTCAACTGGGACCAGGCGATGAAGGTTTATGCAGGCGTCATGAAACGCATCCTAGATCGCGATGGTCAGGATCAGGTCATGTTCAATGCCTTTGATCACGGCGGTGCAGGCGGCGGATTCGAAAATACCTGGGGTTCGGGGAAACTGATGTTCTCCGCCGTCAAGACCCAGATGGTCCGAATCCACAACCGGCCGGCCTATAACTCAGAGTGTCACGCCACCCGCGACATGGGGGTCGGTGAGCTCAACAACAGTTACGAGGACAGCGAGGTCGCCGATACCCTGATCTATATCGGTGCCAATGCCTACGAGACCCAGACCAACTACTTCCTGGCGCACGCTCTGCCCAATATGCAGGGTGCAACCGTCGACAAGAAAAAGAAGTGGTTCCCGGGTGAAACTGCTGAAGCGGCCAAGGTCATCTTCATCGACCCACGGCGTTCGCTAACCACCGCGGTGGTGGAGCAAGCGGTGCCCAAGGGCCAGATGCTGCACCTGCAGATCGAACCGGGTACCGATACCGCGTTGTTCAACGGCTTGCTGACCTACGTGGTTGCGCAGGGGTGGCATGACAAGGATTTCATCGCCCAGCACACCAGTGGCTACGATGAGGCGTTGACGGCCAACAAGATGAGTTTGTCCGAGTGCAGCAAGGTCACCGGGGTTTCCGAGGCCGATCTCAAGAAGGCCGCGGAGTGGGCCTACAAGCCCAAGGCGTCTGGACACCGTCCACGTTCAGCGCACCTGTACGAGAAGGGCATCATCTGGGGTAACGACAACTACCGCATTCAATCAGCCCTGGTTGACCTGGTGCTGGCCACTCACAATGTCGGCCGGCGGGGAACCGGTGTATGCCGTCTCGGGGGACACCAGGAAGGTTACGTGCGGCCGCCATACCCGGGTCCGCGTCCAGCGCCCTTCATCGATCAGGAGATCATTCAGGGCAATGGCAAGATGCTGACCGTCTGGGCCTGCAATGCATTCCAATCGACGCTTAACGCCCAGGAATACCGCGAAACACTATACCGACGGGCCAATGTCGTCCGTGAAGCCATGGGCAAGGTCCGCGGCGGCTCGGTCGATGACCTGGCCGATGCCATCTACGATGCGGTGAGCAACCGTGGCGGTCTGTTCATCACCACCATCGATCTTTACCCGACCAAGTTCGCCAGGGCCTCACACCTGATGCTGCCGGCAGCACACCCAGGTGAGATGAACCTGACCTCGATGAACGGTGAGCGCCGCATGCGCCTGTCGGAGAAGTTTATGTCGGCGCCGGGCAGCGCCAAGCCGGACTGCCTGATTGCTGCCGAGATTGCCAACACAGTAAAGGCGATGTACGAGAAGGATGGCAACAAGGAGATGGCCGAGCGGTTTGCCGGTTTTGACTGGAAGACCGAAGAGGATGCCTTCAACGATGGATTCAGAAAGCCAGAGGGTATCGATAGCCAGGGTGGCGGCACTGGTGGCCTGGTGACCTATGAACGGTTGCGCGCAATGGGTAACAACGGTGTGCAGCTGCCTGTCAAAGAGTACAAGGATGGCAAGCTGATCGGTACCGAGATGGTGTATACGGACTACAAGTTCAGTACCGATGATGGGAAGGCACACTTCCTGCCTTCGCCATGGACTGGACTGCCGGCGACCGTGGAGGCCCAGCGCAAAAAGTATCCGTTCTGGATCAACAACGGCCGTACCAATCACATCTGGCAGACCGCGTATCACGACCAGCATATCGATTTCCGCACCGAGCGCTATCCGATGGCGCCGATCGAGATCAACCCGGCAGATGCCAAAAAGTTGGGCATCGAGTCCGGCGACGTGGTCGAGGTCTTTAATGACTACGGGTCGACGTTCGCGATGGCCTACCTCGAGCCGGACATGAAGAGTGGCCACACCTTCATGATGTTCGGATATCACAACGGCAATGTCGGGGACGTGGTGACCGACTGGACAGATCGCAATGTGGTGCCCTATTACAAGGGAACTTGGGCAGGTTTACGCAAAATCTCCAGCATGGATGATTATAAGAAAACCGTCTCATTTAAGCGACGCCGCTATGTCTGACCAAGGTTGATGAGACTGCCTTTGTAGTCGTTGAACCACACATTGAGCCGGCCTCGATCGAGGCCGGCTTTTTAGCTTTAGGTTCGATGTTTCGTCGGATCCCATGGGTTGCCAAAGGCGAGTATCCGAGAAACGACGAAGAAGGATAAACTGGCGGGGCTATCGTGACTGCATTGCAAGCGATATCGATGCCTCTGCCCGGGGGAAGAATGAACACAAATAGTCTGCAGGACTCATTCGGTCGCGAGATAGACTATCTGCGGCTGTCGGTGACTGATCGCTGCGACCTGCGCTGTTCCTATTGCATGCCAAAAGGTTTTAAGGGCTATGCTGAGCCTGATGATTGGCTGACCTTCGACGAGATCGAACGAGTGGTGCGGGCATTCACCGAGTTGGGGGTGCATCGCGTCCGCCTGACCGGTGGTGAACCGCTGGTGCGGCGCAATCTGGCCGATTTGGCCGGACGTCTGGCCGCGTTGCCTGGACTTGCGGATCTCTCGCTGTCGAGCAACTGTACGAGGATGGATCAGCTGGCCGGACCTTTGTTTGAGGCCGGCGTAGGCCGTCTTAATGTCAGCCTCGACAGCCTACGTGCGGATGTCTTTGAGCGTATCACTGCAGGCAAGTTGGATAAGGTGCTGCGCGGTATAGAAGCCGCGCATGCAGCAGGGTTCAATCCGATACGCCTCAATACCGTGGTGATGCGCGGCGTGAACGATGAGGATATCGAAAGTATTCTCGAGTTCTGTGCCGAGCGCGGCTTTACGCTACGGTTAATTGAGACCATGCCAATGGGTGCGACGGGTCGAGCGGCACTCGACCAGTTCATCGATCTTCAGCATATCAAGCAGAGGCTGGAGCAGTCCTTTGAACTGATACCCGATGTGCTGCCGGGAGGTGGGCCGGCGAGATACTACCGGCTCGCGGGTAGCGAGACCCGCATCGGTTTCATCACCCCGTTGTCACAGCATTTTTGTGCCACCTGTAACAGGGTGAGGCTGACGGTCGATGGCACTCTGCACATGTGCCTCGGCCAAGAGCACAACTATCCGCTACGTGACCTGCTGCGTGCAGGGGCCACTGGCGATGAACTGAAATCGCACCTATTGCAGGCGATTGCATTGAAACCAGAAAAGCATGAATTTAGGGAGAAGCCGGAGAAGGTGATCCGATTCATGTCGATGACGGGCGGTTAAAGGACCAGGTAACGGGTCGATGAGGTGGTGCAAGCGGACGACCGGTTTGTGTCGACGTCAGGCTTCGGGGTATTGACCGGTTCCCTTCGGGACGACGGAGGTTCCGTTAGGACTGAGCCGGGCGTGTGATCGCCATTGAATTACTAGATCTCCGAGGATCAGGTTAGATGATTCGCATACTGTACTTCGCGCGTTTGCGTGAGACCTTCGGAGTTGCTGAAGAGACCTTGGATCAACAGCCGGCAACGGTTGGGGCATTGCTGGACAAGCTGGCGACGCGTGGCAAGCCCTGGCACGAGATGCTCGGGGGGCAGGTTTTGTGCGCAGTTAACCAGGAAATGGCCAGGGCTGACGCACCATTGCGTGATGGTGATGAGGTGGGCCTGTTTCCGCCGGTAACCGGAGGCTGAGATGACCTACACTCGAGTGCAGAAAGTCGCATTTGACGCGACCGATGAATTGCAGAGGCTAGTGCGCCCGCAAGAGGGGCGGTTTGCCGTGATCAGTGTGGATAGGGTTCATCGCACGATGTTAAGCCGATAGAAAACAGCAGCAGGTCATCCGGGCGCAGGTAGACCGTGAATGTCTGCCCAGGCCTGATGGGGTGGCGTTGAAGCGCACGCGACGGTAGGGGGGGGTTACCCAGTTTCCACAGACGGTTGAGTTAAGGGCGATTCCTTCTGCTTAGCGACCTCCAGGCGACGGCGTCGCCGAGGATCGTAAAATCGCTCGATGTAGTCAAAGACATCGGCATTGAGCATGCTCCACGTCTACAAATCGTCTTCGAAATCGTCGACAGCCCTCGTTCACGTCTTCCTAACTCCGCAGAAAACGCAGAAAAACCACTCAGGGCAACAGTTCTGGCCGAACTACCTGCACGCCATAGCATTTCGGAAACGTTGTGCATCAAATGTCTGGTTTAGGGGTTTGGACATGCAATCCGTGCCTTCCCCCGCTTGGCCGAACTCGGAAGAGGCGAACGCCGCTGGTTACGTCCGTTCCTGTTACAGACCTGTCGTTAGCAGTAACGGCACAGGGTCGAATCCGGTCTCCTGCACCGGATTGCGCAACGAACGGCCGGTTCATGCTGCGCAAGAGACATTTCCGCATCGGGTGGGTCGAAAGCCGACTACTGCGGTGCAGCGATCACCGCATCGCGGATCAGGGCTTCAGTCCGAATTGGCGCTGGCCTGCGCATCCTGCGATGGCAACCATTCCGGACCGGGATCGAAGCTTTGCATCGCGGTGGCTGTCGAAGCACCGTCCGGTCCGAGGTTGCTCTCATAGACAATGCCGTCCTGATTGATCATGAAACTCATGACCCCGGTCTCACCGTACTCTACCGGCCAGGCAACAAGCGCAAAGCCACCAGTCAGCCGCCCGCCGATAAGATAATCGTAGGCGCCGCCTTGGGCGCTTGGGCCCTCGGATGTCAGGATGCGAAACTTATAGCCATGATAGTCATCTTCGGGAACCTCAGTGGCGAATAGCGGTCCGAGCGGGCTCTGCGGTTCGCCAAGCTTGGTTTCCCAGTACAGTCCGTCCTTTTGGCCGACCACGCTGATGAATTTTTGGGCGTACTCCAGGATGCCGTCACCATTGCGGTCCTGTGCCGCATATTCGATCTGAGCGTCGTAGTAGGCGAGCGCGGCCTGCATGGTCGCCAGCTCGTTTCTGCCGATCTGGCGGATACGGACCTGCTCGATGCCCGTCTCGGTATCAAAATACCAGCCGCTGTCGCCTTTTATGATGGGTACCGGAAAGGTCCAGTTGTCCTCGCCTATGGCCAAGGTGAAATGCTGTTCGCCCTCGGGTATCAGGGTATGACTTTGTGCATAGAGCGCGACGTATTTGTCGATATCCTCGCGATCGATTGAATCTGTCGGCACCAGACCGGCCGATGCCGCGCCGAAAATCTTTTTCAGTGTTTCCCGATCTTCGGCGTCGAGGGCGTCGGTGAAGACCTGCGCCGCAAGTTCGGGTGATACAAAAATCGCCTGTCCAATCACCGGGTCCATGTTCAGTGACGGCGCGGGCTTTGCACACACGCTACCCGCTAAGACCAACAGCAGGGCCAGGACAAGGAGGGGCTGGATAAGGTGTTTGGCCATGCCACGAACCTGCTTGGCCGCTGGGGCCATGATTATCTGTGAATGTGCTTTCATTGTTTTCCTCTATCGACCCCTGCCGCCACCGGCACGCATACCACCACTGCCGCGCATTGCTCCCCGACTGGACGAGCCACGATTGATGTTGCGGGTGGATTTTCCGGCGTTGCCGACGTCCCTGAGGGCATGGTTGCTGGTTCTGCCACGGTTGGCGGTATTGCCACCTAGGCCGTCACCACGGCGCTTGGTGCTCGCACTGGCATCGCTACGATTGGCAAGCGTTGCGCTCGCTCGGTCGCGGCTTGCGGCCTTATTGCCGGTCCTGGCCTGATCGCCACGGCTGGCAAGCTTGCCTGCGGCGTTTTCACGATTGGCCTTGTTAAGCGATTCCCTGGCACGCTCGCCACCGGCGCCGGACAGTTGCTTGCGTCCCTGCGCGGGGTCCACGGCGCGTTTCGTCAACGTGGACTGGGCCCTGGCGCGTTCGGCATCACGGCCGCGGAAATCCTGGCGCTTGTCTGCACCGCCGACCTTCGCGGCAAACTTGTCGCGACTGCCCTGATCGCGGTAGGGAACACCCTTGCGATTGTTCGCATTGTGCTTCCAGTTCGTGTTACGGCCGCCGACATCGAGCCGGTTGCGATTGACATTGATGTTGTTGTACCTGTTGACATTGATATCAACGTCACCTCTGCGCCAGTTGCAGCCACCCCAGAGCGCATTGGTTACGCCGACGGCAATACCGAAGCCGATTACGCCAGCGGCAAGGCTGTAGCCCGGGGGGTAGTAGTAGTAGGGCCGATAGGCGGGCCACCACCAGGTGCCGTAAACCACGGTGGGGTTGTATACCGGAACGTAGACCACCTTCGGGTCGGTGGGCTGAATGACGATGATCGTTTCGCTGGAGGCCTCCTCGACAATTACCTTCTGCTCCTTGGTGGTCTCCAGGTTGCCCTCTTCCTTGGCTTTCTTACGCAGTCCCTGAATGGTATCCATGACACCGTCCGGGTCGGCTAGGAATGCATCACCAAGGTTCTGAACCCAGTCGGGCTTGTCACCCATCATGTCCAGCACCTGGGGGAAAGCAACTAGAGACATGACGCTGGGATCCCAGGATTTGTCCTGCACGGCGGTCACCGCGGCGTCACCTTCCTGTCCCGGGTTGGCCTTCGACCATTTGCCGGCCTCGGCAATATCCGCGGGGTAGGTCGAGGCCATCAGTATCTGCGACAGCAGTGAGTCGGGATAGAGCGCGATTGGCGCGGCCATCTGGTCCAGTTCCGACTGGCTGAAGGTCTGCTTGGCATCTTCCGCCATCGTCCAACTGGGCGACAGGGCGATCAGGGACGCGACCAGAAGAAGACGTAGTCCAATTTTCAGCATTCTCATTTCAGGTTTCCTCAAAACTGGGCATCTTTTCCGACCCGTCAGGCTTGTCCCGGTGGACTGACCAGAATAGTAGACAAGGCAATCAACCAGCGCGACTGTGCCCGCATACTTGTTTGGCGTGCGCGCACTGGTACTTCTGCTGCCGCACAGCCCAAAAAGCGTCATAGGTGGGCTGGGCTATCTTCGCAGCGTATTTTTCTTTTTTTTGTCTCCGCATTTAAAGCTGAATTCGCAAATGGCTGCAAGTTACTTCCGCTCAGTATGCCGGACCGAGTATGAAACACTATCTCACGCGCCGGTCCCGACCCACTGCTGCCGTTCAGGTCCGAAGCAATGAACGACAGGTCTTTATTGCGGAGCGGACGTGGCTGGGATCAACCGTCAGGGCTTCTTGGGGATTAGCGGCTGGTGGTCGCCCGCATGCTTTTTCGCGTGCTTGGCGGCCTTCTTTTCCTTGGCTGTGTGCAAGGGCTGTTTCTTTGATTCCTTGTTGGACCGTTGTTCATGACTGGACATGTCGGCTTACTCCTGCGTAGTGGGCTAAGTGCCCGGTTGTGATGAAGCAGGAAAGCGCCGGCGCCTACCACCGCGCTGCTGCCAAGGCACGTCAATCATACATCGCCGCATGTCGCGGGCGCGATGTGGCCGTGCCGAGGCACGCCGGCATAACCAATTGACCAGGGAATCTGATGGGTGACGGCGCCGACGAGTGCCGAGCTAACCCGGCTGGCCCAGGCCCTCGCACCGCGCATCGGCCGTTTCCTCGAAGGGTACCAACGACATACTGCTGCCGTTCACAGCCTTACCGAACTATGACTGATCTTGTTATGCAACGCGGTCATAAGTCAGAGGCCACGTGGTACCTGGTGGGCAGTGTGACTCCTGCATTTTCGGCAGGAGTCAACTGAGACGTTCGGCGGATGAAGCGAGACCGGCTGAGACTGTCAGCGATGGCGACGTTGTGAGCACCGGTTTTGGGGGCTTCCCAACTTCCGCGGTAATTCGAAGCCGATCACTATTGCTGTTGATCCTGGTCCCTGGTTGTACATGACGCCGGAAAGACTAACAGTTATATACGCCCACCGCGCAACGTCGCACCGTGCGTCGCGCCACCCCGGCAACGCTCACTGGCGTGAGTGGGCGCCCAACCCTAGCTTCTGCAGACGAGATCAAACTGTGAACCCCGGGAATTGAAAACCGCTCGCCGAGTTCGGCGCCGCCAATCACGACGATGCCAGCGATCAGAAAGACAGCAAATCGTTTCGATATGCTCATTGCGCTTCTCCTATTGCGAAATGCCCCGGCAACTCATCGGTACCCTCAAGATTCTTCAGGTCCACCTTCTTGGCATCTGTTGGGTTATCGAAGCTGAAATCAGTTGCTGCGACCTCATCGCCGGTTTTCCAATCCCTGATCTGAATGGTGTATTGCGGTCCACCGTCCATGAACTTGGAGGTGATGACATATCGGCAGGGATACGGGCGTTTCCCTTGTGCAATCCAGATCTGCCAATCAACTTCCTTTGCCCGAAAGGCGAGGTAATCGCATTCGACGCCGCCGATCACACCGCTGCCAAGATCTTTTACGTCGGTGACATCGAGCATCAGCGCCTCGTAGGCATCCGACAACAGCAAGTCCGCGGCAGGGAGGGGCCTGTTATGCTTGTCCCGCAACTCATCGACCAGGTGGTCGACCGTGCCAGGAACTTCTTCCTGCGCATAAATGTTCAGGTTCTTGCCCAGCAAGGTCAGCGTCTTCCCGTCAAAGGACATCTCGACATCCGCAAACCCGCCGGAACGTGCGGCACGGATCTTGTCAGGGCGATTGAGAGTAACAGCGCCTGAACTGGCCAGCGCAAGTTTCTGTTGCTCCTTGGTCACGACCTCGAGGGTGGCATCGTATTCGAACGAAATGGCCTGCTGCGCCGCCATGTAAACGGTCATGGCCTTGAGCAACCGTTTGGCGTCTGCCTCATCGGCACTCACGCTCATCGACGTTCCCAACATAACCGTCGAAGACAGTGCCAAGGCGGAAACGCTGCGCACAGAATCCTTCAATAACTTACGGGCAGTTTTCTTCATACAAGTGTACCCCTATGGACCGCGTTTCCTCATTTGGAACCTCCCAGCCCGGATGAGTTTAACGCGTAATCCACCGCCATGCCTCTGGCACATGACTTGCGGCGTGGGGTTTGAATCTATATCAGACTCAACAACACGCCGGATATAGGTCCGCTTCGGGAAAAACCTACCGTTCATTGATCGCCCGCAAAGGGCAGGAGTTAGCCGAATCCAGCCAGTCGGCAAACCAACCACTAACCCCAATGGCACTTACTTAAGTCGCTGCCGCATGGGTTGGTTAGGGTAAAGATCTGAAATTGCAGGAGAAAAGCTGACCTGGATTGGTAGGATGTTTGTCGCCAAACACACATTCCACCAAAGCCGAGGTCAGCCGTGCACAAGAATAGAAGTCAATCGTCCATTCAGCAACAGCGAGACCGTGTCCACCAGAGCGTGCGTCAGCACAGGGCGGTTGATTTTTTCAACGTGCTGACCGGGCCGCAGCTGCTGGATTTGACCGAGGCGCATCTGCCGGAGCATCGTGAACGGCTGTATCCGCCGACGGTGGCGTTATCGATGTTCATCCAGCAGTCGCTGGATGAGGACGGCTCTTGCCAAAGGGCAGTCAATAGTTGGGCGGCGCAACGCGCGGTTGAAGGTTTGTCGGTGCAAAGCATACGCACCGGGGCCTACTGCCGAGCACGGCAGCGCTTGCCGCTGGAGATGGTAACGGCGCTGGTCCGCGAGACGGGCGAACTGCTGTGTGCACAGGCAGCCATAGGCTGGTGCTGGCGAGGCCGAACGGTGAAGCTGGTTGACGGCACCAGCATCTCGATGCCGGATACGCCAGACAACCAGGCGCAGTATCCTCAGCCGAGCAGCCAGGCCACGGGGGTTGGTTTTCCGCTGGCTCGGCTGGTCGGGGTTGTTTGCCTATCTACCGGAGTGGTGGTCGATGCGGCGATCGGGCCGTTTGAGGGTAAGGGGCGCAGCGAGCATGACTTGGTGCGCAAATTACTGGGCGCCTTCCGTGCGGGTGAGGTGGTGCTGGGTGACGCGCTGTATAGCAGCTATTGGTTGATCGCCACGCTGCAGTCGGCTGGGGTGGATGTGCTGTTTGAACAACAGGGTTCGCGTCGCACCGATTTTCGCTGCGGTCACCGTCTGGGCCCCCGCGACCATGTTGTCACCTGGCGCAAGCCGCGGCAGCGACCGCACTGGATGACGGTTGAGCACTATGAGGCTTATCCCAGCGAGCTGACGGTGCGGGAAGTTAAGGTCGACAAGCGGGTGCTGGTGACCACAATGCTCGACTCAGGAAAGACAAGGAAAAAGGACCTGTCAGACCTGTACGCGCAGCGCTGGCAGGTTGAGTTGGACCTCAGAAACATCAAGACGACGCTGGGCATGGAGGTGCTGCGATGTCTCACTGCGCAGATGGTTGAGAAGGAGCTATGGGTTAACTTGCTGGCGTACAATCTCATCCGATTACTGATGGCTCAGGCCGCACTGGAAGCGGGTTTGCATCCGCGTGATCTCAGCTTCAAACATGCCGTTCAGATGTGGACGCTATGGTTATCGTTGCATCATGCCAGGAGCCAAGATTGGCACCGCGAGACCTTGCTGAAGCTCATCGCGCAAATCC
>Ga0316192_10000811_pt1 | contig 22923 bp, 22 predicted proteins | sample MerIslwburrow_MG_FD_204931 | JGI IMG/M metagenome (GOLD analysis project Ga0316192, IMG submission 204931) | Coastal sediment microbial communities from Maine, United States - Merrow Island worm burrow | ecosystem: Environmental > Aquatic > Marine > Coastal > Sediment | place: USA: Maine...
ATCATATCAAATGTGCCAAAGCCGGATCCGCTGCCTCCTGGCATATAATTTTCGATACAGTGGAACTTTCTGCAGGGCTAAACAGTTAACAGGTAACATTCCCAAATTATCACGCCAGCGAAAAATGCAGCAAATATGAAAAAGATAATATCAGCCCCTATCCGGTAACGGTGGGTGAGGGCTTCATTTGCAACTAAAATGATCAGCATCGGCAGAACGGTAAGCCCATATTTTACAAAGATAAATACCTGGGGCCCATGGCTAAGGTAATACCGCATTACCGGATTGAGTTCCTTGGCGCCTTGGGAGAGCAATATTAACGTGAGTATCGCATCTAAAATACTCAGGCTTAGAACAATGATTATGCCATTAAAAAGAGACGGTTTGTATCGATCAAAAATTACGATGCGATTCCGGTCATCGGCACGGCGCATGGACTCGCGCACCCCTCTGAAAAATAACCGCTTAGAGAGCTGTTTTTGACGCCGATCCTGTCCGCAGCGCCGTTCAATACCAGTGTAAACTGTCACCTCAGACCCCTCTGGTGCGTTGTTCCCAGAGCACAAAGTCATTATTTTTTCCTACGCTCGGCATATCGACGTGTACCAAAATCTGTGCCATTTTTGTAATCGTGTAATTTTAGTATGTTATAATGCAGAAGGATTTTGGGAGTGGCTATTGGCCAGGGAAATTTCCGATAAATGAGAAATTATTGTTACAATTTTTATGTTGAATCTGATTTGAGAAAAGGTTCACTGGAAATATTATTATGTTGAATCCAAATCATACTCAAAATAGTGCTCAAATCATTTATTTTTCCCATGGCGGAGGGCCACTGCCGATTCTCGGAGACGCCAGCCATAAGGAAATGGTAGAGTTCATGCGGCAGCTTCCATCTCGGCTGAAAAAGCCTGACGCCATTCTTGTCATCAGCGCCCACTGGGAAGAGAGCACCGCAACTCTGTTAGGCGCGCCGGCTCCTTCGATGTTGTACGATTATTATGGTTTTCCCGAAGAAGCCTATGAAATCACCTATCCAGCCCCAGGAAATCCCGATCTGGCGAATCGTATCGCCGGGTTACTGAACCAGAAGGATATACCGGCTCGTGTCGATCCTCTTCGGGGATTTGACCATGGCTTATATATCCCCCTGAAACTGATGTACCCTGAGGCCGATATACCGTCGCTTCAACTGTCACTTTTGCGCGGTCTGGACCCGATTGCGCATTTAGCCCTTGGCGCAGCATTGCACGATTTAACCCACGAGAATATCCTGGTGATCGGATCCGGATTTTCGTTTCACAACATGCGGGCATTTTCGTGGCAAGGAGCGGATACGCCCGACCCGGCGAACGATGCATTTCAGGACTGGTTGATCGAGGTCTGCACTGGCCCACTATCCCAGGAAGAGCGGGAACAGCGACTGGTCGAGTGGCAGAAAGCGCCTTCCGCCCGCTATTGTCACCCGCGCGAAGAGCATCTGCTGCCGCTGCACGTGTGTGCCGGCATGGCTAAAAAGCCTGCCACGTTGATATTTGACGATTATATCCTGGGGAAACGAGCGGTTGCGCTTTTTGTGGGAACAAAGTCTTTGAATTTATAAGGTGCTGGTAGGATTCATTTAAAAAGGCGGGACACTACATATTGTGCCTGCCTTTTTCAATTTGAGTGATTGTTACGAACCGAATATCCCACCGCAAAAACGGCGCACTATCAATAAAGTTGGCAAGAATACTTAACTATCAGATAAATTCACTCGGCAGCGCATTTCGGAAAACGGTTTGGCCGCTTCTGAGGAGCTGGCGAGACGATCGGCTTGGGTTGCTTGATGGCGCCTGCGTTAGTAGGAGGTGGACAAATCAAAAAAGATCCTAAGATCGCCATGGCCATATAGCGATAGGCTATATTTACAAGAAATCAGGAAAGAAATTTCCAGCATAAATGTTCAAGATAAAGATTCTGAATCATTGAAACATGTCAAAGGTTCAATCAGGCGCCATCGGTCCGGTTATCCACGGATAGCCTTGGCGGGCTTCTTCGTAGCCGAGCGTAAACAGTTTTTTCATGTATTCAGAGTCGAAGCTTTCTCTGGATTCGACATTGAAAGTGTCTGGCACGTAGGCAAGATTAAAATCCACCTCGTCACGACGCGTCAAGAAGTAGATGGTGGCAATGTCACCGATTCCTTGGGTGCGGATCAACGAAGAAACGGAACGTAACATGATGGGCAAGACCCGTCGCTCAACAGCCTTGAACTCCGGATCGGTTCGTGAGTTGCGTATCAAAAAAAGCTTGGGTCGTCCTGGCACTTTCAAGCGATCGGTAACTTTTTTCCAGTCGAGACCTGCTGGATACATAAACACCTGCGAGGTTACCCCGCCATCAACGTGCATCTCCTGGCCTCTGAGACCGCTCGATTCAACCTCGATCATGACCGGCGGAAACACTCCTGGAATCGACGCAGATGCAAGAATGATGTCACGGATCAGATCGTGTGCATGCGGTGCGTCACTTGCGGCGATTCGCGTGATGTTCCAGGTTACCGGCCGTGCGGCATCGAGATTGGTGGTGCCGATAAGAAGCTAGCGTCCTTGCCGATGCTCGAATGCCAACTCCTCAATCATTTTGGGGTCGATGAATTGGGCAATTAATTTGCGAAGCGGGCGGGAGCTTGTCAATGAATCGTTGCGGATAATATCGAAAAGTCGCCGCTTTTCGATAATGTCGTCTGTCGAGAGTTCAGTGTAGACTTTGCGCAGCACATGGTCGTATTTAGGCCCGAGAAACGCAAAAGGTGCGATCAGGGCTCCCGTGCTGATTCCGGTCACCACCGTGAACTGGGGGCGGGTGCCCTGGTCAGACCAACCCACCAACAGTCCGGCACCATATGCACCATTTGCACCACCACCAGATAGCGCCAGATAGTTATGCGGTACGCCGAAAACCGCGGCATAATCGCGCTTAAGTTCGTTGTCGGACGCCTTGAGCCATCGCTCGACCCCTGGAGGTTGATGGTCCCCCCAATATCTTGCGCCAGGGATTCCAGGGATCACGGCCGCTTCTTGGGAATCGCGCGTGATCGGATTGAATCTTGTCGGTGCTACGGCGCAGCTTGCCAGCGTCAATATGACGAGCACACAGGCAGCAAATCCACCAAGGCCCCGGGTATACAAAAAAAAGTTGCGTTTCATCGTGAAGTGACCGCCGTAAGAAATGGATGCCAAAGCGCCTGGAGTATCCAGGGCACCTGCATCGATCCATTTGTGCAGATCGGCCCGTGGCGATGGCGGCCAGGTTAAATGTTATCAGCAGATAGGTTTCAGCACCCCATAGAGGGGATAATTCAATCTGTAGCACCTCATTATAAATTATCAACAAACAAGGTGCCTAAAATGGGCATTTAAGTTATTTTGTGATATACTTTCTGTTCCTATGCCCCACGGGGACGCCCCGCGTCGTCTCCACTCAGTACCGACACGACCGCGGGACCCGTTGCCTTGCCGCTGTCTGCCACGTAGAGGTGCATATCTGTCTGCGGGAAGGGGATCGAGATTCCGTTGTTGTCGAACGCCTCCTTCACTGCGCGCTGGAGATCCCAATAAATAGTCCAGTAATCACCGGTCTTCGTCCAGGGGCGCACGATGAAGTTGACCGAGCTGTCCGCCAGCTCGTTGACCCGGATCACCGGTGCCGGATCCTTCAAAACGAGGGGGTGGTGCGCGACAACCTCTTCCAGCACCTTCTGCGCCTGCTCGATCGAGTCGCCGTAGCCGATGCCGAAGACGAGATCGATACGGCGGGTGTCCGACGCGGTGACATTGGTGATGACGTCGCCCCATACCTTGGAATTCGGGATCACGATCACCTGGTTGTCGGGCGTGGTCACCGTCGTCGAGACCACGGAGACGTGCTTGACAGTGCCGCCGAGACCAGCGACAAGGACATAGTCGCCTTCGTCGAATGGGCGGTTGATCATGATCATCAGCCCCGCGGCGAGGTTACTCAGCGTCTCCTGCAGGGCGAAAGCAATAATGAAGGAGGCCCCGCCCACAAGTGCGAAGAGCGGTGTGATGTTGACCCCCAGCGCGGCGAGCACGACCATCAAACCGAAGGCGATGGTGAGCCAGTAAACGGCCATGACGAGGAAGCTGCTCAGAAGCTTGGACAGGTTCGGTATCCGGTTGAAGGTACTTCGCGCCCAGGCACGCACTATCCGGGCAACGATGAACAAACCGAACAACGAGCCGGCGATGACGGCGATGCGAAAGCCGATCCCCACTCCGCCCTCGGGCGAGACCAGCCACTTCAGGAAGCTGTCGGCAAATTCTTGAGGCGTTAGCTGCGACTTCTCCTCGCTCCTGATTGCCGAAATGTAGTCGCGCAGCAACGCCACCTCCGCCGGATCGCCACCCTTCGCCTCTAAGCTGGAGACCACGGCCAAGAACTTGTCGAAGACAAGCGCGCGTTCTACCAAAAGCGCCAGCCGCTTCTGACGCAACGCCTCCGTCTCGGTCCCTTCGGCGGCGCGGATCTCAAGGCTTTTGTCGACGGTCGCCTGCGCGGCCGCGCGCGCCTGTTCCTGCCAAGCCGCGGCAAGCGAGCCGAGCTGATCGGCGGTCAGCGGGATGAGCCGCAGCTGCAATTCTTCAAGGTCGATGGACGGATCATCGAGGTCTGCCGGATAGGCTGTCGCCATATCCTGTGCCGCCTCGGCCGCCGGTTCTTCGGCCGTCGCGTCCTGCGCCCAGCTCACGTCGGTAGAGAGCGTACACACCATCATAAAGACGCCGAGGCCGGCGCTGATCGCCGTTGCTTTCCCAAGAAAAAAACGCTTCATCATTTTTCCTCCTATGTCGCGGGTATTTGCATTTCGAGAACCACACTGCCGGTCTTCCTGGTGATTTACTCCGGAGTCGCCTTGGCCCCGCCGCCAGTTAAGTGAGGTTATGGTGATAAGAAGTCGCTTTTTGAGGGTGTCCTAAAAAAGCGCCTTCCGACGGATGCCGCTGCATCCACTACCAGCCAAACTGTACCTTAATGGTTCAAACCGAATTTCACACCATTAATGGACGTGAATTTTTCACAGGTTCCCAGCGGGAAGAGGAGGTGTCCAAATGGTTTATCCAACGAATTGAATTTATGTCTAATCAACCTTAGCGCGTTGGCTTCAACTGTTCCGGCGATCAGAAGAACATATACAGCGCGGCCTGAAGCGTATACCAATTTTCGGCACTTTTTTCCAATGCCAGGTCAATTGCCTCTCCGGGAATGCCCACAGACGCGATCCCCTGAAAGAAAAGATGCTTTCCGATGTAGTAGTATGCAGTCAGCGTCACTTCCTGCCCAATGTCCTTTGATTCGAGGGTTTGAAGCGGTCCGATTCCACCCAGATTGTTCAAATCATCGGCCCGGAGATGCAAGTAATCAAGAATCAGCTCCAGGGTTTCGATAGGCTTGACGCTGAAGGTGACCCGGTTCGTGATCAGATTGGCATTCTTGTAAACTTTGCTGAAAATAATTCCCGGCAGAAAGTCACCCAGCCCCCCCGAAAACAACGGGTCGAACCGTTCATAGGTTTGTGTGTCAGGATTGTCCCCGGTAAATATCGACCAGCGGTAGCTGAGTGCCGGTCGCCAGGAATACTTCCCAGCCTGATATCCAACCCAGACATATCCGGCTTGAGCCGACATGTCAAAGTTCTCATTGTTCTGATAGGCATACTCTGCCTTGATCCATGATCCTTCTGTGCCGAACAGTTTCGTCATCGACAGGCTCGGGTTGAATGTCCGCAGTCCTTCCCGTGGCAGTACTCCGCCGCCAGAACCCGGTGTACGGATCCACATGAAAAATTTCCGGCGCCCCGTCCACTATCCCGTGTCAGCGAATCGATTCCGTTCCGTTGTCGTTTTTGACCAGTTCAAGGCGGAAAGCGATACTTTCGATGCTGTGGTCGAACCAGGCCCCTATTCCCTCGGCAATGTCGGACTGATCGATGATGGCGCCAATTGCCACATATTCTCAAAACACAGATTGCCGCATATGAACGTCAGCATGCATGAAAAACCGATAATAGCGACTCCAATAGTCTGCTATGCTTTGATTTGGCGTGCGATCAAAAAAAGTGCGCTATTCTCAATGAATGCCGCACTTTTTGTGTTTTAATGCAACCACAACATCTGGTGCCTGGCGTTTTTTGATTTTGCTTGTGTTTAGATCAAATCTGGACTGACCAATGGCTGGCAATTCATGGAGTTTTTTTTGGCGAGGTTTGATTTTTCATAGCTGATCAGCCTTCATCCTGTGCAGACCCTGAATAGAGTATTTTACCAGTTTTTTTTGAAACCACCACAACCCTGCTGCTGCGTAACATCGCAAGGCCATCGCCCCATGGTGCATAGATGAACCAACATGAATCGTCATTAGGCACGCCGTAGACGTGACAATTATCTGGTTTCTTATCATAAATTTTCAAATCCACGGGATCCGGCGTGTAGGTTAAGTCTTTGCGGGCAATCTCTATCGCCATTTGCCGGCTGACTTTACCGTGTGCCCAAATTATCAACCTCCTAAAATGACAGAGCATTTTATCCGAGAAACTGACTTTTGAGACAGATCCTAAACCATTGAAACCTATAAAGATTTGCATATTGTTGTCTCTTTTGATTCCCATGTGATTCAAGACACTATTGTGTATAATTTCTGACGGTACTCTCCGCAATCCTCAACTCTTTGCCGATTGCTCGATTGGACAATCCTCGTTTTTTAAGGGTGAAAATTTTTTTCTGATCAGATTTCGGGATCTGTGGTCGGCCTAATTTTTTTCCTTTTATACGGGCGTTAGCGAGACCAGCACGCACCCGCTCCCGAATAATGTCACGCTCGAACTCTGCCACGGCACCTATGATATTAAACACCAGTTTGCCGGAAGGGCTCGAGGTGTCGAGCTGGTTGTCGTAGGAAACGAAATCAATTCCGAGATGACCCAGTTCATCGAGTGTTGTAATCAAATCTTTTAACGACCGCGAGAGTCGGTCAAGTTTCCAAACAAGGAGCAGTTCGAATCGCCGTCGGCGAGCGTCACTGAGCATTTCAGTGTACGCGGGCCTTTGGGTATTTTTTCCCGAATATCCAGTGTCGATGTATTCACGATAGACCTTCCACTTAGCCCGACGGACGAAATCCCGAAGTTGGTGTAGCTGTGAGTCGGTGGTTTGCCGATCGGTTGAAACCCTGGCGTAAATGGCGACCGTTTTGGGCATTGTCCTGCCTCCGGGAAAAATTTAATCCTCAAGGGTGCGCAAAAAACCCTCCGAAATTTGAAAAATTAAGTCTCTGAAATCAGATCGATTTTTTTATAGATTTTTTGAGCGCAAAAAACAAATGTTTTCTGCGCATCAAAATTGCCGACCTTCAGTAATATATGATTATTAATAACTTGCGAGGAATAGGGGATTTTGCGGTCGGAGAATATTGATGATTAGCCGCGGATAGGGGAGAATGGTAGCGAAAGTTTCATTAATAGCCGGGTTGAAAAACATTATTCTTTTAGAATAATGCAGGATTTAGATAATTCTGAAGTGGAATAACATAGCAGAAGATCACACCTACAAACCGAATGCTTTTTTATGCTAAAATTATGCCGTTAGCCTCGCCAACAGGCTCGGGAATTGACAACTTTCGGATCAGCTATATAGTTTTTAAACGGTTATAATGCATTTTCCTGTTAGACTTTTCCACTACACGGCCAACGGTCACAATCTGCCTGCCACGATCTCCTATAACCGCAAGACGATAGAGAAAAGATCCGATAAGGAATCGATAACATGGCCCCCAGCCTTTCCCGCGTCACTGATGATTCGCTGCTACAAACCATAATGGATGGCACCGCTGCGGAAACCGGTTCGCGGTTTTTCCGGGCGCTGGTGAAAAACCTGAGCCAGGCGCTTGGAACCCACGGAGCGTGGGTTACCGAATACCACCCGGAAACCCGGCAACTGCACGCGCTGGCTTTCTGGTTGGGTAGCCACTACATTGAACATTACGAGTATGATATTGAAGGCACACCCTGTGAGCCTGTCATCCAAAAAAAGACCTACCAGCACATTCCGGAAAAGGTGGTCGAGTTATTCCCCGGCGACCCGGATTTACCCGGGCTAGGTGCCGTCAGCTACATGGGGTTTCCGTTGCTTGATACCGAGCAAAATGTTCTGGGAAACCTGGCGGTGCTTGATATCCGGCCGATGCCTGAATCGTTTCGTAATCTGGCACTATTTCGCATTTTTGCCGCCCGCGCCACCGCCGAATTGCTGCGAATGCGAGCCGAAGCTGCAATGCAAGCGCAGCAGGAGAAATTGCAGGGCCTGTTCGACGGCGCCATGGACGCGATTATCGAACTCGACCGGGAACTTGATATCTTGATGATGAATCCATCCGCAGAGCGCCTCTTTGGCTGCGCGCTGGATCAATGCATCGGTAAACCTTTCACCGGTTTGCTGACGCCCAAGGATACAAACCGTCTGCGCCGCATGGCCCGAGAGATGGTCTCCGACCGGTCGGGACGCCGCAGCCTTTGGATTCCAGAGGGCCTTAACGGGCTGAACGCCCAGGGCAAAAAATTTCCCGTCGAGGCCACTCTTTCGCTGTTCGAAATGAACGGCATCCCCTGTTACGTGTTGATTCTCCGGGACGTAAATGAGCTCTATGAAGCGCAGAAAACCATCGAATCGCTGCGCGACGAAACCCAGTATTTGAGAGACGAAATTCAGGCCATTTATAAGCTCGGCCGGATTGTCGGTGACAGCCACGCCTTCCGGCAGACCCTGCTGCGGGTGGCCGAGGTGGCTCCCACCGACTCCACGGTTCTGATCAGTGGTGATACCGGCACCGGAAAGGAGCTGATTGCCCGCGCCATTCATGCCGCCAGCCTGCGCAAAGACCGCCCTCTGATTACCGTGAACTGTGCGGCCATACCGGATTCGCTGATGGAGAGTGAATTTTTCGGTCACGAAAAAGGCGCTTTCACCGGTGCCACCCAGCGCAGAGAGGGCCGCTTCGGCCTGGCTGACGGTGGCACTATTTTCTTAGACGAAGTTGGAGAGCTCAACAAAGAGCTTCAAGCTAAACTGTTGCGGGTTCTGCAGGAGGGGGAGTTTTCGCCGGTGGGCAGCTCAAAGACTCACAAGGTCGATGTGCGCGTGATCGCCGCAACGAACCGGGACCTGGCTGCAGCGGTTCAGGAAGGACAGTTCCGAACTGATCTATATTACAGATTGAACGTATTTCCAATGCGCATCCCCCCGCTGCGGGAACGAGGGGACGACATCGTCCTGCTGGCGGCCCATTTTGCCGACGAGTTCACCACCCGCATGGGCCGTCACATTGAGCCTCTCAGTCGTGATGCCATCGAAAGGTTGAAAGCCTACGACTGGCCGGGCAACGTCCGGGAGCTGCAAAATGTCATCGAGCGAGGTATTATCACCGCACGCCGGGGCCGGCTCAATCTCGACTTGGACCTTCCGCGGCAACCCCCAACCTTGCCTTCAAAACAATCCGCCTGCCCCGACACTGGCATGGAACCGATTCGAACTGCGCAGCAGCTGCAAGAGCTGGAGCGTGACAACTTAGTGCAGGCCCTTCAAGCCACCCGCTGGCGGGTGTCCGGCAAAAACGGTGCCGCACAACTGCTGGGCGTGCCCCCCTCCACCCTGCAGTCCCGCATGAAAGCCCTGGGGATCAAGCGACCCGCCTGACATCAGGCGCAAACAGCTTATAACGAAATCTCGCGACCTTTCCTTGCGAAAATTCGTCATTCACGACATATCGCCACCACCTATTCACCCATAACAAATCTCTATTCTCCTGTTAATATTGAACATATCGGTTGTTTGCAGACTTGGCACGTATCCTGCTTTATCGATTGACAACTGCAACATAAAGGTTGCCAAAAAAACCAATCAAATGGAGGAGATACCAATGAAACAGCAAGCACAAGTAAAAGATACGGCAAAGGTCGTCAATGGAGTCAACGTGGATGAACTGTTCGGAACCATCGATGCCATCAAGAACGCACCGGTTATTGCAACGTTCAAATTCCGCGCCAACAATCAGTGGATCGAAGGTGGGCACAACCGCACCACTATTCATCATTTCTACGGAACCCAGCAGGAGCACGAACACAAGAAAGTCTTTGAACTGGATGCGGACGAACCGCCCCTTTTGCTGGGAAAAGATCTGGGACCCAACCCGGTGGAATACGCCCTGACCGCCCTGGCATCCTGCGTTACAACCGCCATCGTCTACCATGCCGCTGCCCGGGGTGTAACGATCCGTTCGATGGAATCCCGGCTGGAAGGCGACATTGATCTGCAGGGGTTTCTCGGTGTAAGGGATGACGTACCCCGCGGGTACAAGGAGATCCGGATGTACGTCAACATCGACGCCGATGCACCGCCTGAAAAGTTGGAGGAGATCGTTGCGCTGGGCCCGACCTACTCTCCGGTGTTTGACACCATTACCCGACCCGTGCCTGTAAAGGTGCAGCTCGAAAAGTAACTGTGCCACGGCCTTTTGGTGACTTAGGCGTGAAGCAGCACAGAAGCCTTCCGCTTCCCGCAGAAGGCTTCTGTGTTATTGAACCAATTATTTTTTATAAATCGGATAAATTGGTCAGGTAATTAAGGTTTAGAGTAGTAACGTCTGCAGCGGAAGCACGCCCCTTGATATCAGTTCCGTCAAGCAGGCTTTTTTTGATAGTGGCGCCAAAAGAAAGCATAGGCGGTAATCAAATGCAAAATCTGATACCACATTGTGGTAATTTTTAAAATTTGCATTAGTTTAATTTACACGACAGTTTTAACCATGCTCACGGAGCTATCGAGAATCACATCTGAAAATAGGCGTAATAAAATATACAAAAACCAGCAGAAATCTGATCGGCTATTTCTGCCGTAATTGACGGCTAACTTCCTATTTAGCCAAGAGGCAGAGGATATTAAGTCCTTAAAATAAAACAACTATTCAGTAAAAGAACGTTACCATTGGAGGGAACACGAGATGACGACGCTCCAATCTACAAACATATCGGTTGAAGAACTGCTGGATGCGATTAAGAGGGAATACTCGAATGTCGCTATAAATCCTAGTAAAGGATATCATTTTTATACCGGACGTGCTGCGTTGGATCGAATCGGTTATGATCAAGCACTTTACGCTTCTGTCCCCGAAGAAAACATCGCCTCATTTGCCGGCACAGGAAATCCATTCAGTGTAGGCCCCATCAATGAAGGTGACGTCGTAGTGGATGTCGGATCAGGTTCTGGTTTTGATGCATTGATTGCATCTCAGTTGGTTGGCCCGGAAGGTCGGGTTGTTGGTATTGATATGACCCATGAGATGCTCTCCAAAGCGCGACTCGGCGCAAAGACCATTGGGGCCAACAACATCGAGTTTCGAGAGGGATATGCTGATCAATTGCCCCTGCCGGGTAATTTCGCAGATGTTCTCATCAGCAACGGTGTGTTGAACTTGAGCCCTGATAAAGAGAAAACCCTCAGAGATTGGGCAAGGGTGCTCAAGCCTGGCGGGCGGCTCTATATCGGCGACATTCTGGTATCGGAAAGGATACCGCAGGAAGCGCTGGATGATATTTCATTGTGGACCGGTTGAATTGCCGGTGGTCTGCCGGAGGTAGATCTTTTAAGGTCGGTTCAACAATCCGGATTTGAAAATGTAGAAATCCGGCATCGGCACAACATTTTTGAAGGCGTGCCCAACCCCTCGAGCGCGCTTGATTTTGGCACCATCGGAATAAGCCTTTGTGGCCGGAAATCTAAAACATAATGCGATCGCCTGGCAGGATAAACATTTCGTATAGACTTTGCCATGGCGCCGGTAACGTCGGTAACGATGAATATCGTATTGATTTGATTATCACCGCTAAACACCGAGACATCGGATCTCACATTTTTCCGGCCAGTTAAAAGATACATAAAAAGTTCATATCGGTGCTTTAAACTATACTACCGACAATAAACCTCGCAAAGGGAGGCTACAGCATGGATACTTTGACGATTAAAACCATTGATGGCGGTGAATCCACCTTCAGCCAAGATCAGTTGACTGAATTTGAATCTGGGTTTCGCGGCCGGGTGTTATATGCTGACCAACACGGCTATGATCAGGCCCGGAAAATCTGGAACGGAATTTTTGATAAAAAGCCATCCGTTGTTATACGATGTGTGGGCACAAGCGACGTGGTCCGGGCTGTTAATTTTATACGGGAAAACCGACTGCTCTCATCCGTGAAGGGCGGTGGCCATAATTCAGCCGGCACGGGCGCCTGCGATGAAGGCGTTATGATCGACTTGTCGCTGATGCGCAGTGTCACGGTTGACAGAAAGAATCAAAACGCTCGCGTGGACGGAGGAGCACTTCTGGGCGATGTGGATTTTGAAACCCAATTGTATGGGTTGGCCGTTTCAGGCGGTATTATTTCTCATACCGGTGTAGGGGGACTGACCCTGGGTGGGGGATACGGATGGCTGGGTCGCAAATACGGCATGACCGTCGATAATTTGATTTCTGCTGAAGTCGTAACCGCTAATGGTAAGATAGTCACTGCCAGTGCGGATGAAAACCCTGACCTGTTCTGGGCCGTCCGAGGCGGAGGCGGAAATTTTGGTATTGTGACAACTTTCGAGTTTAGGTGTGCGCCCATTGGCACCGAGGTCTTGTCGGGATTAATCGTTAAGCGGTTTGAGAATGCCAGGCAATACTTACAGTTTCACCGTAATTATGTTCGAGGACTTCCCGATGATATGTCGGCGTGGTTAGTGATTCGTCATGCCCCTGCCTTACCTTTTTTGCCTGCAGATGTGCATGGAAAAAGGGTGGTGGTTGTGGCGTTTGCGTATCTCGGTTCGCAGGCAGAAGGCGAAAAACTGCTTGAGCCCATTCGTAAAATGACACCCTCTCATGGAGAATGGGTTGCAATGAATCCCTGGACAGCTTGGCAATCCGGATTTGACGCTCTCGTCGAACATGGAGCCAGAAACTATTGGAAATCACACCAACTAAAGGACCTGTCCGATGGATGCATCGACCAGGTTATTGAATTTGCAGAAAAATTTCCTACTGAGGAATGTGAGATATTTATCCCCCATTTGGAAGGCGCTCAAAGCAGGATTCCGGAAGATGCTACAGCCTATGCTCACCGAAAGACCCCTTTTCTATTGAACATTCATACGCGCTGGCGGTCTGCCGAAGATGATGAGCGCTGTCTGACATGGGTTAAGAATTTCCACGACGCCACCCGCGAGTTCGCCGATGGAGTTTATGTAAATTTTTTAAGTCAGGAAGGAGAGGCGCGTGTCAAGGAAGCTTACCCGCCTGCCGTATGGGATCGACTTGTAAAGATAAAGACCAAGTGGGATCCTGAAAATCTTTTTCGTATGAACCAAAACATCAAGCCTGCTGCAACATCTTGAGGCCATTAGACCGAATAGCGGATTCGATATTAGAACAGTCTTTGTGGGAATCAGAAGTCAAAATAAGTTATTTCTATCTTACTGGCGAGGCGATGAAAAGGCCGCAATTAAAAAGGGTCAAAGCCGTTTTTCCGGCAGTGGCCCTGCTTGCCTTTGCTGGTGCTTTCTCCTTGCCGAGCGGCATTAGGACATGAAATCATCGAAACGACCAGCACTACGATTGTGCGTCTGATTCCCCAAATGTCGAGTTTCACATCATTGACCTCGAAACATAAAAAAAGGGGATTTGTTATGATCATTCGTGTAGTTAAATACCATGCCCTGCGAGGTAAAGATGTTGAAAAATGGATGGAAACTTCAGCGTCAGAACTTCGTGGGGTAAAGGGTGTTCGTCGCGTAGAATTTTTTCGAAGTCAAAGCGATCCATCTCAATATGGAGCGATAATGCTTTTTAGAAACAAGGCAGATTTAGACAATTACAAAGAAGAACAGGTCGGAACATACCAAAATCTGGTTCGGAGTGTTCGAGAGACCTGGTGTGACACTTCGAAGCCAGTCACCGAACAGATTTACGAAATACTCGATATTTGATGAAAGGGGATTAAATCTTAAAAATCGAGGTAGATCAGCTTCCCCGTGTTTGACTTTTGGATTACAGTGGGAAACTAAACAGCAAACCGGGATTTGAACTTCCCGGTTTGCTGCGTTTAGAGGTAATATTGGAAATAAAGAATGCAGTTTTTGTGGCCTGAAAATGTGGTTACTAATAGAAGCAGTTATCAACGGTTTCACAAACCGTGATGTATGATCTGGCTATCCCTTTTTGGGGCGATTTTTTACAGTTGGGTAAAATCCCAGATGTCATACTCGCTACTGTGCATTCACACGGTTGCGATCGAAGAACTTTTTATTATCGATTTAATTTGTTCCTTAAAAGCCTAAACAGTTTCCAGATCTCTTAAAAAGAGGAAGTAACCAACTAGTCGCTGGCGGGAGTGTTTAGCCCAAGTTTCCCGATGCTTGGAACTTCACACGGATGACTTTTATTGGCTCCCAGGTGTACGAATGGTGCCAGCAGTCCAAGTGGACCGACTGCGAAGGCGCTGAGGGCTTTGGCGCTCTGGGTTATTGCAGAGGCCTTGTCCACGCCCACATGGGGATCAATGACGCTACCGCTGACCCGCAGATTGTATATAATGCTCAGATCTGGATGAGCGGGCTTCGGTACGAGTAAAAAATCAATCTTTTCGGTACCCAGGTTAATATTGCCTTCACCGGCCAAGATGCCGGCCTGAGTTTCGAATATAAAGGCCTGGCTGGCGGCAACGCCTGCTTTAATGTCGAACTGCACCACCGCGCATTTGATCTGATCAGCTGCTTTGTGAAGTTTCCAGATTTGGAAGACCTTTTGGGTTAAACCTGAAGAAAGGATATCGAGGTATTTGGTCAGGTAACCTTCACCCATTATTAAACCGATCGAACCGTCCAAATTCGCCATCAGGCGGCGAACCGAATCCCCCCTGCTTTTTCCATGGGCCGCGATATCTATAATGGCCCGAACTTGATCACTCCTGCCGGTTTCCTTGAGAAAATCGCCTAGATTAAAGCCTTGAACCAGAAAATGGGTCGCCACCTGAGTGGGTGCGCCGGCCGATATCTGGAGATTTCCTGAGATTTTGGTCTCCTTGTAGGTCGCTTCGAGTTTATCGATGCTGAAATCTTGTTCCTCGAGTTTAAGTATCATGTGACCAAAATCAAGGCGCGCATTTTTGGCATGAATATTTCTGGCCTTCAGCTGGATGTCGAGGTTTAAGTTCTTCAGGAGATCCAAATGCAGAGGAGCATCCGAGAACAACAGGCTCTTCTGCTTATCTTTATCAGCAGGTTTTTGTTTACCATTTTCTAAACTTTTCATCAGCGTTGTGAAATCGATCACCGCTGACTGTAATTGTGCGGTAATTTTCGGGCGCTTGATAAACTCCACCTTGGCTACACCATTAAAATCACTCTTATCTACTATCGCCGCAAAGTCGTCGATCGAAAAAGATTTTGAAGAGCCAGCAATCTTTCCGCTTGCATCAAAAGGCCCCAGCTTGGGTATCTTTGTCCCGACCAACGGCCCTATTTCGGCCAGCTCCTTGCCGATAAACCGGTAATGTAAATCGATGCCCTCAAGGGTGAGCAGATCTTTGATCGCCCCGGTTAGGGAAAGACGCATACTATCTCGCCTGGCGTTGCCCTGTGCTGCCTGCAGAGCGAGCACATCGGTTGAACCGGTCAAACGGCCTCGAATCTCGAATTGATCGGTGGCGGGCAATTTTTCTCCGATGATCTCACCAAATTCTTCCAGATTTTCGCCTTTTAAGCTGGAGTTCAGGTCCATGCCCCTGAGTGTAAGCAGATCCTTAGCCGCTCCATTTGCAGTAAATTGCAGGCTGCCGCGACGGGCGCTGCCCCGAGCCACTTTCAAACCAAGCGCATCCGTGGAACCGATCAGTCGGCCCTGAATCTCGAACTCATCGGTTGCAGGTAGTTCATCTTGGATGACGACACCAAATTCGGCCAGATCCTGGCCGGTCAGCCTGCAGTGCAGGTCCATTCCGCTGAGGGTGAGCAGATCTTTGACCGCACCGCTTGCTGTGAATTGCAGGCTGCCCCGGCTGGCGTTGCCCTGCGCCTTCTTAAGCGATAGGGCTTTGGCAGAGCCCGTCAGTCGCCCCTTGAGCGTAAATTGGTCGGTTTTTGGAAGCTCCTGCCCGATGATCGGACCAATTTCTGACAGATCCTGGCCGGCAGCATCTATTTTCAAATCGATGCCGGTAAGATTGGGCAGGTCGTCAATGGCTCCGGCAACCTTGACAGTCGTATCCGAAAATGTCCCGGACAGATTTAAAGGAAAGTGCTGGCGTGCAAATAAATCGCGGATCAGTCCGATTTTTCCTGAAAGTCTAATTGGCTGGCTGTCATAATCCGCTTTCATGCCGAGCGTGAGCTCATCTGCGCTTTCACTCCGGGCTACATCTAATCCTGTCAAAGTATACTGTCTTTTGGATCCAGTCTTGCCATTGCGAAAAATAAAACGCAGGTTCTCGATATGGATATCGTCAATGTCTATTCCGGTTGGCTTGAACGTTCCGGCGCTCTTGCCCTCTCTATCGCCGCCAGTGAAGTCCCAGTTGCCTTTTCCGTTTGGATCGTTTTCCAGCAGCAATTCGACATCCGTGAGGCGGATATTTTTCACCGCCACATTTCTATGCAGCAGTGGTAGAAGTTGGACCTGCACCTGAAGCTGTTGGGCGGTGATCATTTGTGGTTGCGACCCCCAGGAGGCGTTGGCCAGCGCTACATCCGTCACCGCCAGCGAGGGTGAAAAACTAATCGCTAGATTTATTTCGCCACCCAGGTGTAGCTCGCGACCCGTGGCATCTTTTACCAGTTGTGCAACCCGCGGCTTGAGCTGGTTATAATCATAATTAACAAGCACTGCATAGACCGTCACCATGAGGGCGATGATCAGAAAAGTAAAAATTCCCGCAAACCATATCAAACGCATTTGTCTTCGACCTTTCTCCTTAACACCGGCCCCATAACGGCTGGCTGCTGTTTGAAAGGGTTTTTTTAATGGCAGCGGCAGTGTCTCTGCTCAATTGATCAATGGCTTGGCTTCTCGCCAAAACCAACCCTTTGTATGTTTGATCCGTGACCGGTTCCTGGTATGCCGATCGTCGCATCAGTTTCAAATCGCCCTTCTCGTTTTCCAACAGCGCCGCTTGAACTACCACGGCAGCCTGTCCCCGTAAATTACCGTCCAGGCGCAACAGGTCGACCGCCTGCCAGTAGTCGGTTGAGAAGTGACCTCCTCAGTATCATTGGAAGGTGAGCGTTCATCTTTTTCCCTTTTCATCAATCATCATTTTCAACCCCCACTCGGGGTAGTCACCCAGGTTGGGCGGCGCTTTCTGCCAGGGATCGACCTGGCGGCCCAGGGCATTTCCGGCGTCGAAGGCGGCCTGCATCTGATCATGGTCAAACGCCAGGGGATTGTCGCCGACGGGTATGTCATCCGCGATATCGACCAGCTTGAAGTCGTAGCCATGGGACTTGGCCCCGAAGTAAGAACGCAGCAGCACCGAACCGACCGAGGCGCTCATCATGGCGACGAAACTGCGTTGCGTGATCCCGTGCACGCCGTTTTCTACAGCGGCGGGGGTTTTGCTGCGCGGCTCGTTGTGGATGACGTATACTGTCCCGGGGCCGTACAACGGAGTTCCCGGCCGCTCGACGCCCGCCACCCCGATGACAAGGACGTTCGATCGCACGCCGCCGTCGGCCAGCAGGTGTCCCTCGATCTCAACCGGGGGAAAGGCCACCAGCATGGAAGCCGATGCAAGGAGCATCTTGCGATAAAGTTCGATGGCTCCGGGGCGGTTTTCCCTGGCGATCAGGGTCATGTTCCAGGCCCAGGTCTGATTGTAGTCCAGGTTGGTCGTGCCGACCCACAGGCGTCGGTTGTCGTCGTAGGCCGCAGCTACCCGCGCGAGCACCTCCGGCGTGATGACCTTTTCCAGAAGATTCATAAGCGGCGTGGTGTCCAGAAGGGAATTGCCGCCCAACAGGGACAGCAGCAGGGGCTTTTTGCGATAGATGTCGTCGCTTGTCACGCTGGTGAAGATATCAGCCAGCACCTTGTCGTCGGCCGGAGTGCCAGGCATGCGTCGCCATGAGTGCGCCGGCGCTCACGCCGGTGACGATGTCAAACTGGGGCCGAGTGCCGGTTTCCTGCCATCCATTGAGAAACCCGACCCCGAAGGCCCCGTACTGACCGCCACCGGAAAATGACACGAACACCAGAAGCTCATCGGAGCGGTCCCCGCCCACCCGCTTCAGATAGTTCTCCTCCATATCTGGACTCCAGCTGGACAGCGGTTTGTCGACCGTGCTTAAATTTGCGCATGCCGACGACAAGACGGCCAAACACATACCGATAATGATTAGAGATAAAGCGCGCATTCGGTCTTCCTTTCATATCGATCAGAAATGGAAGATAAAACCTGCATAAGGGCCGTAGATTTGCAGGTCATCGAGCGGTGCACCGCCGCCGAAGTCCCAGCTGAGATAACGGTACGCCACCGTAAAATCAAACCATTTAAACCTGTACCCGATGCCGCCAAGCGCCTGCCATGTTAATTTTGATTGGCCGGTACCGATATCCGCGTAAAAAGGCAGATACCACTTTTCTGTCAAATTCACGTGGCCCCTGGCGCCGACAATACCGTCCCAAACGGAGCCGGATTCTTCAGCACGAAGGGCCCCCATCTCCTCCAGGGCCAAGGGATTCCGTCCTTTGAATTCGACTCCGTCTTCCGCTATTCTCAGAACTGAATGAAGAGCCGGGTGCCCAAGACCACGGTATTGTCGGTACTCTTGATCCCCGGGTCGATCCACTGGACGTCGAAGCTGAGCTGAACCGCTGGGGTCAGCGCCAGATTGTAATAGGCCTCCAGACCGACTTCGTCCTCAAGGAGAACGTCTGCCAGTTTGCCGAAGCCATCCGAGCCGAAATCATCCGATTTGATCAGGGTGTAAGCGCCGATACCGAAGCGATCGTACGGCCGGGACTGAAACACGCCCCGGGCGCCGATACCGCCGCTGGCATACATGTAATAGAGATTGCGATCATCCGGCGTGTAACCGAAACGCGCGAACAGGCCGATCCCGGGCTCCTGAAAGGCGAAGGCGGCGCTGGGCGACGGTCGATCCGCGGCGGCACCCTGAGCCTTTTTTGCGCGCTCCGGCTTCCACAGATACTGGTCCAGCGTGAAGATAACGCCCCAGTTATCGGAGTACGACGGCACCTCGATGGGGAGGGTGATATCTGTTTGGGGATCAATCGGGAAGAAGGGATTGTCAACCTCGGCGGTGTCTTTGTTGGAGTAGATGAACACCGGGTTGAGGGTTCCGCCGAGTCCATCGCCCAGTTCCCACCTGATCTCGCCGCCGGCACCGGAACCGACATCGGAAAAAAGTCCCCCTTCGACACCATAGTCCGGCGGCGCCGCCGTTGGGTCGAAGACCGCACCGTATACGGACAGATGCTCGTTCACCGGCTGCACGACCAGTCCTGCGTAGGTGGAGAAGCTGAGGAAAGATCCAATCAGGACATTGTTGTCCATGGCAGCATTCAGGAACTGGCTGCGACGATCGTTTGCAAAGCGGCTCCGGTCCAGAAAATTAGACGGATTGAGGCGGCCGATGGTGACGATGGTTTTCGTCGGCAGCGCCTGGGTCAGGTAGTACTCCATCAGAAACGTCCTGGAAGGGTCCGGCGTGGGCAAAAGCGCGTTGAAGTTCACCGGCGAAAGGTTCCCCGCATCTTCAAAAAGGGTATTGCCGACGCTGGTATAGGCGTTGGCAACAATGAGGCCACCGGGCCAAACCCCGAGCTTGCCGGTGTCGAGCGTCACCCCGTACTCGAACAGGCCCTGGTACTCGCCCGTATCATCTTTTTTGCCGCCGGAGGCAATTCCCTGATAGACCTGTGTGAACATTGCATCAAAGGTCACGCCGCGCTCATAGAGTTTCTGTCGCTCTCCCCCGATGTCGCCAAAGAGCGTGAAGCGGTTCCGGATGTCGCCGGTATAGTCGGAGATAGGGGTCAGTACGGGCGCAACCTTCGTAAGCGACATCATCCCGTTACCCTTCTTCGGGGTTCCTTCCGCTTTCGCGGCTTCCTGCGCGAGCATGGTCCCTGGTGCGGCAATGAATAGAAAAAAAAACGATAGGATTAACAAAACTATTTTGTTAAACATCATCATATTTTTCTCCTTTATTGAAATGTCTATTTTCCAAATATGAAGCCCGTGGACTGATCTTTCGCATAGTCCCATGGGACCAGCCGGTGCACTTGGTCAGACAGCCAGGAAACCTCATGCACTGAACCGTTCCGCTCAGGGCTTTTCGACTGAAATGGCAATCGCCTTCGTCAACCGGGCATGGATCGCATCGCCTACTTTCAAGGTGTCGAAGGCCTTGACCGATTTGTCGACCTCGGTGGTGACCACGTTCCCTTCCGGAAGTTCAAGCGTCAGGGTGCGTTTTTTTTTGTCAATGCCCACAACCGACGCGCTGACGTCGATCGCCCCCACCGCATAGCCGCCCGGCTTCTCCCCCTTGGCCGACCTTGCTACGACCGCCCCCGCATCCGCTTCCGGCTGGGTGCCGGGTTTTCCGAGATATATGGCCACGGATTCGTAATATTCGATCCTCAGTTGATCTCCGACCCTGATCTGATCAAAATTCCTGGCCTCTTCACCCACGTGAACATCGACGACATTCTTCTTGGGCCCGAGAAGCGTTAAAATGCGGTCCTCCCTGTCAATGGCCAGGACCTCGGCCGTGATAACCACGGTCTCACCCAGTTCAATCCCTTTTCCCTCTTGAGCCCTGACCGTCGCTGCGAACCCCAAAAACAGGGCAACGACCATGCTCAATGTAACCAACACAATGAATTTTCTGTTTTTCATGATTTTCCTCCCTTTTCGACGATTTAACTCACTAATCCATCCTGTCCTCCAGAGCCTTGGCAAAGGAGGATACGCCTCAATTCCTTTACTCCAACAATTCTTACTCCTGGCACTTGACGCCTGAAACCTGTCGAAGATCAAGTCTGGAGCGGAGCAGAAGCGGGGAAACCTTTTTTTATCTCTGCTGCCTTCTCCGTAAAGAAGTGAGAAAGTTAGCCGTTCCTTCACTGCCAGGAGAGGAATACCGACCCTGCCGGAGATACTCACCCCAGCCGGCTGCTCAATTCGTCGGGCCGCTGGAAATGGCCCTCTTCTTATCGACTCACGGGAATCGTCAAAACGGGCCGGGCCCTCTGATCCGCCGCAGCGGCAATGCTGGCGGACCAAAGCGCTCGAACCGTTAGGTAGAACAATTTTGTGTTTGCATCGGTTTCATCGATATAGAACCAGTATCCGCGGTACCTCACAGCCACTGCCGCTCTTTCCGGCTTATCCTTTGATGCATGAATTCCAATGTCTTTCCCTGCGGGCCCCATTGCGGGATAAGAGATAGCGACCCCTGCGCTGGCATGCTCCTGCGGAATCTCAACGTCTGCTCTTAGGATCTGAATCAGGTCAAATGTTGACCGCGTTGAAATGGCGACGCCACTCAATTTTTTCCCTTCGACCGCAAAATATACAGGGAGGACGATATCTTTCGATTCGTCCGTCGGCATCGTTAGTCCGAGAAAATGAAGACACTCGCGGACCTTTTCAGAGTAACGGGGAGCATAACTTGTGATCCAGACCGCGTAACCCACGTCTTTTCTCGAGTCCGCCACCCATTGTAAAATACCGGCTTTATACAATTCGAAGTTGAGTTCGGGAAAACGTTGAAATCGAGGATCAGGCTCAGCATCCAGAAAGTCCGGATTTCACATGTTTTTGATTCTGTTCGGGATCAGGTTGAGATAGGTCGCTGAGTATGTCCCGGAACGAATGAATAATACCAGGATGTCCAATGGGACAGGCGACATCAACTCTCGAAGATACTTTTCACCCTGAACCGGCGCATAACTGATCGTGGGATTTTCCTCGTAGGCCAAGCCGCCGCTAAAGGGAACGAGATTGCCGGCATAGCTCTCACTGGGGCCGAAACCGGCCTGGACACCGGCGTTGGTCCTGAAGCGTATGTTTGCCGTCACCCCACTTACAGCGAGGAGAGAAAATGTTTCCCCATAGCGACCCTTAACGATCGACAGCAGCATCTGCTCGTCTTCGGTTTTGTTTATGGCTTCGTTGTAATCCGCCCGTCCCACGCTGATGGATCTACTCCCCACCATGGCACAGCCGGATAAAGCAAACAGAACCAGGCAGAGAATCGCCAACGTCAAACGCCACCAGTCTTTACGGTAATATGATCCCATTTTCATAGACCCATTTCTCTTTTGCCGGATTGTTGATTCTCCGGCGTTACTTCCCTCAATACTTTTCTGCCAAGTCTGTACCGGTGCACGCCCCAGATCAATAATACTCCCGCAAATACGACAAAAATACACCCCATAGCCTCTAGTGCCGGGTGATCCAGGTATTTAATCAGACCGATTCCCGCTATGAAAAACGCTATAAAAGTCCTTAAGAAAGCGAGCAGCGTTCTCTCGTTGGCCATGATAGTGCGTCCATTGGCCAGAAGATTAACGGGATCACGCCCGGTACGATCTGAAATGTCATTCATATCTTTAACTGCCGATCTTCAATAAGCTTTCAATTCTTAGATCCCGATTCGATGCCCGGGTACTAGGTGTCTTTCTTGCCGATACGGATGAACTCGCCCGGCGGTCCCATTCGGATGTTAAAGATAATGGCCGAAGCCCGCAGCGAAAATGCCGCCAGAAACGCCACAACTTCAGCAGCGATTTCATGAACGCCCAGGTAGC
>Ga0316192_10000813_pt1 | contig 22909 bp, 17 predicted proteins | sample MerIslwburrow_MG_FD_204931 | JGI IMG/M metagenome (GOLD analysis project Ga0316192, IMG submission 204931) | Coastal sediment microbial communities from Maine, United States - Merrow Island worm burrow | ecosystem: Environmental > Aquatic > Marine > Coastal > Sediment | place: USA: Maine...
CTTTCCGTGCCGCAACTGGTAAAAACGATTTCATCCGCGGTGGCGCCGATCAGGTTGGCAACATTTTCACGGGCCTGTTTGATATGAGCAGCCACATTGCCGCCAAACGAGTGCATGCTCGACGGATTGCCGTAATATTCCGATAAATAGGGCAACATGGCGTCCACTACTTCCGGGGCCACTTTGGTGGTGGCATTATTATCCAGGTAGATGACATTCATCACTGCACCTCCTCGACCTCAAGTTCAGGGGCTACCAGCTCTCGCAGCCTGCTTTCAACATAATGCTTAAGAGTGATCGGGGATTTGACGCAGGAGGCGCAGCTGCCGCCAAATCTTACCATAACCCGGTTGCCGTCAACATCGACCAGTTCCAGTCTGCCGGCGTCTTTTTTAAGATTGGGATTGATTTCGCGCTCAATGCTCTCTTCGATCAACTTAATTTTTTGCAAATTCGTCAGGGCCGGGACTTTTTTCTTTGCCGGACGCTCTGTTCCCAGAATGGTATCGATGATTTCCTGGATGCTATCATGGCAATTTCCGCACCCGCCGCCGGCTTTAACATAGTCGGTGACCTCTTCAATGGTGGAAAGGTGGTTTTCCTTTACCACCCGCTTGATTTCAAGATCGGTCACCCCAAAGCATTCGCACACAATCTCACCTTCAACTACTTTTTCAGGTTCACCGAGATGACAGGTAATGGCTTTTTCAAGGGCATCGCGGCCCATGACCGAGCAGTGCATCTTTTCTTTGGGCAGACCTCCGAGATATTCGGCAATATCTTCATTGGTAATTTTTTTGGCTTCTTCCAGGGATAGCCCTTTTACCATTTCGGTCAGCGCGGAGGATGATGCGATCGCACTGGCGCATCCAAAAGTCTGAAATTTAGCATCCTTTATTTTGTCGTTTTCATCCAGCTTAAAATAAAATGTCAGGGCATCGCCGCATGACAGAGATCCAACTTCACCCATGCCATCGGCATCCTCGATCACTCCAACGTTGCGCGGATTGAGGAAGTGATCTTTCACCTTGTCTGTATATTCCCACATAACATCCTCCTGTATGGGTCAAATTTTGCAATCAAACGTTATTTTGTCAAAATCAGCGAGCAAAGCATTCATTACTCTAAAGTAATCATCCATTTTTAAAAGAAAACTCGAACTAAACAATAATAATAAATGCCAAGCTGTCAAGGTATATCAAACCCGGACAAACTTAGCCGGTCGCAGTTTAGCGGAGATCCCGCTCGCGGGGTTGCAGCGTAGCGGAGATCCCGATTTATCGGGGAATTGAATATTGATCCGCCGGAGGGCGGAAAGATTTGCGCTATCGCTCGCGCAGCGCAGGCGCTTGCGCCGCGTGTCGCTCGGTCTTTTTATTTTAAATCGATCGTTCGACCCAGAGGCTCTCGACGGGTAGAAATGCATAAATATTCACTCCGGCTATGGCATAAATCATGTGCAAATATGATGTGACCTTAATAAAAAGGTACCAAGCTTTTTCCGAGACTACGCTCGGTAAAAGTGGTCCCTGAAGGGCCGCAAGCACGCCGCTAATTTATATAGGTGTCAGGTTTTGGGTGTCAGGAAGGCGAGTCTCAAAATCCTGAAACCTGAACACTGACACCCGACACCTTCAGTTTCTGACAACATGTTGTCAGATAAAGGCCCTTAGGGGCCTAAATCGGCATGGACAACCTCTTATTGTTTGTTTATATTGTGGGAGACCCAGAGGGATTTGATTTCGGAATTCGGAATGGGGAATGCGGAATGAAGAAAAGAGAGGCTGAAAGCCATATAGGCTCAAGGCTGAACGCTCAAGGCTCAAAGGAGGGTCTTCGACGGTTGGGGGCGAATTGGCATGGGGCCCAGAGCATAGGGCATGGTGCATAGGGCAGAGGCAAGAAGCTGGGAAGGCGAAGATCAAAAGGGCTCAAAGCTGAAGGCTCAAAGGGGAGCCTTCGGCAGTTGGAGGCAGAATGGGGATAACTTTTTTTCCTCAATCTACTAATCAACGATTTAACCAATCAACCAGACCAGATTTTACCATTATAGCGGGCTGAACGTTCGAAATTTATCCCGTTAAACCTGTTTGGTTTTTTGTTTAACCGGGACGATATAAACGAACATAACGAACCAAACGATCCAAACCAAAGCCATAAAGAGAGGTAAATCATGAAATCCGCAAAAGTCAGAAAGGCTGTATTTGCGGGAAGCTGGTATCCCTCCAGTGCTTCCGAATGTGAGAGGGAAATCAACGGTTTTCTGGCGGAGGGCAAAAACCTCGATCCACCGGCTCGAACTCTGGTCGGCGGCATCGTACCCCATGCGGGGTGGTATTTTTCAGGCAGCATCGCCTGCAATGTGATCCATTGTTTAAAAGGTCGGGATGCCATCGATGTGGTGGTGGTATTCGGCATGCATCTTCACGCCAATTCCCCTTGCTACATCATGACTGAAGGTGCGTGGGAGACGCCCTTCGGCGAGATTCCGGTGGAAGAAACCCTGGCTTCCGAGCTTGCACAAAAATTCACCTTTACAATTGAAACCCCGACGAGTTTTACCCAGGACAATACCGTGGAGCTACAATTGCCCTTTATCAAATACTTTTTCAAGGACACCAAAATTGTTGCCATGGGTGTACCACCACATAAAAATTCGCTGGAAATCGGTCGTAAAGCTGTTGAGATTTCAAAGCGCCTGGGACTGCGGGTAAAGGTTATCGGATCCACCGACCTGACCCATTACGGCACAAACTATGGATTTGTATCCAAAGGCACCGGAAAACAGGCCGTGGACTGGGTGCGCAACGAAAACGATCGCCGGGTTATCGATGCCATGTTGGCGCTGGCGCCTGAAAGTGTCATCGCCGAGGCTCGGTCCAGTCAAAATGCCTGTTGTGCTGGAGCCGCTGCCACCGCCATAGAAGCCGCCAAACACCTGGGTGCGGATCGGGCCGATGAGCTTGCATATGCCACCAGCTATGACAAATCACCGGGGGACAGTTTTGTGGGGTATGCGGGGATTGTGCTGTAAAGCAGAGGACAGATGACAGAAGTCAGATAACAGAAGGCAGAGTGAATAGGGCTGAAAGCCATATGAGCTCCAGGCTCAAAGCTGAATGCTCAAAGGAGGGTCTTCGACCTTTGAGGGTGTGAGGTTGGAGGCAGAAAAGGGATTACTTCCATTTTTCCTAAATCACCTAATCAACGAATTAACCAATCAACCACTACAGGAGAGATCGATGAACGACAGATTTTACTTGTTGACAGCCGTGGCGGCAGCCATTGAAGCCGGCCGTGCAATTTTGGAGGTCTATAGATCTTCTGATTTCAAAATAGAAGAAAAGGCTGACAAATCTCCGCTTACGCTGGCGGACAGGCGCTCCCATGAAATAATTGTCAAGCGTCTTGGGGAATTAGATATCCCGATCTTAAGCGAGGAAGGAAAAGACATTCCCTATAATGAAAGAAAAAGATGGGAGACCTACTGGCTCATTGATCCCCTGGACGGAACCAAGGAATTCATCAAACAAAACGGCGAATTTACCGTCAATATCGCCATGATCCGTGATAGAAGACCGTCGGGGGGAGTCATTTATGTGCCTGACAAAAATGTCCTTTATTTTGCCTTAAACGATCAGGGATCCTTTAAAGCAGATTCCGGCGAGAGTATCAAACAGCTGGCAACGGATTTGAGTGAACCCTTAAAAAATCAAGCAGTCGGACCTGGAAATGAGAGCACAGCGAAAGCATTCGACAGCCTAACCGATACGTCAACCAAATTACCCGTCATTGACTTACCCGACCGCCCTTTCACCATCATCGGCAGCCGTTCCCACGCTTCACCCGAGTTGGAAGCATTTGTGGAAGAAAAACGGCAGGAACACGGCGAGGTTGAATTTATCTCGGCCGGGAGTTCTCTTAAGCTTTGTCTGGTCGCCGAGGGCAGGGCGGATATCTACCCGCGGACGGGGCCGACCATGGAATGGGATACGGCGGCAGGGCAGGCCATCGCCGAAAATGCCGGATGCCAGGTCTTGCAATACGATACCAGGGAACCCTTGATCTACAATAAGGAGAATCTGCTGAATCCGTGGTTTGTTGTTTTGCGATGAGATGATTAGGGGTTACGAAGGAGAGCGAATGGAAAAAACATCTAAAATTTACGTTGCCGGGCATCGGGGTCTGGTGGGATCGGCACTTGTGCGCAAACTGAATTCGGAAGGCTATACCAATATTCTTACGCGGACCCATGGCGAGCTTGATTTGATCCGGCAGGAGCAGGTAGAGACTTTTTTCAAGAAAGAAAAGCCGGATTATGTGTTTCTGGCAGCCGCTAAAGTTGCCGGCATCTGGGGCAACAATATGTATCCGGCGCAGTTTATCTATGAAAATATCGCCATCCAAACCAACATCATCCACGCCTCCTATCTTTATGAAGCTAAAAAGCTTCTATTTCTGGGTAGTTCCTGCATTTATCCCAAACTTTGTCCCCAGCCCATCAAAGAAGAATTCCTTCTTTCAGATTACCTCGAGCCCACCAATGAACCTTATGCCATCGCGAAAATCGCCGGCATAAAAATGTGTCAGTCGTACAATCGCCAATACAAAACCCGGTATATCAGCGTGATGCCCAACAATTTATACGGACCCAATGATAACTTCAACCTGGAAACGTCCCATGTGCTGCCGGCGATGGTCCGCAAATTCCATTTGGCGAAACTGGCGGCGGCAGGGGACTGGCAAAGGGTCCAAAAGGATGAAGCCGCTCACGGCGCCATCCCCGATGATATAAAAACTTCTATAGGTCTGGATCCCATCACCCATCAACCCATCAACCCATCAACCCATCAACCATCTGTACTACTCTGGGGCACGGGCTCTCCAAGGCGGGAATTTTTGCATGTGGATGATCTGTCCGATGCCTGTCTGTTTTTGATGCGTCACTACGATGAATCGGAACCCATCAATGTCGGCTGGGGCAAGGATCAAAAAATTCGTGATCTGGCGGAAACGATTTCCGAGATCGTGGGGTATCAAGGGTCCATAAAATGGAATTCCGCCAAACCGGACGGGACCCCCCGGAAGCTTTTGGATGTCTCAAGGTTAACTGGAAAAGGCTGGCAGGCGAAAATTAGTCTGGAAGAGGGGATAAGGGAAGTGTATCGGTGGTATTTGGGTGAGACGGCTTAGGTGGTATTAACGAAAGAAGATAAGAGGTTAAGAAGGTGAGAAGTTGAAAAGATAAGAGGATAAGAAGGTAAGAAAAGCAGATAGTTAGCAAATAGAAAGAAGATGAGAAGTTAAGAAAATCAGAGGGTTGCAAAAAGAAAGAAGATGAGAAGTTAAGAAGATAAGAAAATCAGAGGGATAAAAAATTTCGAATTAAAACCTCTCGAGATTTTGCTTATGGTCATTAATAGCAGAATTTTTCGGCTTTATTTTCCATTGAATCTGTGACTTTGTTTTTGAATACGGCAATATATCGCCTTTTTCTCCAGGCTTCAGAAAGGTTGGAGCAAACGGATCGAGAAGCCCTTCTTATTTGATCCACCAATGAATATTTTTCCTCAGAAGGGAATTCTTTTGTCAACTGAAATATTGCCATCGCTGCCTTAAACGCCCGGCGGTACACGACAAGATCTCGAAAATGCTTTATATCCTTATTTTTTTCCAAACCTCCCATCTCCCTCTATCGTTTCAATTCATCCAATTCTCTGACCTTCTTACCCTCTTATCTTCTCATCTTCTCTAATTCAACCCTTCTCACCCTCTGATCTTCTCACCTTCTCACCTTCTTTTTTTTGCGCCTTCAGGATCCTGGCCCAGGTGTCGCGCAGCGTTACGGTCCGATTGAATACCGGCGCATCCGGTGTCGAGTCTTTCGCATCGGCGCAAAAATACCCCAGCCGTTCAAACTGGTACCGGCTCGATGGCTTTGCTGCGGCCAACGAAGGCTCAAGCTTGCAGTCGTTTAATGTCTCAATGGATGTCGGATTCAAATAAGCGGTGAAATCTTTACCTGCTTCGACCTCATTGGGATTTTCCTTTGCGAACAGATGATCGTAGAGACGAACCTGGGCGGCAATTGCGTGGTTGACCGACACCCAGTGCAATGTGCCTTTTACTCTGCGGCCGTCGGGGGCATCACCGCCACGGGTGGCCGGATCATAGGTGCAGTGAAGTTCAATGATTTCCCCCGTAGCGGGATCTTTGACGACATCCACGCAGGTGATGAAATAGGCGTAACGCAGACGTACCTCCCGACCGGGAGCCAGACGGAAGAATTTCTTGGGCGGGTCCTCCATGAAATCGTCCCGCTCGATATACAACTCCCGCGAGAATGGCACGTTGCGGGTTCCCATGGACGGATCTCCCGGATTGTTGACGGCCTCCAGCTCTTCTTCCTTATTTTCAGGATAGTTATCGATGACAACCTTCAAGGGGCGTAACACACCCATTACCCGGGGGGTATGTTTGTTCAAATCTTCGCGGACGCAGTACTCGAGCAAGGCCATGTCGACCATGCTGTCGGCTTTGGCTACACCGATGCGGTCGCAAAAATTACGGATGGCCTCAGGCGTATATCCCCGCCGACGCAGACCGGAGATGGTCGGCAGGCGCGGATCATCCCAGCCGGAAACGTGACCGTCTTCAACCAGCCGTATGAGTTTTCGCTTGCTTAAGACGGTAAAGGTTAGATTCAAGCGGGCAAACTCAATCTGTTGCGGGTGGCAGTCAACTTCCAGATGGTCCAATACCCAGTCGTAAAGCTCGCGATTGGATTCAAATTCCAGGGTGCAATTCGAGTGCGTGATCCCCTCAATGGAGTCGGACAGACAGTGGGTAAAATCGTACATCGGATAGATGCACCACCTGTTTCCGGTACGATAATGGGCCACATGTCTGATGCGATACAAGGTGGGGTCGCGCATGATCATATTGGGGGATGCCATATCGATTTTGGCCCGCAGCACATGCGCCCCATCCTTGAATTCGCCGGCCCGCATGCGTTCGAAGAGATCCAGATTTTCTTCAATTAAGCGCTCCCGGTAGGGGCTGTTTTTGCCGGGCCGGGTTAGTGTCCCGCGGTACTCCCGGATTTCCTCCGCGCTCAAACTGTCAACGTATGCGTCACCGGCCTTGATCAGCTGGACGGCATATTCAAAAAGCTGTTCGAAGTAGTTGGAGGCGTAATATTCGCGATCCTGCCAGTCAAATCCCAGCCAGCGGACGTCTTCTTTAATCGAGGCGACATACTCGATGGATTCCTTGCTCGGATCGGTGTCATCGTAGCGCAGGTTGCAAAGCCCGTGATATTCGGCGGCAAGTCCGAAATTCAGGCAGATCGACTTGGCGTGCCCGATGTGCAGATAACCGTTGGGTTCCGGTGGGAACCGGGTGATAACTTTACCGTCATTTTTACCGGCTTTTAAGTCTTCCTCGATGATATGTTTGATAAAGTTTGTGGACGCCGCAGCTTCGGCAGAATTTTTAGTTTTGGAATCGAGATCTGGTGTTTTCATATTCAATTTGTTATGAATTCGAAGGCCTTGGCAATATCATCCGGCAGTTCATCAAAATTATCCGCTAATTTTATTTTGCCTTTCAACGCACCGGGTTGACGGGATTCAACACGGCTTTCGTAGCGGACCAGTTTGGCAACAGGTTGGCCGGATTTGCCGATAATGATTTCTTCTCCCGCCAGCACTTTTTCAATGAGGGCTGAAAAGTGAGCCTTTGCCTGTGTAATATTGGTAATATACATGGGGATAATCTCCACATATAGTCTGACCAGACCAGATCTGTTTGTCAAGGGATTATCCCTAAATAAATGGAGATCCGTTAGAATATCTAATCTTTTTGCTCCTGCCAAATTACGGTTTTTTGCAGGAACCCATGGAGCGAAGAAGATCAGCCGATGATACGAAACGGCTAATTGTGCCGATTGAGTGTCTCCGAAGGAAGTTCCCCAAATAACCTCCGGTAGTCGACACCGAATTGGCTCATATGCCAAAAGCCCCATCGAATCGCCGTATCTGTTATCCTGGTCGCGGCAGGATCGGCTCTGCGTAAATCACGGCGTACGCCATTGAGCCGCAGTGCCATCAGGTAGGATTTCGTAGATTACACGGATTACTCTAATCGCTTTAAGAGCGATGCGACATCTATACGGTTTAATATAAGGTTAATCGTAGACTTGACCCTCAATCTCACAAGGATAGGCAACAATTGATATTAATCAAGTGCGGGTTGGTACTGCTGATCCCGGATCGGCTTCCACGCTTGAAAATCGGACAATTTCAGCCGGAATCTGGCCACGCTGCCCTCGTGGATGTGCTGCAAGGCTTCCAAAACCATTTTAACGAAGACCTCCTGGTCGTTTTCCGGTACCAGGTCATCTGCCAAGTGCAAAACATACTGCGCTGATGGCATCTTACGGTTCCGCACAATTGCCTGCACGACCAGGATCAATGCTTCTCGATAGCGGATACGCAGGGGATCGGGCTCAGCCATTGTCTGCGTGATTGCAAGGTATCGCTGACACGAACGTTCATAGGCCCAGCTGAATACATCCCGCAACAGATCAATCTGATTGAATTCATACACGGCTAGAGTGCCATCTCTGTACGCCTGCTCGGGCACGTCGATAAAGGAGAGGGGGCACAGGTTGTTCCGAATCAGTGGGATATTGGCACCAAGACGAGAGACACGCTTGTTGACATCTTCAAAGGGTTGCAGATAAGGCAACTGCACCATCACGAAAAACGCCTGCTCGAAGGGGTCGGGGATGGCGGAAGCTTTTTGCAGCAGCAGACGGAAACAATCTTCCAAAACCTGAGGCATGGCCAGTGGGTGGAATACCGACCCTGAAATATCGACTGCTCGGCGGCGCAATCTTCCACAAGCGTCTTCGTCGTGCAATAGATTGTCCGACAGGATGGCGTGCAAGTTCCGGAAGGTGAAAGGATTGAACCCGATCTGATCGACTTCTTCGATAAGCATTTCGATGGCCGCCTTGTGATTCAGGATCATCTGGGTTTCCTGTATGTCTTTACCCTCTGCCGCCTGACCGAATTCAATCAGGTTTTGGGTATCGAGACGGTTGTAAGTATTCCCCTCCAGACGAGAAGAGGCCCATGACAGGTCTATCAGCAACCGGTTTAGAATTCCTCTTGCATAAGTGCCCGCGGGACGTTCTCCCGCAGATGTGCGGCCCATCTCATGGAACTGGACGCGCAGGGACTCGGAGAGATAGGAGGTGACGCCCGGTTCGTACTCCTCTAAAAATGAACGCTGATAACCGACCGGTTTACGCCGCATCAGCGGTTGTCGCACGAGATCGCGGATAATGCCGCCTTCCGGCGAAACCGGGACGTAAACTTCCGCTTCGCCTCCGATTGAAGACTCATCGACTAAAGGCTCCGCGGTGATGTCCGTGCTGGGGGCGCGCTTGTAAACCAGCGCGATGCTTTCGCCTTCGGTTGCGATGCGCTTGACTGCCAGGAGACGTTCCAGGCGGCGCTGTAGGGTGCGACGATTGAGGGTTTTGGGCAAATGGAGGGCCAGGGCTTTCTCAAGCGCTGAAATCCCAATCCCCTCGGGGTGCTCTGAAATCACCTGTTCGATCAGATCAAATTCTTCGGCAGGCACAATACGTGACATGATGATTTCCTTTTGAGAAATTTGTGCAAAACAAATTTATACGTCTTTCATAATAGCCTAAATCAATGAAGAACGAAATTAATATGTCACGCTTTAGTGTCGTGCGTCAATAAAAAGTGTCAGGCTCAAAATTTTTTCCTGAAAAACTGCTTACTGTTCATTACAAACATGGGATTTCGAGGTACAATCATGCGTAGGAAAATGTATAGATGGATTGCCATACAACGTATCAGCCAAATCGTCATGGTGCTTCTGGCTCTGTTCTTGGCCGGCAACTCCAATGATGCCAACGCACAATCCAAACCGGAAGTCAGGCTCGTCCTACAGATCACCATCGATGGGCTTAGAGCAGACCTGATCGACCGCTATGAGAATGGTTTTGGCGAGGGCGGATTCCGGTGTCTTTTGAAGAAGGGCACCGTGTACACCAACGCCCATTATCAGCATGCCAATACCGAAACCATCGTCGGCCATACGACCCTTGCAACCGGCACATTCCCCTCCCAGCACGGCATGGTCGGCAATGTCTGGTTTGATCGCGAGGCCGGTGAGTTGGCCTACAACATTGAGGACCCGGACAGTCCGATCATTATTGGTTCCTGTTCGACAAGGGACCTGTCACCGCCATGCGCGGCTCACCGTGACGCTACGACGCATGTACCGATTATTTTCATGGGGCCGGGCATACAGCCCCAAACGATAGGTCGCCGGGTTCATCCGGTGGATGTCGCTCCGACAATTGCCGCGTTTCTGGGCATGACGCCGCCCGGTTCAGCGCAAGGATCGCTGCTGGAAGAAGTGGTTCAATAGAGAATTGACGGCATTCTAATTTAAGGTTAAAGGGGGTATCCACTTCCTGGACCTAAACGAAAAATCGTAGGTTGGGTTAAGCCCACGGTCTGCAACCAATCTTGTTGGGTTCGCTAATTTCGATGCTATTTCAAAATTTTGAGATGCCCTAAGATAGGCGAACCCAACATAAATTATGCCGGTATCCCGCTTAACCCAACCTACTTTATGCGCAGGCGCGACGAAGTGGGCACCCCGCTGCGGATTGGGCGCTGCGACTGCAGGTCAAGTTTTTGTTTCCAAAGTAGTCGAAAATTTGATAAACAAACCCTATGAGGGCTGCAGTTTAGGAGAAAAAAATGACTATTGGGAATCAGAAAAAAGATAGGCGATGGAAAAAAAATATTACCTGTCATCTGGCTGGGGCTTTATTCTCCATTTTATTTTTAGGTTTACCTGGTGTCAGCATTGCCGGCGGCCTTTACCTCAACGAATTCGGCACCCCCAGCATGGGGGTTGCCGGTGCCGGAGCCAATGCCGTGGCCGAAGATGCCTCCACCTCCTTTCACAATGCAGCGGGGACGACCCGAATCAAAGGCAAAGAATTAATGGGCACAGCCGGATTGCTAAATGCGACCGTTAAGTTTGATCCGGATGCCGACACGCCGATTCCCGGGGGAGACGGCGGTGATGCTGGTGGTCTGGCGCCAATAATCGGCGGGTTTTATGTTCACAGCCTATCGGACAAATGGAAGCTGGGAGCCAACCTGATAACCATCACCGGAGCGGTACTCGATTACGATGATGACTGGACCGGCCGCTATCTGAATACGGAGGTAAAGCTGCTCACCATGACGTTTTATCCGTCGGTTGCCTACCGGGTGAACGACTGGCTTTCGCTGGGCGGTGGGCCCCAGATCATGTATGCCGACCTCGAGATGAAGGCCAAAGCACCGCCCCCCAACGGCAAGGTCAAAATAGACAACGATTTACTCAAAGGCGATTATAAAAGAAACGATATTTTATTTTTTGCCTTGAACGCCAACTGGAAATTTTAGCACCTTAATGATTATTTTTGTACATTTTGTGGCTTAGTGGCCTTTATCTGACAACATGTTGTAAGAAACTGACGGTTTCAGTGTTCAGGTTCCAGGATTTAGCACCTCAACTTCCTGACACCCGAAACCTGACACCTGAAACCTAATTATATTGTCTTAATGGTACACTCGCTGCGCCAACCGGCGCCACTAATTAAAAGCACGGTCTTTGAAGAAGTTTAGTGCCTTAGTGGCTGAACAATTACGGGTATAGAAGAAGGAGGAGTAGAATGAAGCGCATAAATGGATTTTTGATGGTCTTGCTTCTTCCGGTATTTATTGCCGGAACTGCTGTGGCACAAGATTTTATGATCTATCCTGCCAAGGGCCAAAGTCAAGATCAAATGGAAAAAGACAAATTTGAATGTTACAGTTGGGCCAAGGGGCAAACGGGGTTTGATCCCATGGAAATGCCCAAGGCCACGGCGCCGCCGCCCTCTAAAAAGGCCACGAGCAGCACAGCCGGTGGCGTGGTTAAAGGCGGTGTGGGCGGGGGATTGCTGGGAGCCGGCGTGGGTGCTATTGCCGGCGGCAGTAAAGGCGCCAGAAAAGGTGCCGCCATTGGAGGGCTTTCCGGCGGCGCTATCGGCGGGATTCGAAGTTCCTCCCAGCAAAAACAAGATAAGCAGGCCCAGAAACAGTGGGAACAGCAACAGACAAATCAATACCTGCAGAAGCGCGATACTTACAACCGTGCCTACAGCGCCTGTTTGGAAGGCAAAGGCTACACGGTGAAGTAAGAATGCGGCCTCAGGCCCATAGGGCATAGCCGTCAGGCTAAGAAAAATTTGAACCGATCATGGAGTGTTGGCCTCCGGCTCGTAGAGAGTGATGAAGTAATGGGCTTTGAAATACTGTAAATCTCAAACAACAAATCCCAAATAACAAATAAATTCCAATTCCTCAAATTTTAAAACAATGGGAGATTACCATGAATAAGATGAAATTGCTTGGTTTGATTGGGTTGTCCATTTTTATTTCTTCATTAACCGTTTGGGCCGATGACTTTGACGGGTCTCGGCCCTTGCTGTTTTCGGTAATTTCCGCTATGGAATGTACGCCCGACAGCGGCTGTCGCGCGGTGACGATTGAAAGCGTGGATTTACCACGGTTTCTCAAGATCGACCTCGACAAAAAGACGATCGGACCCGTCTCGGAGGGTGATACAAGACCGGAGAGTGTCATCGAGCGCATGGAGCGCGTTGACGGCAAGCTGATTTTACAAGGGGCTGAAGACGGGTATGAGTCCGTGAGAGACGGTTTGGGATGGACCATCGCTATTTCAGAGGGTACCGGCAGGGTGGTGATGACGGCATCCGGCGATCAGGTGGCCTTTGTCGTGTTCGGAGCTTGTTTACCGTTATAAAGTGTTTTGATTTAGTACAAGCCAGAAAAACCAAAAAAGAGGAGCTATCAGATGAAAAAAACAAACTTGCTGACCATTGCCGTTCTGACCCTAATGCTGCTGCTGGGTGCCAATCTCGCCACAGCCCTGGATCCCATTCCCAAAGAATCCGGTTTCGGTGGATTCATCCGGCCGGGGGTCGGCTATCTGAATTTTAAGAGCAACATGGTGGCCAGTTTTCTGGGATTTGATCTGTCCGAAAAAAAGACCAACTCCCTGGACGACAGCCCGGATTCACAATCCACTGCCATTGCCCTTGTTCCTTTCTCACTGCAATATACCTTTGCCAGCACCCGCACCCAGCTTTTTTTGGGAACGGACCTGACGGATTTGATCCGCTTCGATTATGCCCAACAGCTCGGTGTCAAACAGGAGATCGGCAACCTCGGGATCCTGCAGGGCGGTATCCTGTTCAGCAGTATTCCGGCCAAAGTGTGGAAAGACCCCTATGTGGTCGACAAGAATCGGAAGGATACCAACCGCACATCCAATGGCTTGCGGCTGGCCTGGGACCGCATTTTCGGCAGCCAACTGCAGCTGCAATACACCTATCGCAAAATCGATGTCAGCAAGGAAAAAAGCGGTGACTTTTTAGGATTGTCCAGCGCTGAAAAAAACCTTCTTGAGCGCGACGGAGATCGCCATGTCGGGGAGGTCGTGTATCGCTTCCGCTTTGCTGAAAAACATACGCTGAACCCGGCATTTATTTACAGCTATAACGATCGGGATGGTGATGCCATGAAAAATGATGCTTACGATTTCCAGCTTACCTATGGTTATAAAGGGGATACGTTTACTTTCACCGGAAACGCCTTTATCGGGTGGGCGGATTATGACGATAAGAACCCCATTTACGACAAAAAACAGGATGACGACCGCTACGGGATCCAGGGCACCCTTTATTACAAAAATCCTTGGAGCTGGAGTCTGTTTGGCAGCGACCCGATGAATTTTTTTGTCGGTGCCGCCTTCGCGGAAACCAATTCCAACATTGACTTCTATGATCAAGATGCCACTATGGTTACCGGCGGTGTATTTTTCAAGTGGTAATCCGACATTTGACCTGAGCGCGGCAGATGAGACAAATTGCATTCGCAGTATTCTTCCTTTTCGTATTGTTGACCGGCGTATCATCATTTGGCCAGGGCGTTCGAGTGGGTTCGGATGGTGAAGTCTCCCAACAGACGCTCAGCCTGCCCTACGCATTTTACAACGAAAATTTTGGATTTGCAGCCGGATACGTGTACGGCGTTGTGGGACAGCCCCAGAAGCAGTCGACCCTTCTTGCAACGGTGATGGCGGGCAGCAAGGGCTCGGCCATGGGTTTTCTGGTGGGTCGCGATATTCAGATGCCCCGCGTCGAGCGCCTGTTTTTCGACCCGGTCGTCTCGGTGGGCTATTTTAAGGACACCGAAAGCTACATCGACGGAAACCCCGACTTCCCGAATGAGCGCGCCGGCAGCAACGATTCGGACAAAGACAATTATGTGAAGGGCGACGGCTGGGACAACTTCTTCCGGCTGACCTTTAAGTATTTGCTGCCCATGGGTGATGGCAAGGACCAGATCATCAGCACCTATAAAATCGATCGGGGACTTTTAACATCCGGCGCCACCGGTGGGACCTCTTTGAATCCGTTCAAAAGCGGTAAGAGTTACCTGGAGCTGCGTCCTTTCTATCGCTCGCAGCAGATCGACGGCAACGATGTCGACGAAGACGTCAAGACCAACGGCCTGGATTTTTCGGTATTCTGGGACAACCGCGATTTTTATGCCAACCCTTCAAAGGGATTCGGTTTGCGGGGCAAGGTGTCGCGGGATTTCGGCTGGTCTGACAGCTCCAATTCCTGGACGAATGTCGAGGGTGAATTGGATCTGTATATTCCGCTGCAATTGTCGAACCGCTTTCGACAGACAGTTCTGGCCCTGGACTATTGGACCTCGTATTCTCCGACCTGGGATGAGCAACCCGACGGGACGGTCGAGAACCGGCCGCCGGCGTACACCGGCTCGACCCTGGGCGGTATCTGGCGATTGCGCGGCTACCCTTCCCAGCGTTTCAACGACAAAGCGGCTGTCTATTACGCGGCCGAGCTGCGAATCATACCCCGCTGGAACCCCTTTAACGGGTGGCCCTGGATTCAGAAATACGTTGGGATCCAGTGGCTGCAGTTCGTGCCTTTTATCGAAGTCGGGCGCGTGGCGTCCGAATGGGACTTCAATAAGCTGCATTCCGACATGAAATGGGATGTCGGTCTGGGCATCCGGGCCTGGGCCAAAGGTATCGTCATTCGCATCGACACCGCCGTGTCCGACGAGGAATTCGGCGTGCAGATGATGGTCAGCCAGCCATTCCAGTTTTAATCCCCTTCAGAGAACCCGGACAAGTCGGGATTGAATATTGATCCGCCGGAGGCGGAAAGATTTTTGGTATCGCTCGCGCAGCGCAGGCCCTTGCGCCGCGTGTCGCTCTGTCTTTTCTATTTAAATCGATAGAATTGCTTAAATATTCAATCTGGCTTGGCCATTAATCATGTGCAACTATAATGTGAGTCCAAATATTTATGCAGGAAAAAATGTTCGTGTAAAATTCAGGATTCTTTGTGATTCTTCCTGATGCATCCCCCCCGGGCGCTGCGAAATCTCGGAATATCCAGATAATTCTGCGTTTTCGCACCTTGCCGGACCTGTGCCATGTCACCCGGCTCATCGACTATCCAACCCGTCTTTCCTGGTCCGAGGGCGCCCAAGCCTGTTGTATTAAACCTGAATTTCCTCCCCATCCACGAGTAAAATCAACTGTACGGTGAGGATGGGGTTTCCCTTTTGTACCTGAATTGTGACTTTTTTGTTTTCTCTGGCAAAAAAATTGCCTATATTAACAGGATTCTGAACCCTGGTTTCTGGATCCTGGATGTTCAGAGGTCATTGATCCCCGCTAAAGGCTGAATTGCCGTCGAGCATTCAGAATCTAATAGTTACAATTTGTGAACCAATGATACAGGTGTGAGTTCTTTTGGCTCCGGTTTGCCCGGGTTAGATAGGAGGGTTATAAAATGGAATCTAAAACAAACATCTCAACATCTTCACGATCCTACCGCCCTAGCGGTTTCCGGAACCTGGATCAGGATCAGATCGAGGTTCTCCACAATGCCAGCCTGGAAATTATGGAGCGCACCGGCATGCGTTTTTTTGACCCGGAAGCCTTGGATCTGTTCAAGAAAGCCGGAGCCGGAATTTCTGATGAAAACCTGGTTCGAATTCCCTCTCATCTGGTGGAATGGGCCCGGCGCTGCGTCCCTGAAAATGTGAATATTTTTGACCGAAACCAGCAACTGTGCATGATGCTGGGTGGTGATCGAACCCATTACGGCGTCGGCTCCGACTGCATGTCCACCTATGACCTTGAAACCGGTAAACACCGCACGGCGGTGCTCAGTGACGTGGTCAATGGCGTGCGCCTGGTTGACGCGTTGCCGAACATGGACTTTGTCATGTCCATGTTCCTGCCTTCAGATGTTCCCCGGGCAGTTTACGAATGGCACCAGATGTCGATTATGCTCCAGGAGAGCACCAAACCGATTATTTTTGTGGGTATCGAGGCAGACAGTACGGTAATAGCTATTGATATGGCGGCTGCCGTGGCGGGCGATCTGAAGGTCCTGCAGCAGTATCCCTCTATCATCAATTACGTCAATACGGTTTCGGCATTTCATCACAATGGTGAGAGCCTGCAACGGTTGCTATATGCCGCCGAACGCAATATTCCCAGCATTTATGCCCCTGGTTCGACCCGTGGTACCCTTGCGCCCATAACTTCGGCCGGTGCCATGGCGCTTCATAATGCCGCCCAGCTGGCCGGGCTGGTATTGTCTCAGCTGAAACGCGAAGGTTCGCCCCTTATTCTCTGCGGGCGCAGCGGCGGGTTCCTGGATATGCGCACCATGGTATCGCTTTACACGGCACCGGATGCCGGACCCTATGGCTGGGACCTGGCGCGCAACTATCGGATACCCACATTTACCGCAGCCTGCACGGATGCCAAGATATTTGACGCCCAGGCCGCTGGCGAGACCGCATTGACATTGTTTGAAAAAACCCTTAACGGCGCCAATATTATCCACGACCTGGGCTATCTGGACAGCGCCATGACCGGTTCTCTGGAATTGGTCGTTTACAGTGATGAAGTGATCGAGTGGATCAAGCGATATTGGCAGCCACCTGAAATCTCGGAAGAATCGCTGGCCCTGGACCTGATCCACGCCACAGGCCCTGACGGCCATTTTCTGGAAAGCGATCACACTTTGCGGCATTTTCGAGAGTTGTGGACGCCGACGTTGTTTAACCGCATGGATTTTGAGACGTGGTCTGCGCAGGGAAGCTTGACCCTCCAGCAAAAGGCCAATCAGAGGGTCTTGGCGATCATCGGTTCGCATCGTGCCGAACCCTTACCTCCGCAAGTGAAGGCCAAACTGGCTGAGGTGGTTGCCCGAAAATAACTTCAAAGCCCGAAAGTAAGATATCGTCAGCCCCGCCGCTGGATAGAAAAGAGGCCAATTTAATCGAAAAAGAAACGTAAAAAAGCGAAGATTAAATTCGGCAAAAATAGGAATGGATTCTCATCTTTAAAAGAAAATTGGACAGGATCAACAGGATCATCGGGATAGAACGGCCTTCGGCCGAAAGGGCTCCTCGCCGAAGGCGAAAAAATCCCGTCAATCCTGTAAATCCTGTCTAATAAAATAAAATCGAATCCATTCCTCAGAAGTTTCATACAAGCCAGGGAGAAGAGCGTATGGATGCCAATCAACTGACCGCCCAATTCATTGCTGAAACCCGATGGGAAAAGCTACCGGTTGCAGTTCAGGAAAAGGCTCGCATGTGCCTGATCGATAATTTGGGGGCTACTCTGGCGGGGACACAGACGCGCTACAGCCAGATCTGTGCCGAATATGCCCAGGAGACCTGGCCTTCGGATAAATCAACGATTCTGTTACACGCTAAGAGCGCCTCTGCAGTTGGCGCAGCCTTTGCCAATGCCGCTGCTGCCAACGGCATCGATACGGACGATGGACTGGTATATGCATACGGCCATGGTGGTGCCCAGATATTCCCGGCGGCTTTGGCAGTCGCCGAAGCCCTTGATCTGAGCGGTGAACGTTTTCTTGCCGCCATGGTGGTGGGCTATGAAGTGGCCCATCGTATAGGACGCTGCTGGCACGACGATCATGAGGTGTATCAGGCTTGTGGGTCCTGGGGGTCCGTGGCCAGTGCTGCTGCCGCAGCAAATTTGATGGGGTTGACGAACCACCAAGCCTGGCATGCCTTGGGCATTTCCGATTACCAGGCCCCGAATCTGCCCATGATGCGGGACATCGATCATCCTGCCATGGTCAAACACGGCATTCACTGGGGCAGCATGACCGGCGTCGTTTCTGCTGAAATGGCCGCCCGGGGATTCACCGGGATCCCCTCGCTTCTGGGTAAGGAAAAATATCGCGATTGGACCATGGATATCGGTGAGCACTATATCATGGTGGATGGTGTCGGCTGGAAGATGAAAGATTATGCCTGCTGCGGATGGGCCCATGCCGGTGTCGAAGGCGCCGGCGAATTGGTCCGCGATCATCACATCGAACTGGATGATATCGATCGGATCGTTGTCGAGGCCTTTCATGAAACCGTCCGGTTGGGAACCAAGCTGCCCGCCACCACGGAGGAAGCCCAGTTCAATCTGGCCTGGCCGGTGGCTGCCATGCTGGTGGATGGTGAGATCGGCCCAAACCAGACATTGGAACACCGTCTCCAAGACCCCAAAATCCGGGACCTTGCCCGAAGGGTCGAGGTGGTCGAGTCCGATGAACTCAACGAACTGCGCCGGTTGTACGAAATGGGCGATCCACGGGGCCGTTTTGCCAGCATCGTGACCATCAAGCTAAAGGACGGTCGAGAATACACTTCCGGGATGAAAGATGGCGGCATGAACACATCCGCGCCGGATTGGACGCGGGAGGTCATGGCTGAAAAATTTAACTGGTTGGCTGGGACCGTAATGGATGCCGCCAAAGCAGATGAAATCCTGGATCTGGCCTGGCATCTGGATGAGATCGGCTGCGTCAAGGAACTGACCGACAAGCTCAAGTAAGAAATTTTATTCCATTAATGGAAACCTGGGGCTCTGGGCCAGGTCAGAGATCATTGGCTCTGCCTTATTAAATAAGGAGTTTTTTAAATCCGAAGCACGCCTGATCTTATAAAATTGGCCGAAAAACGAAACAATATCGAATGACCCAAATTAAAATGATTCAAACAAAAGACATACCCGGTATTGCGATGTAAAGGTTGTTTTTGTCATTAGAGCCTTTAATATTTGAATTTATTTCGACCAATCAATAAGATCAGGCGATATTCGGATTTCGAATTTTGTCGATCGTGCTGGTCTAAATCATGTCCTATGGGCTTAAGTCAATGCCGGGTCGCCTGTACCCGGATCTTTACTTGCCTTAGTGGAGACTTCAGATGGGTAGATTTGGTAAGATTTTAGACATCGATCTCTCAACGGGAAAAATCGAGCAGGGAAATATGTCGCAAAGAAACATCCGGCAGTGTCTGGGCGGATTCGGTTACAATGTGGAGACATTGTACCATCGCATCGAACCGGGTATCGACCCCTTCGATCCTGACAATCTGCTGGTGATCAGTCGCGGGTTGTTGACCGGCAGCGTGGCCCCATCCTCATCGCGCATCCATATCAATGCCCTCTCCCCATTGTCCGGATTGATCGGCAGTTCAAATGTCGGCGGGTATATCGGTTTCAGGATGTACTCATTGGGGGTTCACAGCATCATCATCACGGGGCGGGCTGACCGGCCCGTCTATTTGTATCTCGGGCCTGATGGGGCGGAAGTCAACGATGCCCGGCACCTCTGGGGCCTTGACAACCGCGACACGGAGGAACGTCTCAATCAAGACATCGGTTCGGAGAATATCGATATGCTGACCATCGGACCGGCCGGAGAGAGGGGGGTCTTGTTTGCCTGTATTATGGCCGGTTGGGATCATGCGGCGGGTCGAACAGGGTTGGGCGCGCTCATGGGGGCCAAAAATTTGAAAGCCATCGTCCTGCAGGCCGAACCGAAAAATGAAAAGATGAATTCGGAGCAGGCCGATGTGATCCGGCAATATGTTGCCCAAATGAAAAACAGTGTGTCCCGCTATCGGGATTATTCCACATACGGATCATCCGGGGATATTTTAGAGACCAACCAAATGGGCATGCTGGGCACCAGAAATTATCAGGAATATCAGATCGACGGCGTTGAGCGGATTGACGGTCGGCAGTTGAACCAATACGTCAAAAGGAAGCGCAAATGCCATCGCTGCCCCATACATTGTAAGGCTGAAATCGAGTTGAAAGGGGATCGCTATAAGGGGTTTAAAGGCGGAAGGCCTGAATACGAAACCGTCATCGACCTGGGTGCCTTATGCGGCCTGACGGATCCTGAAGCCCTGATCTACCTGAGCAACCTGTGCAACATGCTGGGGATGGATACGATTTCCACCGGCAGTGTGATTGCCTTTGCCATGGAACTATTCCAGCGGGGGATTCTGACGCTTGCAGATACCGGCGGCATCGAACTCGACTGGGGTGATGGGCAAGCCATGGAAGCCGTGATCAGACAGATTGCGCAGCGAGAAGGATTGGGTGACGTCCTGGCCCGAGGCGTTAAATGGGCCGCGCAAAGCATTGGCCGGGGTGCTGAAAAATATGCTTATCATGTCAAAGGGGTCGAGCTTTACGGCGGCGACCCGCGGGGAATGATGGGGGTCGCTCTGGCATATGCGGTATCCATGCGGGGGGGCGATTTCACCAGCGTGTATCCGGTGCCGGAATTCAGGTATACTGCGGAACAGGCGGAGCAGGAGTTCGGCACCCGCGATGTCGTTGATTTCACTGCCACCAGCGGCAAGGGCGCCATGGTGAAAAAATGCATGATCGTCGGTTCGATTATTGATTCACTGGGGCTCTGTAAGGTGCCGGCGCTTTCCATCATCGGCGATTTCAGTCTGGAGATGGAAGCCAGGCTGATCCAGACCATAACGGGATTGGATATTTCGCCGGAGGTCTTGTATTTGATCGGCGAGCGCATCGTGCATATGGAAAAAATTTTCAACATCCGCCAGGGCGGTAATCCTGATGACGACAGCCTGCCTGAATTATTTCTGCAAACCCCCATCGAAAAGGGGCCGATCCAGGGCCGAAAGGTTAACCTGGCACCCATGGTTCAGGAGTTTTATCAGAGCATGGGCTGGGATGAACAGGGTCGGCCAAGGCAGAGTATCCTGCAGAAATTTGATTTGAGCGAGTGATTTTCAGCGTCCGCTTCAGGCTTCGTTCGTCGAGCTACGACCCGGCAGGTTGCTCGCGTCGCAGAGAGGGAAAGCATTTTTTTTGGGGTTAAGATGTGCCCATCAGGCACTTAGGGGCCTTTATCTGACAAGATTTTGCTACATGAAATGGAATACAATTGCTAACAAAGCAAGTTTCTACCTTTCCGAATTATGGCGCGAATGACCCTATAATTGCCCTCGCTAAATTACAGGAGACTTTATGAACGTACATTGGTGGACCCGCGAAGGATTGGATTATCGAGCAGGTGAGTTGCACTTAGGGCGGCAAAACCTGGCTGAATTGGTGCAATCGGCCGGTACGCCAACTTTCGTTTACGATGCGACCCGAATCGCAACAAATCTTGAACGTATTCACACGGCTTTGGACAAACAAGAGGTCGAGCATGAGATCTTCTTTGCTCTCAAGGCCAACCGTTATTTGCCCCTGGTAACTTTTCTGAAACTTAATGGCCGGTGCGGACTCGATGTTTGTTCGCCTAATGAAATGCGTCTTGGGCGTCAACTTGGCTTTCGTGAAGAGCAACTCGTCTACACCAATACGTCAGTCTCCAAAGAAGATATCGAATGGCTGGCTCGGCATCCCCGAGTACATGTCAATGTCGATTCGCTGACTAGCTTGCGTCGTCTGGCAACGCGTTGTCCGGGACGGTCGCTAGGGCTGCGTATTAACCCTCAGATGGGTGTCGCCTATCATGATCATCTCTCCTATTCGGGTGACAAGATTACGAAGTTTGGCATCTATGAGGACCGTTTTACTAAGGCATTGGCTTTAGCCAGTGAGTTGGGCGCACCTGTCTATGCCCTGCATTTTCATATGGGGTCGGGCTATATGACACATGATTTGGCCCAATTTGACCAAGTATTGTCGCGCGTACATCAATTCGTCGAGCAATGTCCCACTGTGAATACGCTGGATATCGGCGGTGGACTTGGCGTGCCGCTGCGACCAGAAGACGAAGGGCTCGATCTGGATCAATGGGCGACTGTCGTTGCCCGTCATGCTCGAGAGATGGGGGTGAAAATCCAGCTAGAGCCAGGTGATTATTTGCTAAAGGATGCAGGCGTCTTATTGGTTGAGGTGAATACGGTTGAGGAGAAGCAGGGGACTTTATTTATTGGTGTAAACGCCGGCTTCAATTTGCAGAATTCGTATGCCTACTACGATATGCCATATGCGTTTGCCCCGCTGCGACATGATCCGGCTGCTCCAGTCGTACAACTCTCGATTGCTGGAAATATTAATGAAGCGATTGATGTGTTTGGGGAAGAGATAGAAATGCACCGGCCGGTCGAGGGCGACTATTTGGCCATCGTCAATGCCGGTGGCTACGGCTCGTCCATGAGCTCCAACCATTGTATGCGCGGCGAATTTAGCGAATACATTCTTTTTCCGGACAATTGATGTCCACGTGAACTCTTAAACTGACATCACGCGGCTTACGAAAAAAAGCCGGCACAGATGACGATGTGCCCACATTGATCGATTCGGATAGTTGACCTAATCGGGGTGAAATCTTAAAATCGCTTCACCGGCCAATATA